>OJFL01001054.1_pt1 | contig 11605 bp, 5 predicted proteins | sample 1594131 | NCBI WGS metagenome assembly OJFL01 (sample SAMN05416782, study PRJEB24817) | seawater metagenome | isolation source: Sea water | place: Canada:Atlantic | collected 2013-07 | reverse complement strand
TACGAGATTTCTGCCTGTCTCGTGGGCTCGGAGATGTGTATAAGAGACAGGCTTGTTACCCCACGAAAAACGGTATACACTGCGACTTTAATATCTGATAAAGGCCTATGGACCAAATTTATTTTAGATGAAAAAATAAATAAACAAACGAAAAGATTTGAGAAAGACAGAATTTACCTTAAGTTAAATGAGTTCAAGGCGCATAGTCCCGGGAGTAAAGAAAAGAAAGAAGATTCAGACCAAGACAAAATTTTTATTTATGATTTACTACATTACTATAAAATATCATCAAAAGAAATATACGATAATCTAAAGCACCCCCTTCTCTTTGAAGCGCAACAACTTACGCAAGAAAGTAAAAAGAGCGGCGAATTTCTGTCTCAAAAAGAAAAACTGAAAAGTAGTGAAGAAATTGACCTTTTATTAAAAAAGTCATTTTTTAATTCCCGAAATAGCTGTTTTTCTGTTGGTAAAATTGGAAGATATAGAATAAACAAAAAATTGGGTTTAAATTTGTCTTCAAACTTAACCAATTTAACAGGCCGTGATTTGTTAGGAATTATCGACGGATTAATAGAATTAAAATATTATGATCGCCCTAATGACGACATAGATCACATAAAGCATAAACAAATTAGACCTGTTGGCGAACTGTTACAAAATCAATTTCGAACTGGGTTATTTAGATTGCAAAAAAGCATTCTTGAAAGCTCACCTTTTACTTCGAAGCCTTTGAAAATCAATCTTGAAATGGGAAATTTGTCTAAGCCGAACGATTGGGTTTTAGACCCTAGACCATTAACTGCCGCTATGAAAGAATTTTTTAAAGCAAGCCAATTGTCACAATTTATGGATCAGATAAACCCATTATCTGAGCTAACACATCGCCGCAAAATTAGTGTCTTTGGACCTAATGGTTTAAAGCGAGACCGCATAAGCACTGTAATACGAGATATTCACCCTAGCCAATACGGGAAACTTTGCCCCATTGAAACACCGGAGGGGCAAAGCGCTGGGTTAATGTCATCTATTGCGATGTTTGGTCGGGTTAGCTCCCTTGGATGGATAGAAACACCATATTTTGCTTTTAAAGATGAATCCTTAGAATATAATAGACAAGCCATTTTTTTAGACGCAGAGCAAGAGTCTAAAACAAACGTTGCTTTTGCTGATATTTGCTTAAATAAAAAAGGTTCCATTATATCCTCGACTGTTTCAACAAAAAATAACTATTCTTTCTTGGTAAAAAAAAGTAAAGATGTCAATTTTATAACAACATCACCCTTACAAATAATGTCTTTGGCTGCAGCATTAATTCCATTTATAGAACACGATGATGCAAATAGGGCTCTTATGGGTTCTAATATGCAACGTCAAGCAGTACCTTTAATTTATTCGCAAAAACCTATTGTAGGTACAGGTGTTGAACCTGCCGCAGTTTTAGATTCTGGTTTTATAATAAAGGCGTATAGTGCGGGACGCGTATTAAACGCGTCAAGCAACTCAATAACTATTGCAGATATAAACAAGCAGCAAATACATTATTTTCTACGGAAGTTTCAGCGCTCTAACCAAGAGACAAGCATTAACCAAAGACCAATAGTTTGGCCGGGGGAGATCGTATTCTCAGGACAAATTATTGCCGACGGACCAAGCACAAATGATGGAGAGCTTGCATTGGGCAAAAACTTGATTGTTGCGTATATGCCATGGGAGGGTTACAATTACGAAGACGCAATTGTAATAAACGAACGGCTTGTATTTGAGGATACATTAACTTCTCTTCATATAGAAGAGTACGAAACTTGCTTAGGACAATCTGCACTAGGAAGTGAAAAATTAACGTCAAAATTACCTTTTGCAACGATGCATGCCGCTCGTCATCTAGATGGTTCAGGTATTGTTAAAATCGGCTCTTATGTTTACGAAAGCGACGTATTGGTAGGTAAGCTAACCCCGTGTGAGGAGGACACTTCTCCTGAAGCAAAGCTTTTAAAAGCGCTATATGGTCAGAAAAAACAAAGCTACCGCGATACTTCACTTTGTGTTAGTCCAGGCACTGAAGGCCGAGTAGTGGATATTCGCATAATGTCTGCGTCGTCACTAAATAAAAACGCGCAAACGCCTGCCGCGTTTAGTGAAACTATTCGAATATATATTGCTCATATAAGGAAAATAAAGGTTGGTGACAAGCTGGCTGGTCGGCATGGAAACAAAGGCGTTATTTCAAGAATACTTGCTCGTCAAGATATGCCACATCTCCCAGATGGAACCCCCGTTGATATTATTCTCAACCCACTTGGAGTTCCATCTCGGATGAATGTTGGCCAAATTTTTGAATGCTTGCTAGGGCTTGCTGGTGCGAAGTTAGGTAAACGATTTAAGGTTACTCCTTTTGATGAAATTTTTGGTGAAGAGGCTTCTCGAGTTCTTATAAATCAAAAACTTAAGGAAGCGGCAATTAAAACAAAAGAGAATTGGATTTTTAATTCATATTCTCCAGGAAAAGTAATGCTTCAAGATGGGCGAACTGGGGAATATTTCGATAATCCAATTACAGTTGGAAAAAGCTATATATTAAAACTTGTTCATTTAGTAGAAGAGAAAATTCACGCACGCGCAACAGGGCCTTATTCTATGATTGCAGAGCAACCTCTTGCCGGGAAGTCTCAAAGAGGTGGACAAAGGTTTGGGGAAATGGAGGTTTGGGCTTTAGAGGCTTATGGTTGCGCTAATACTTTGCAGGAACTATTAACTGTTAAATCTGATGATATTGATGGAAGAAATGATATGCATGAGGCAATTATTTTTGGGCAAAAAATTAAAAAACCAATGCCCACTATTCCAGAGGCGTTCTTAGCTCTTATTCGAGAGCTTCATGCCTTAGGTTTAGATTTTTCAGCTAAACATTTTCAAAATAATTTTTATTCAACCGCAAAAGCTTCGGATGAAGATAAAAATATTTTTAAAGACCTAGAGATCCGCCTTAAATTGCGTGCGCTAGGGGCGCATAAAAAAATAGAACGCAATAATAGTTTTTAATAAAATAATTTTTCGTTTGTCAGATAAGAAAAGGGAGACACTACTTTAATAGGTATAGCAAAATATTAAGATAATTATGCTGTGTAAAAATTTCAATGTTTTCATATTTAAAATTTAATGAAACAAAAAATGAACTTAACGCGAGAAATTCAAGAACTAGAAAACGCATTATTGAAATTAGAAAGTTTACATGCTTCGTTTGACTATCTACAAATAAAAATAGCATCCCCTAAAAGGATTAAAGCATGGGCAGAACGTTGTTTACCAAATGGCGAAATTATTGGTGAGATTTTAAGACCTGAAACAATAAATTTTCGAACTCATCAACCTGAAATCTATGGCTTATTTTGTGAAAAAGTTTTTGGACCAATAAAAAACTGGAGATGCAGATGTGGCAAATACAATGGCTTTGCATTAGATAAAGTATGTGAGGAATGTGGCGTAGAAATTGTTGAATCACGTGTTCGTCGTTATCGAATGGGGTATATTGAGCTAACTTCCCCTGTCGCGCATTTATGGTATTTAAAAGGTATTCCAAATTATTTTACAACGATCTTAAAATGCCTTGATGAGGACTTAACGACCTCAAAACTTGAAAAAATTATTTACTTTAAAGAAAATATCCCACATCAAAATCAACTCGAGGAAACGTTTCAAATTGATAATTTCGTATCGCCGCAATTAAATGTAAATGAGCTTGCACCATTTTTTGCTCATGAAAAAAAATCAGAAAAGGAAAACAATACCATTTTTTACAGCGGCGCCAAAAATCTGTTAGCTAAAAAAGAACTAAAAGGAGCCGAAGCATTAAAAACAGCACTAGAACACCTGAATTTAAAGGCTGAAATAAAAAAAGCAAGGTCTTTTATTGACACTGTTTTTTTAGACGACTTAAAACAAGAGCCTGTTTTAATAAGGTCCCTTGTTCGACGTATTCGTATTTTAGAAAGTTTTTTGGCAACTAATACTAACCCAAGTTGGATGGTATTAACTACGTTGCCTGTGCTGCCACCAACACTTAGGCCTCTAGTAGAGTTAGAGAATGGCCGTCTTGTTGCTGCTGATGTTAATGAAATATATCGATTAATCATTACTCGAAATCAACGGCTAGCCGATTTTTTATACAAATACGATGCTCCAGGTTTAATTACTATTCAAGGAAAAAAATTGTTGCAAGAGAGCGTCGATTCTTTAATTGATAATGCCCGTTTACCGAAAAATAAAATGTTTTGTCTAAATAATAAGCCCTTAAAAAGTTTAACTGAAATTTTGGAAGGCAAGCAAGGAAGGTTTCGTCAGTCTTTATTAGGGAAAAGGGTAGACTATTCAGGTAGATCTGTAATTATTGTTGGACCCACCTTAAGTTTAAACGAGGTTGGCTTGCCATACGAGATGGCAGCAGAGTTATTCCAACCCTTTTTAATAAATGAATTGCTAAAAACGAAGCCTGGCTGCGTTAAATTTAGTGCAAAACAGGCTCAAACTATAGTCAAAAAGAATAAGCCACTTGTTTGGTCTTTACTTGGAAAACTGGCTAAAAAATATTGCGTTTTACTTAATAGAGCTCCTACATTGCATCGATATGGAATTCAAGCCTTTGACCCTACGATCGTTTTGGGTAAATCAATTCATTTGCACCCACTTGTTTGCTCAGGGTTTAATGCTGATTTTGACGGCGATCAAATGGCAGTTCATTTACCTTTATATGAAAGCAGTCAATTGGAAGCAAGATCTATGATGCGCCCTGTTCATAATATTTTATCTTCGTCAAACGGTGAGATTATTCTAAAGCCAGCACAAGATGTTGTTATCGGTTGTTATTATTTAACACTTATGGTAAAAAATAACACCTTTCAATTAAAAAAATGGTTTTCAAATGAAGTAGACGCTCTCTCTGCATATTATCAAAAAAAATTATCTATTCACACGCCTATTTTAGTACGATATTCGATTTCGTGTGCTAAAGCTAAAATTGTAGAAAAGCAGTTAATTTTTTTAAATAATTCAAATAATCTTTTAAACAAATCTGTTTTTATATACCAAGCATTTAAACCCCTTGGTACAACTAATAAGTGTTATTTTATTTGTAATATTGGCGTATTAATTGGATACTTAGAAAAAGAAAATAATATTGATGTATATAAAGTTACGGATTTATTGCTTGAAACAACACCAGGTCGCTTGATTTTTAATAATAATTTTAAAATGTTAAAAAAATAAAAAATATTATGTTCATTACAAATACTATAACTAAAAAGGCATTAGAAACTATTGTACATGAAACATTTTTAAATTTAGGAAGCGTGCCTTCTTCTTCGTTATTAGACTCACTAAAGCTTCTAGGATTTTATTATGCAACGAACGCAGGTATTTCTATAAATATCGAAGATTTAAAAACACCTAATGAAAAAGAAAAGCTTATAGAATTTGCTATTGAAGAAATAAATACTATAAGTAAAGACTGGGAGAGCGGAGCTATTTCTGATGCTGAAAGGTTTCAAAGCATTATTGATAGTTGGACTATTGCAACCGAATCGCTAAAAACAAAAATTCTTAAGCATTATAAAAATTTTGATCCTACGAACAATTTGCATGTAATGGCGTTCTCTGGTGCTAGAGGGAACATCTCGCAGGTTAGACAGCTTATTGGGATGCGTGGCTTAATGTCTGATCAAGAGGGTAAAATAATTGATTTGCCTATTCGTGCAAACTTTAGAGAAGGGCTAAGCTCAATTGATTACATGATATCTTCCTACGGGGCAAGAAAAGGCATAGTTGACACAGCCTTAAAAACAGCGGATTCTGGTTATTTAACTAGACGCTTGATTTATACTACGCAAGATTTAGTTATTCGTGAAATAGATTGCAAATCTACAGCAGGCGTGATTTTGTTGCTCAATAAAAAAAATAATGTGCAAAATATTATAGGTCGGGTTTTAAATTCTGCAAAAGATAAAAAGTCAAAAATTTTTCTTGAAAATTATAAAAACACTGTCATAACAACAAATGTATCAAAAAATCTTAAAAATTTAGCACCAATTATACTAAACCTACGATCCCCACTAACGTGCCTGGCTAATGGTTCTATTTGTCAAAATTGCTACGGTTGGGATTTGGCACAAAGCACTCTTATTTCGTTAGGCGAAGCTGTTGGAATTATAGCAGCACAATCCATTGGTGAACCGGGAACACAGCTTACTATGCGTACATTTCATACAGGTGGTATTTATACGAGTGAAAATGTGCGTCAAATTTTTGCGCCTTTTTCTGGAAAACTAGTAATTCCGGATACAGTAAAAAGTGTTTCTTATCGAACAAGCCATGGAGATATTGTAGCTAAGTTACAACAGCAAATAAAAATATCTATTATAAGTTGGTTTGGTTTAAAAAAAGACATTATACTAGACGCTGGGTCTTTTTTATATAAACAAGACTCAACTTTTGTAAAAAAGGGGGCTTTAATAGCAGATCAATCGGTATGCGTGAGCGCATCCGGACCTGGGCGATTAAAACCAATATATGCTCGCAATTTCGGGGAAATTAGGTTTGAGAATTTGCTTTTAAGACAAATAAATAGGGAAAATAAGCCTAAAGTTAAGGTAAATCAAGAAGAGGGTGTTTTATGGGTTGCGGCAGGGAAAATTTTTCCATTACCTAAAGAAGCCAAATATAAAAATGTCCAAAATTTAAAAATAAATAAATCTTTTGCCGAATTAAAACTTTGTACTCCACAAGAGGGCGTTTTCAATTACACGAAACCAAGAATTTCAATCGCAGGCTCCGCAGCAAACATATCTTTTGATGCTGTAAAAATTTTTGACTCTTTAACAAATTGCAGTTCTAAAGTAATAATTTATCCACAAAACTACCAATATGTAGATAAGTTTACCATTCTAGCCACTCTAAATATATATCCAAATGTAACAGGTGGAAAAATTTATTCTATTCGCAGAAAGAGCTTTTCTCATACTATTACACACTTTTTAATTACAGAGTCTGACGTTTGGAGGTTGCATTCAGATCAATTAAAAGGTAATGTTAGCGTAAAAGAAAACAAAATATTTCGTGCTAGAAATCAAAATTTTAATAATATTATAGTAAACAAACCTGGGATATTATTAAAAAGGGATGGTTTGCATTATTTTTTTCAAAAAGTAAGCCCTTATTTTTTAAGTTCTGGCACTTTATTACAACAAAAGCAAAATGATTTTGTTTGCAAAAACGACCAACTTGGTTCGTTAGTTACTTACAGTAATCAAACAGAAGACATTGTTCAAGGGTTACCCAAAATAGAGGAATTAATAGAAGCTCGCGTTCCCAGAGAAAAAGCAAAACTGGCACGTCAATCCGGCGTTCTTTTAAACTCTAAATCTGGACGAGCGCACCATACAACAATTTCAAGGGAAAAAATGCTTTTAAGCCAATACATTCCAGATGTCGACATAATTTTCGAGGGTCCGTATACAGATAAAAATGTTCTTAAACCAAAATTTACAGTTGCAAATTTAGTCCACAGCATTTGCTCAAAGAGCAGGCTTTTTTTATATGATAATAATTTATGGAAAGCATTTCCTTTACCACCGCAATTTATTCCTATAGCAGTACAGGGGAAAAATGAATTTTATTTCATAAACAATGCCGGCTCAATTTTAGGAATAAACACTAAAGGTAAAAAAATAAGTCCAACTTGGTCTAACATACCTCTTTTAGATAAAAAAGTGAACTCTTACAACAGTAAGAATGCATTATCTTCTGAAAAATATGCAATAAAAAATATAATTTCGGCTTTTAAAAATAAAAAAACATGTGACTGCATTTTGGAATTGGAAAGAGGAAAATTTATATACTTAGAACTTGTAGAGCCGATTGCTAAATATTCGATATCATTGAACGCCCGACTGCTCGTGGAGCCTGGGTCTTATATAGATATTGGAGAACCTTTTACATCTGGCTTAATTGATCCCCATGAGCTCTTAAATCTGTTATTTCACTATCATAGTCGTTTAGATGGGCTTATTGTGGGTAGTTTATATGGTGTAAAAAAATTTCAATTGATATTAGTCAACTCTATTCTTTCAATTTATGAGTCACAAAATGTTAAAATATCAAGCAAACATATTGAAATTTTAGCTCGGCAAATGACGGCAAATGTTCGTATAAAATACGGCGGTGATACACCGCTATTACCTGGAGAATACATCAAATTTTCTCTAATGTTAGAAATATGTAAAGCTTTGGGTCTGGCAAAAGGTACAAGGGGCTCTAAAATACCAAAATTCGAACCAATCTTTCTGTCGGCAACAAATGCGTCTTTATCAAAAGATGGCTTTTTATCCGCTGCAGGGTTTCAAGAAACAAAGCGAATATTAACAAAAGCTGCAATTGAAGGGAAAGCTGACTGGTTAAGAGGACTTAAAGAATGTGCTCTTATTGGTAGGTTAATGCCTGCAGGTTCAGCCTTTTTAAACTATAAAGTTTATTTAGATAATATATATTTATTTAAAGATTAATCAAAAATATTAAAATAAAAACAATCTCATATGAATAAAGAGCACATAAAACACGCGGATTTGAGGAATATCTGCGCTTCTTCTTTAATTTACGGGCATACCCCAAAAATTTGGAATCCAAAAATGGCATCTTATGTTTTGCAGGAAAAAAATGGTCAACATATTTTCAATATTATCAAAACCTCAAAAATGATGAAGCTCGCCGGCCATGTTTTGCGAAAAAGAGCAGAAAAAAACTCAACTTTTTTGATTGTGGGAACGGAAAAGGTTTCATCCCTTGTTATTAACGAGCTCAAAAAGGGTTTAAACACTTATTATATAAACCATCGCTGGCTAGGAGGTATGCTAACAAATTGGCCCACTGTACAGCAAAGAGTTAAACGCTTAACTCGTTTAGAAAATTTGGATAAACTCGAAGGTATGGGGAGCCTTTCAAAGAAGGTTTCTAGCTCTAACAAAAAAGAAAAAGAAAAGTTAAACGCTATTTTTAAAGGTATTAAAGGTATGACAACACTGCCTGATATCGTAATTTTTGCAAGTCAAAAACGAGACTCTTTGGCAATTCAAGAGTGCATAAAGCTAGGAATTGTTACAGTAGCGATAGTTGATACTAATTCAAACATAGGGCAGGTTTCATATCCAATTCCAGCAAATGATGATTCAAACTCTTCAATCAATTTTATACTAAGTTTTTTGCTTAAAGAAATTTCCGAAGGTAGTAGCAATGGAGTTAAATAAATAAATTTTAAAGAAACATGTTACCTTTTTTTCTACTTTAAAAATTAGAGTACCCTTTTTTTTCAAGTTTAGTTATTAAGTCATAATTTCCCGTTTTAATAATATTACCATCTATCATTATATGAACAAAAGATGGTTTTAAATATGTTAAGATACGAGGATAATGCGTGATTATAATTAAGGATGAGTTCAAAGGTAAATTTTCTTTTATAGTATGACAAACTAATTTTAGGGCATCCATATCGAGGCCTGAATCTATTTCATCTAAAATGATTAATTTTGGGTTTAATACAAGCAACTGCAAAATTTCATTTCGTTTTTTTTCCCCTCCAGAGAAACCTTCATTTACGCATCTATTTAAAAATTCAGGTGCTATTTTTAAATTATTTAAAAATTTGCCTATATAATTAATAAAATCAAGGGGGTCCAATTCAAGTTCCCCTAAAAACCTTTTTTTTTCATTAAAAGCAACTCTTAAGAAGTCGTGATTCGTTACCCCTGGAATTTCAATTGGGGACTGAAAAGCTAAAAAAAGGCCTTTATGCGCTCGCGTTTCGGCCTGCATTGTTAGCAGATTTTCTCCACCAAAACGCACAGTACCGTTTGATGTTTTATAAGAGGGATGCCCAGCCAATACCTTTGATAGCGTGCTCTTTCCAGAACCATTGGGGCCCATAATAACATGAGTTTCATTTTCTTTTACAGTGAAACTTAAATCTTTTAATATTGTTCTATTTTCAACTGATGCGGTTAAGTTTTTTATTTCTAATAATTTTTTGTTCATATTTTATCCGACGTTTCCTTCTAGTTTTAATTCCAGCAACTTGTTGGCCTCTTGCGCGAACTCCATTGGAAGTTTAACTACAACATCTTTACAATAGCCACTTATAAGGAGACTGATTGCCTGTTCGGCTTTAATTCCCCTTTGAGCTAAGTAAAAAAGTTGCTCTTCACTAATTTTAGATATTTTTGCTTCGTGCTCAACCTTTGATAAAGAATTCCAAATATCAAAGTAAGGATACGTTGAAGCAGTAGAAAAGGGACCTATTAAAAACGAGTCACACTGCGAAAAGTTTCGTGCCTCTACAGCGTTACCACAAATTTTGACTAATCCTCTATAGGTATTTTTCGAGTTACCGCAAGATATACCTTTTGAAATTATTTTACTAACTGTTTTTTCACCTATATGTACCATCTTTGTTCCTGTATCTGCTTGCTGATAGTTATTTGTCAAAGCAATGGAATAAAATTCGCCACTAGATTCTTTTCCCAATAAAACACAACTGGGATATTTCCAAGTCACAGAAGATCCCGTTTCAACTTGCGTCCATGTAATTTTAGAATTTTTTCCAATACATAGCCCTCTTTTCGTAACGAAATTGTAAATTCCACCAATTCCCTGCTCATTGCCTTGGAACCAATTTTGAACCGTTGAATAATTAATTGTTGCGCTATCAAAAGCAATTAATTCAACAACAGCAGCATGGAGCTGATTTTCACTCAATTTTGGCGCAGTGCATCCCTCTAAATAACTAACAGAACTTCCTTTTTCTGCGATTATAAGTGTGCGTTCAAATTGCCCTGAATCTTTATCATTTATACGAAAATATGTTGACAACTCTAATGGACATTTTATGTTTTTAGGTATATAGCAAAAAGAACCATCTGTAAATACTGCTGAATTTAATGCTGCAAAATAGTTATCACCCGAAGGCACTACTACACCTAAATATTTTTTAATTAAAGCAGGATGATGCTTTATTGCGTCAGAAATTGAGCAAAATATTACTCCAGTTTTAGCCAATTTATCTTTATACGTGGTCCCAACGGAAATACTATCAAAAACAGCGTCTATAGCAATCTGGGGGTTGTCTTTGTTTTCTTTTAATGATATTCCAAGTTTCTCAAACGTTTTTAAAATTTTATTGTCCAGGGAGCCTGCAATGGATTTAATTTTTTTTCGCTTAGGTATTGAACAAAAATTGATGCTTTCGAAATTTATTGACTTTATTTTTAAATTGGCCCAAAGCGGAAACTCCATTCTAAGCCATTTACTATATGCGCCTTGTCTAAATTTAGTTAAAAAGTAAGGATCTTTTCTTCTTTCTGAAATGGAATTTAAAATATCATGATTTAAACCGAGTGGAAAATATTCTTTTTCTATTTTGGTTGTAAAACCGTGTTTATACTTTTGGGATAATATTTTATTTAATCCGTACTTTGGTTTGTGCTTTATGTCATTCATATAAGTTTATTGTTATACTGATTATATATCTGTCTCTTATACACATCTGACGCTGCCGACGATATGCAGT
>OJFL01001051.1_pt1 | contig 11627 bp, 9 predicted proteins | sample 1594131 | NCBI WGS metagenome assembly OJFL01 (sample SAMN05416782, study PRJEB24817) | seawater metagenome | isolation source: Sea water | place: Canada:Atlantic | collected 2013-07 | reverse complement strand
CACACTGCATATCGTCGGCAGCGTCAGATGTGTATAAGAGACAGGGGTAAAAATTGAAGTGGAGGATAACGGTCTAGGCATCGAGTCGCATCATATTCCACGCCTCACCGAACGTTTCTACAGAGTCGACCCCAGCCGGTCAGCAGAGTCTGGTGGAACAGGGCTTGGCCTCGCCATCGTGAAACACATTCTGGCAAGGCACGACTCGGAGTTAGAGGTGAAGAGCACCCCACGAAAAGGCAGCGTATTCGGCTGCCATATTCCAAGAGAAAGAGTGCTGGACTAGTCTTCTAGCTGCTCTTCGACATCGGCTAGCTTTTCGTGACGGACATCCATTCCCTTCACCAAATAAATCACATGCTCAGCGACATTTTTAGCATGATCGCCGATACGCTCAAGCGCACGCAGCGCCCACAACATATTGAGGACTCGGCTAATACTGCGCGGGTCTTCCATCATGTAAGTGATCAGTGAGCGCATGACGCTTGCGTAGATTTTATCTACCGCAACGTCGTCGCGAACAACCTCGAGAGCTGCATCGGCATCATAACGAGCAAACGCATCGAGGGAGCCACTTACCATCCGCGTCACGCTATCCGCCAAGTGACGGAACTCGACGAGTCCTTGGGAGATCTCGCCCTCTTCACTAAGCTTTATCGCCATGCGCGCGATTTTAGCGGACTCGTCTCCGACTCTCTCAAGGTCTCGCACAGTCTTAATAATCGCGAGCACAAGCCGCAAGTCGCTCGCTGCCGGATGGCGGCGGGCTAGAATCAGGCTGCATTCCTCATCAATACTCACCTCCATCGAATCGATGCGATCTTCGACTGTCAGGACTTGAGCGGCCAGACCCGTATCGCCGTCAAGGAGCGATTTCATTGCATCGGCGATCTGACGTTCAATAACCCCGCCCATCTCGAGCATATTGTTTTTAATTTCTTCGAGTTCGAGATTAAACTGCTTAGAGATATGGTGGCCGTGGCTTTCAATATTCGAATTCATTCTGCGTCCTTAGAGTCCAAAAGTATCCCGTTAAACATAATGCGCCTTCGCTGAAAGCGCGAAAAAAAAGTTAACCGTAACGCCCAGTGATATAATCTTCGGTCTGCTTTTTCGCAGGATTCGTGAAGATATTATCGGTCGCGTCAAACTCAACCATATCACCCATATACATAAATGCGGTGAAATCAGAAACGCGCGCAGCTTGCTGCATGTTATGCGTCACAATCACGATCGTATAATCGCGTTTGAGCTCATGGATTAACTCTTCGATCTTCAAAGTAGAAATAGGGTCTAGCGCGGAGGCCGGTTCATCGAGCAGCAGCACCTCTGGCTCTACGGCGATCGTGCGAGCGATAACTAAACGCTGTTGCTGACCACCCGACATCCCGAGCGCGCTGTCGTGAAGACGATCTTTTACCTCGTCCCACAGTGCTGCTGCTCTCAGCGACTTTTCGACGACTTCGTCTAACACGCGCTTAGAGTTGATTCCCTGGATGCGCAGACCGTAAGCGACATTTTCATAAATAGATTTCGGAAAGGGATTCGGTTTTTGGAACACCATGCCGACTCGTCTGCGCAGGTCAGCAACATCAACATGCTTTGAGTAGATGTCTTCACCGTCGATCTCAATTAACCCATCGATAACACAGTCGTCGACAAGATCGTTCATTCTGTTCAGGCAGCGCAGCAGGCTAGATTTACCGCAACCGCTGGGGCCAATAAACGCAGTCACTCGCTGCTTCGGAATTTTCAAGTCGATGCCATTAAGAGCACGCTTGTCTTTCGCATAGAAAAGGTTCAGTCCCGAAACATCGATGCAGCTCTCCAAGCCTTCGGGGTTTTCCGCGCTAGCACCGAGCACTGAACTAACATCTACTTTTCTCATGAATCTGTTCTCTTTTTAACGATTAAGCGTTGGCCTATGGCCACGTGTTGTCGAGGCAGCAGTGCCGCCGCATGACTCTATACTTCGAGAGACTTAAACTTTTCGCGCAGTCGATTACGCAGTGCCACCGCACTTAAATTCAGTCCTGCAATGACGATAACCAGCAGTAAGGCCGTGGCAAAGACCAGCGGCCGCGCTGCTTCGATATTAGGACTCTGGAATCCGACATCATAGATATGGAAGCCGAGGTGCATGAATTTTTGATCGAGATGAAGGTAGGGGTAATTGCCATCAAGCGGCAGCGACGGTGCAAGTTTAACCACCCCTACGAGCATGAGGGGAGCAACCTCACCGGCTGCCCGTGCTACGGCGAGGATAAGGCCGGTCATCATCGCGGGGCTCGCCATAGGCAACACGACGCGCCATAGTGTCTCAAACTTTGTTGCGCCAAGCGCGAGACTGCCCTCACGCACACTGCGCGGAATGCGCGCAAGCCCCTCTTCGGTGGCGACAATCACAACAGGCACGGTGAGCAGCGCTAGTGTGAGTGACGCCCAAAGCAATCCAGGCGTACCGAAGGTCGGCGCGGGCAATGCCTCAGGGTAAAAAAGCTGATCTACCTCGGCACCGATAATGTAGATGAAGAATCCTAAGCCAAAAACACCGTAGACAATCGATGGGACACCGGCAAGATTATTCACCGCGATGCGTATTGCTTGGGTGACAAACCCTTGCCGAGCGTATTCGCGTAAATAAACAGCCGCGACGACGCCAAAGGGAGTCACGAACACCGACATCAAAAGCACCATCATCACCGTGCCGAAAATAGCGGGGAAAATGCCGCCTTCGGTATTCGCCTCGCGCGGTTCATCGGTAAGAAACTCACCTAGCTTAGCAAAATAGGTTAGCAGCTTTTCGGCGAAACCCATTTGGTTAGGCCTGTAGGCGCGCACTATGTCGGCAAACTCCACCTCAACCTCTGCGCCATTCGCTGCGAGAAACTGCGCCGAATCACGCTCGATAGTCTGATTCAACACCACCAAGTCTTGCTGCAAGAGCGCGTACTCTGCGCCCAATTCTTCGCGCTGCGCGGCGAACTCGGCTTTGGTTTCGGCATCAAATGCACCGTCTAACTCTAATCCCCTCTGGTTCAACCTGAGGCGTTCGAGCGCATAGTTAACCTCACCGATCTCTTGCTTTTCGATTCGGTAAATTTCGTCATGAATCGCAAGAGCGCGGCTAAGCCGCTGTTCGAATTCGTCCCACAGCGCAGCATCATCCCCTGCGCCTTCTACAACACGCTCGCCAGACTCTTTGACGCCTGAGAGGAAACCATAGAAATTGCCCCATTCGCGGCGCTCAAGCACAACCACATTAGCTGGATAGCGGATATCGCTGATATAGCGGCTTAATAACCAGGCGAAATCGGCCCCGGTTACGTCTCTGTTGCCGAGCTTGACGAGCTCTCGTTCGTAAGTCGGAATCGATTCATCGACCGGAATGCCCGACGACGCGATCTGAATGCTCGACACGCTTTCGGTCTCTACCTTTTCGCCAAGCACCTCTGTCGACATAACAGAGCCAAAGGCAACGGGGGGCGCATAGTTCGCCTGCATCACGTCGGTAGGCCAGAAATGCGCCATGCCGCGCACGGTCAGAAGACCAAGCAACCCAACCACCATGAGAATACTGATCGCCACCGCACCGGCATTTAGCCAAACGAAGGGAGTCCCTGAACTAAACCATTTTGACGCGCTAATTTTCATATAGTGCTGTACTTGTCGCGTAGGCGCTGGCGGATAACTTCAGCGACTGTATTAAACATAAAGGTAAACATAAACAGCACCAAAGCTGCCAAGAACAGGATGCGATAGTGGGTGCTGTCTACTTCAGACTCGGGAATCTCGACGGCGATATTCGCTGCAAGCGTGCGCATGCCCTCGAAGATATTGATATCCATAATGGGCGTATTACCCGTAGCCATCAACACGATCATTGTCTCGCCGACCGCGCGGCCCATGCCAATCATCAACGCACTAAAAATGCCTGGGCTAGCCGTTGGCAGGACCACTCGGTAGAGACTCTGCCAGGGCGTGGCGCCGAGGGCTAACGAGCCGTAGGTCAGATGCTTTGGCACTGTAAAAATCGCATCTTCGGCGATCGAGAATATTGTCGGAATCACCGCAAAGCCCATCGCAAAACCGACCACCATGGCATTGCGTTGATCGTAATTAATGCCCAGCTCATTGGTCAGGTAGAAACGCATGTCACCGCCAAAGAAAAGCGCCTCAAGGGGTGTCGCGATAGCGAATGACAGTGCAGTAAACGCCACGATCACGGGGATAAGTATGCCCGCTTCCCAGCCATCAGGAATGCGATGCCGAAGCTCGCTTGGTAGCTGCACCCAGAAAAAACTCATAAGCAAAATGCTTAGCGGGAGAATGACCAGCACTGAGAAAATGCCGAGCAGGTTATTCTCAACGAAAGGGGCGAGCCAAAGACCGGCAAGGAAGCCCAACACAACGGTCGGCAATGCCTCCATCAATTCAATTAACGGCTTTACCTTGCGGCGCATCATTGGCGCCATGAAATAACCGGTAAAGATCGCACCACAAATCGCTAACGGGGCGGCTAAAAGCATCGCATAAAAAGCGGCCTTTAAAGTACCAAACGACAATGGGACTAAGCTGTATTTGGGCTCAAACTCGTTCGTTGCCGCCGAGGATTGCCAAATAAAGTCGGGCTCACTGTACCCCTCGTACCAGACTCGGCTCCACAGCGCAGACCACGACACTTCGGGGTGTTTATTCTCTACCGCCCAAAGCGCCATCTGGCCTCGTCCGCTTTCGATAAGCAGCGCATCGCCCCGCGGGGAGATTGCAAGCGCGCGCGCGCCATCGGCCGCGAGCTGTCCGGTAAACGCCTGTCGTCGTGCTGTCGTATTAAACAGTGAAACCACACCCTGCGCATCGACACTCACGAAGCTCTTACGGCGCTGCTCGGGGCTGAGCGACACAACCGGAGACGCCGAGTCTTGGAAGCTTCGAATCTTCTCGAGCGCAACGGTGTCGTCCCGCTTCGTGAGAAACCACTGCGATATCGCGCCCTGATCATCACCAACGAGCAGTGAAATTCCGCCGAGCAAGAAAGAGATATCAGTAGGGTTGGCGCGCCCTTCCGTTAAGAGAGCCTGTACTTCGAATTGTGGATTGGGGGCAGTGAAGGCAGTGCGCAGACTTAGAAGTCGCGCAAGGCCTTCATCGTCTATCACGAACAACCAGAAGCGATCGCCGTCGATGAAGAGTTGCTCTCCCCCGAGGGTCATTCCGCTTAGCCGTCTTTCTTCTATTTCAAATTCGGCGCCGCCGCCTAGGTCGAACGCTGCGAACAGACTTGTCTGTTTACTCGCTTTGAGAAGGCTAAGTTCGCCGCCTCGCGCTGTCGCAGCGAGCATCATATTCTCGCCGGAGGTCCGCAGTGCAATCGAGGCGAGCGGTTTGTCAACGGCAAGCGTGTAGGGGATTTCCCCAAACGGGTAGTCGATTTTAGGAGTGAGAATGCGCCGATTGTCTAGCTGCGCGAAACGCGTGTCATAGGCATAACGCGCAACAACTGCCTCACCAGTATTGAGACCCAGCGCAAATAAACCTGATTGTTCTGAGTCTAGCGCAAAGCTGGTTATTGTCGCGCCGGAGGGAACCTTAACGGCAATCGTCGCAGCGTTCTCGCCACTCTCAAGATCAAAAAAGCGCGCCACGCCATCGTCTCCGAGACGCATCGCCATCTCTGACTGTTCCTCAATCGCCAAATGCAGGCTTTCTGAAGAATCTTGGAGATCGTAGGACGCCGCTTCTTCGACCTTAGCTCCAGCGAAAAGTGGAACGACTTCATAAAATAGATAAGCAAAGATAAGCAGTATCGCGACAATCACGCTGATGCCACCCACTGCGATGCTTACCTTCGCCGTTTTATCGCTCAGATGGCGCCAGCGGCGACGGGAAGCGAGCTTCTCGGAAGACAAAACCGAGACTTTGACCGATTGGCTAGGCTCGTCGTCTATGAGTCGCGACTGCGCCTCGGGTAAGTTATCTGCAGGCATAGGGTCTAGTTCTTTATCGGTGAGCGCGAATATTACAGTTTAATGGCAAAGGAGTCACCGTTATGGGTCACCCTTGAGGCAAGCCTTTCGATATTTCTGTTGCACCAAATGACAAGAGGCTAGCCCGAACCCCGTTCGCCTAGCCTCTTGCGTCGTGACAGAAGACCGTTTTTAAGTCTTTTCTAGCCTCGAGAGCGAATCATATGCCGAGGTTACGCAGAGTCCCCTCAACAACGCGGGCTGGCAACGGGATATACCCGTCTTTTAGCACAACATTTTGACCAGACTGTGACAGCACCAGTTTGAGGAACTCACGCTCGAGCGGCGGCAACGGCGTATTAGGCGCTTTGTTGATATAGACATACAGGAAGCGCGCGAGCGGGTAATTGCCCGCAACCGAATTTCCAGGCGTCGCCTCGAAGAAATCGCCGCCTTCGGTGCGCGCAATCGGCACGGCACGGACGCTTGAGGTGCGATAGCCGATACCAGAATAACCAATGCCGTTAATAGAGGTGCTCACCGACTGAACAACCGATGCAGAGCCCGGCTGTTCGTTAACATTATTTTTGAAGTCGCCGTCACAAAGCGCCGCTTCTTTAAAGTAGCCATAGGTACCCGACACAGAATTACGTCCGAAAAGCTGCATACCGCGCTGTTGCCAGGGGCCAGAGAGCCCTAACTGCCCCCAGTTAACGACATCGGTAGCAAAGCCGCAGCGCTGATTAGAAGAAAACACTGCGTCTACTTGTGGCAGAGACAAGCCTTCGATCGGGTTGTCTTTATGCACGTAAACCGCCAGCGCGTCGATCGCTACCGGCACTGCAGTAGGCTTGTAGCCATAGCGAGACTCGAATGCCTCGATCTCATTGTCTTTCATCTCACGACTCATCGGGCCGATATTCGCGGTACGCTCGGTGAGAGCTGGTGGCGCTGTCGACGAACCTGCCGCCTGAATCTGAATATTCACGTTCGGATAGACGCGCTTAAAGTCCTCCGCCCATAGCGTCATTAGATTCGCCAACGTATCTGATCCTACACTCGAAAGATTGCCCGACACTCCACTGGTGCTCTCATACACCGGAATGGCTGAATCGACGTCTGCTGCGACAGCCGGTGCGCTGCCTAGCAACGCAACTGTGGCTAGGCCTACAAGCCTGATGCAACTAATCTTTTTAATTATGGCTTTCATCTAATTGATTCCTATAAATTTTATCTTTCGATACAGACTAGAGCGAGGGTAAATAGCAACGCTATATGGTTCGCATAGGACGAGACTATATGACGAAAATATTACAGTAATATGACAGGGCGCGCGCGGGCGTCTTTCTATCCCGAACAAAATCTGCGCATTAATTAATTGTCATCTAATCGTCACACCCTTTCGAGCAAATGTCGTTAGACTGGTTCTGAGAGTTTTTTCACACAAACGCGCAGGCAAGAATCGACAGACATGGGATTTTCGCAGTACATTGCTCACGGCCCCGCACCCGCCAAGCCGGCGGCTACGGCCCATCCTACCGATGAGAGCGAAGTTGTGAGCACAGACAGTAATAGCGAAGTAGATCTTGCCAACAGCGAATACTACGAGAATCGTGAATTAAGCTATTTTAAATTTAATTTGAGAGTCCTCGAGCAAGCGAAAGACGAGAATCATCCGCTGCTCGAACGCCTCATGTTTCTTCTTATTTTTAGCTCTAATCTCGATGAATTCTTCGAAATTCGTGTATCGGGATTGAAAAAGCAGCTCGGGTTTGGCAGACAGCGCCCCGGCGCAGATGGACAATACCCGGAACAAACACTCAAGATTCTTCATCAGCAGGTGCGAGATGCCCTGTCTGAGCAGTACCGCATTTTAAATGACGACCTCTTCCCCTCTCTTGCTAGCGAGGGCATTCGCTTTCTGGCCCGCCATGAATGGAGCGACTCCCTAAAAGACTGGACTCGCGACTATTTTTTCAATGAAGTCGTCCCAGTAGTAAGCCCACTCGGGCTTGACCCTGCCCACCCCTTCCCGAGATTGGTCAATAAGAGCCTCAACTTTATCCTGTCATTGGACGGTAAAGACGCCTTTGGTCGCGACAGCGGTCTTGCGATTGTCCCTGCCCCGCGATCGCTACCTCGGATAATCAAGGTCCCGCGCGAGATTTTGCCCGACGGTGACAATTTCGTTTTCCTGTCGTCCGTTATTCATGCCTATGTCGAAGAGTTCTTCCCTGGAATGAGCGTGACCGAATGCCATCAATTTCGAGTTACACGAAATTCAGACCTAGAGATGTCCAACGTTGAAGTCGAAGATTTCGCCATGGCGCTAAAAGGCGAACTCCATAGCCGGCGCTTTGGCGCCGCGACTAAACTCGAGGTCGGAGCCGAGTGTCCTTCTCAGCTGACTAATTTCCTCTTAGACCGTTTTGATCTCACTCAGGAAGAGCTGTTCACACTCGACGGCCCTGTTAATCTACAGCGACTGATGGCGCTTTTTGGCATGGTCGACAGGCCAGACCTGCGCTTTCCTAAATTTACACCGGGCCTGCCCAAAGTATTGGAGGAGCATCAGTCGATTTTCGCCGCCGTCGCACGCGAAGACCAATTGCTTTTGCACCCCTATGAATCGTTCCTGCCGGTTATCGATTGGGTTAGACAAGCAGCGAAAGACCCCTCTGTCCTGTCGATAAAACAGACGCTTTACCGCACAAACGAATCGTCTGAACTGGTGCAAGCGCTCGCCGAAGCAGCTCGCTTCGGCACCGAGGTGACCGTGGTTATTGAACTGCGTGCTCGCTTCGACGAAGAAGAAAACATTAATTTCGCCAGCATCTTGCAAGAAGCCGGCGCCGTGGTTGTGTACGGCGTCATGGGCTACAAAACCCACGCCAAAATGCTGCTGTTCGTCCGCCGCGAGGGCAATGAATTAAAGCGCTACGCGCATTTAGGGACTGGCAACTATCACCGGAAGAATTCGTTAATCTATACAGACTATTCGCTGCTCACAGCTGATGAGACACTGTGCGCAGATGTGCATAAAGTTTTCAGCAGATCACTGGCATGGGAAAGAAGATCCATCCCAATCTCTTAATACACGCGCCGTTTAATTTGAAAAAATCTTTGCTCAAAATGATTGCCGAAGAAGCTGCTGCAGCTGAGGCTGGAAAGGAAGCGAGAATAGTTGCAAAGCTCAATGCCCTGACCGATCCCGAGATGATACGCGCGCTCTACGAAGCCTCAAACGCAGGCGTTAAAGTTGACCTTATTGTGCGCGGCATGTGCTGCCTGCGACCCGGAATCGAAGGCGTCAGTGAAAACATTCGCGTGGTCTCGATTATCGGCCGATTCCTTGAGCATTCCCGCGTATACTATTTCAAAAATTCGGAGCAGCAACTCTACTGCTCAAGCGCCGATTGGATGGAGCGCAATTTGAGCAATCGAATTGAGGTTTGTTTTCCCATTCTAAAGAAGAAGCATCAGAGTCGAATTCTGGCGGAAATTGAGTGGCATTTAGAGGATGAGATACAGTGTTGGGAGCTCGGAGCCGATGGCGAATACATCAAAATTCAACAAGCGGCAGCGCAAGAGCCAACTCAAGGCGTGCAACAACGGCTACTCGAAAAGCTTGCCTAACTGAGCAGAGCTTCAGTCCTCAAAAAATCAATCACGCTGCTTAAAGCGCGGCATGTCCTCATTGTCCAATATTCGGAGCGCCTGCTGATTACGCATCATAAACTCGAGCATCCCTTCGCGCAGCGCAGTCGCGCTAAAGGTAATTTTATCTATCGAATACGCTTGCATAACACCCAATAGAACACTCCAACCTGCTAGTAACAGATCTTTGCGACGCTCCTTTAGTCCGGGCAACTCAACACCAGAGATTACTTGATCAATAAACGCGCTTCTGAGCGCAAGCAGGGCCTCCTTGGAAACCTGCCCAGCTCCGAAACCGTGAGCTTCACAAACAGAGGCCAGCATTTTAATCGTGCCCGAGGCAGCAAACGCCTCATCCCAGCCAGCAGCTTTGACCGCTAGTGCGACTCTGGCGAATGCGGCGCGCGCATCAGCCAGCGCAGATTCCATTGCCAATTCGAGAGATTGTTCAGAGAGGTGTGCTTGTCCAAAATAACTGTCGCGCCAGGCAACACTGCCTACTGCCAAACTCTCAGTGAACAACTGCGCGGAGCCATGCCCCACAATAACCTCAGTGCTTCCCCCACCTATATCGATAACCAAGCGCCGCGCCGCGCTCTTCGGCAACCCGCTAAGCACGCCAGCGTAGATCAAGACCGCTTTTTGAGTACCAGTAATGGAAGAGATATGGATGCCGAGCTGGTCCGCCGCACGAATAAAGGCTTGCGCATTACTCGCGACGCGAAAGGTGTTGGTGCCTAGCGCCCAATAACGCGCTACCGGGTAGCGACCGAGCAATTCATCGAAGCGTTTGAGACAGTCCAACCCGCGCTCGAAGGCCGCCGGGGATATCGCTCCACTGGCTCGAACCCCCTCCCCTAGCTGCACTCGCTCGCTACACCGCTCTATGATCTCTATGCGCTCTGGCGTCCATTGTGCTATCAGCAGATGGAAGCTGTTAGAACCGAGGTCGATACACGCTTGCAGCGAGTTGTGGGTAGAGCTAGGCAAAGTGGTCTAACCTCGAAAATCGTTAAAGAATGGCTCATTACGATTAACAGGATTAGATCATCGACTGCTGGTAGTTCTCAATCCCTACACGATCTATTAGCCCGAGTTGCGATTCCAACCAATCCACATGATCTTCTTCACTAGCAAGAATCGAATTGAGTAGGTCACGCGTCGCATAATCTTGCACCGACTCGCAGTAAGCAATCCCTGCCCGAAGGTCGGGACATGCGATCATCTCAAGTTGCAAATCGCATTCGAGCATCTCACGCGTGTTTTCGCCGATAAACAATTTGCCCAGCGACTGTAGATTGGGCAATCCTTCTAAGAACAAGATTCTTTGCACGAGTTGGTCGGCGTGTTTCATCTCGTCTATCGACTCCTCGTACTCTTTGTCAGCGAGCTTATTCAGCCCCCAGTCTTGAAACATACGCGAATGTAAAAAATACTGGTTTATAGCAACCAGTTCATTGCCGAGCGCCCTATTAAGATGTTTGAGTACGGTCGCGTCAGATTTCATAACTGCTCCTAAATTGCCGCCTTTAGCGTCTGATAATCTTTAGGTGGGTACGTTTATCGTCGCTCTAGAGAGTGTAATTTGCGCACGAAAAAGTCAAGTTGCCCGCGCTCTCTGCTCTCGACAAACCGCGACGCATGGCTTTAGCAGATAAATGAAGTCAATAAGCCTAGACAGACAATTTTAGGCAGGCTGGGAAGGGATGCCGGTGCGCCCGAATTCTTTCACGATACTGCGTGCGAGTTTGCTGCATCGACCACATTCACTGGCGACGCCAAGCTGAGCGCGAAGATCACTGAAGCTGCCGCAGCCGCTTTTGCAGGTTTCTCGGATCTGGTTGTCGGTTACTTGGCGGCAAATGCACACGTACATGGGATATTACTCATTATTCGTTGATGCTATTCTAAATACAAATGAGAATGATTGTCAAAAATATTTGTACCAGCTACTTTAATCACGCCGCGCGATGCGGTCTAATTGCTGTCTCTTATACACATCTC
>OJFL01001049.1_pt1 | contig 11639 bp, 11 predicted proteins | sample 1594131 | NCBI WGS metagenome assembly OJFL01 (sample SAMN05416782, study PRJEB24817) | seawater metagenome | isolation source: Sea water | place: Canada:Atlantic | collected 2013-07 | reverse complement strand
TCTACACACTGCATATCGTCGGCAGCGTCAGATGTGTATAAGAGACAGGAATGTATGTGCACCACACTTATCGCCAATAAGTAGCGAGTCGCACTCGGTAAAATTACGCGCGCCGTCTGCACGAGGCCCCATTTGCACTAAACCACGATAAGCGTTGTTACTTTTACCTGCAGATATTCCTTTTGAGATGATGGTTGAGCGCGTATTTTTGCCCATGTGAATCATCTTCGTACCGGTGTCGGCCTGCTGGCGTCCACGAGTAAGTGCTACAGAGTAGAATTCGCCTACGCTGTTGTCGCCTTTAAGGATGCAGCTTGGGTACTTCCACGTTACTGCTGACCCAGTTTCAACCTGAGTCCATGAGATTTTAGCGTTGGTGTGTGCAATACCGCGCTTGGTCACAAAGTTGTAAATACCGCCTTTACCGTTCTCATCACCTGGATACCAGTTTTGAACCGTGGAGTATTTGATTGTGGCGTCGTCCATTGCGACTAACTCAACCACTGCGGCATGCAGCTGATTCTCATCGCGCTGCGGCGCTGTACAACCTTCTAAGTAGCTCACGTGGCTGCCTTCATCGGCGATGATTAACGTACGCTCAAACTGACCGGTGTTCATTTCGTTAATACGGAAATAGGTGGAAAGCTCCATTGGGCAACGAGTACCCTTTGGAATGTAAACAAATGAACCGTCAGTAAACACGGCGCAGTTTAGTGCAGAGAAATAATTGTCCGTACGCGGTACTACTGACCCAATGTACTTCTTAACAAGGTCTGGATACTTTTGAATTGCCTCAGAAATTGGGCAGAAAATGACGCCAGCTTCTTCTAGCTTAGAGCGGAACGTTGTGACCACTGATACAGAGTCAAATACTGCATCTACCGCAACGCCTGCTAACATTTCTTGTTCGTGCAGCGGAATACCTAACTTTTCGTAAGTACGCAGTAGCTCTGGGTCGACTTCATCTAGCGACTGAGGCTTGTCTTCCATACTCTTTGGTGCCGAGTAATAAGAAATTGCCTGAAAATCAATTTTTGGGTATTCCACATGGGCCCAATCAGGCTCTTCCATTTCAAGCCATGCATGATAAGCCTTTAGACGCCATTCGAGCATCCACTCAGGCTCGTTTTTCATTGCGGAAATGCGACGAATAATCGACTCATCTAGGCCGCTTTCAAACGTGTCCGATTCGATCTCTGAATAAAAACCAGCATCGTACTTTCTTTCTAACGCCTGTTCGATCTGTTCACTCATGTTTGGGTCTCGCTTGTTTGCCTGCATTTACTGCCTAAGCCTTCCATTCACCTTGGCTTGGAAAATTACCCCACGGTCTTGGTAATTTCCCTTAATTCACCGCACAAACCTCGTGCAGTAAGCATTTTACAATGGTGGCAGCCTTAAAAATTGGTGCGGTATTATATAATACCTGAGTATTCCACTCAAATATTCAGCGACGTATTTTGCGCTACTTGCTTTAAAAAATCTTAAGCTAACGCCACTTGCCGCAATCGGTTTGTTACATCTGTTACTTTATTTACTACGTAATCGATGTCGTCTTGGGTCGTAAATCGGCCCACACTAAATCGAATTCCTGCATGGGCCAGTTCATCACTTCGCCCCAATGCTTTGAGCACATACGAAGGCTCTAAACTTGCCGATGTGCATGCTGAGCCAGATGACACAGCAATATCATTTAGCCCCATCATCAAACTTTCGCCATCTACATCAGCAAAGCTGACATTTAAAATACCCGCTATGCGCTTTTCTTCATGGCCGTTTAGGTATACGCCCTCAATCTTGCTTAGCCCATTCCACAATGCGATACGAAGCGCTTTAATACGCTCGTTTTCAGCTTCCATGTCTCGACTAGCTAATTCGAGTGCTTCGCCCATACCCACAATTTGGTGCGTCGCCAGCGTGCCCGAACGCATGCCGCGCTCATGACCGCCTCCATGAATCTGTGCCTCTAGATTAATCTTAGGACGGCGGCGCACATAAAGCGCTCCCATGCCCTTCGGCCCGTAGAACTTGTGTGCCGACATAGACAATAGGTCTACCGGTAGCTCATTGAGGTCTATGGCAACCTTACCCACACTTTGTGCTCCATCCACATGAAATAACACATTATGTTGACGGCAAAGTTTTCCAATAGATTCGATGTCTTGGGTTACACCTAGTTCGTTGTTTACATGCATGACAGAGACTAAGATAGTGTCGTCTCTCATTGCGCCCTCTAGCTCCGATAAGTTAACTAGGCCATCGCCGCCTACCTGAAGATAAGTGACGTCAACGCCCTGTGCTTGCAAATACTCACAGGTATCAAGCACTGCTTTGTGCTCCGTATTAACGGTAATGATGTGCTTGCCTTTCGATGCATAACCATCTGCGACGCCTTTTATCGCTAAATTATTCGACTCTGTAGCACCGGAGGTAAATACAATTTCCCTTGGATCGCAGTTAAGCGCATCGCTAACTTGATTGCGAGCGATATCAACAGCTTCTTCAGCCATCCACCCAAAACGATAGCTTCTTGACGCAGGATTACCAAAGTTGCCATCTAACGTTAGGCACTTTGCCATTGCGTCGGCTACGCGCGGGTCGACGGGGGTTGTCGCTGCGTAATCTAAATAAATAGGGGGTGATAATGCCATATTTATAAATGCCTATTTAAAGTCTAATGCTGACTTCAATGTCATTAGCTATATTGCGAAGAGAACTGTTACTGTCTTGGCGACCGGCAACCTCTCGTACATCATGCTTTTCCATTAACTCACCAAGGGTGATGGAATGTAGGAAGCTAGAAATACGATCGCTTAAATCTTGCCATAAACTGTGTGTTAAGCAGCGATCGCCGCCTTGGCAGTCTGCTTGACCTTGACATCGTGTAGCGTCAATCGATTCGTCAACCGCAGATATCACTTCACCTATGGCAATCTCATTAGCGCTGCGACCCAGTAAATAGCCGCCGCCAGGACCACGTACGCTTTCTACCAACTGCTCTTTGCGCAGTCGAGAAAACAGCTGTTCTAAGTAGGAAAGTGATATTTCTTGTCTTTCTGATATATCGGCAAGGGGAACGGGGCCACGCTTGGAATGTAATGCAACGTCTAGCATTGCGGTTACCGCATAGCGACCTTTAGAGGTAAGTTTCATTATTGTCTCCCGCCTTTATCTGTATGGCGGAATTTTCACATACCTGACTAAAATGGTCAAGTATAAGACCTAGTAAATTAGTCAGGTATTATAGTAATTTCAATTTAGAGCGGGAATGCTCTGTTTCTAATTGAGTGGAAAAAAAGTAACTAATATTTTCTGTAATTATCAATAAGTAAGGCCAAATGAAAAATTAAGCTGTAAAGCGTACTAGACGGTTGCCATTTTTAGAGGAAATTATGCTTTCAGAAAGGTAGTAATGTGTGCAGTCAAACCGATATCAACCAGTGCAGGACATGACAGCTGAAAACTATGACACAGTGGAATAGAGTCTTAAGTTAGGTCAGGATAGGCATAACACAAATCATAATAGCCCTCTCTAAAGCTAAGAGAGGGCTAAGCTAGTTCTAGACTGAATCGTGTCCAGATTTTACCCTTTTAAGTTTTACTTTCGCTTAAGACACTCTCTCAAGCCAAATAGGGCAAGCGATATCACCATTAAACCGAACGTTTGTGGAGCAGGAACTCGACCGACAAGTGATACGTTATCAAAGCCTGCATTGTTCCCAGGGCCTTGACCACTTGCCGTGAGAACTAGTTCGTAGGTACTATTTGCACCTAAATACGTATTATTCAGGTCAAATATCACGAGTTTGCCTCTTTCCCATGTACCGCTGCCATTAAAAATATTGTCAACGGTAGTCGATACCAATATATCTCCAAGTGCGTTTTGAATCGATACGGAGTAGTCTAGATCTCTTGACGCGTTGGCTCCCTGGTAGTTTCCTGCGTTATTGAAAATAAAGGCATCTAGACTGAAAAAGTCGAGAAGAATTCCTTCGTTCAACGTGTTAATTGCAATAAAAACACTCCAGGCCCCTTCATTGTGAAGGTTTCTGTCTACGCCAACTTTATTACTGGAATCCGCAGTTGAAAACAGTGGCCAGTCAGCAGAAATATCGCCAGGGGACAAAACACCTTCCGTCGTCCAATTAATATTCGTCAGTGTTTCATCAACAACTGTTGAACCTTGAAAGTCAGTCGAGAAAATAAGGTCCGCGTTCGCGTTGAAGCTTAACGCACTGACAATAGATACCAACCCAATAAGTGTTCTTTTCATAATTAGCCTTTTTACTACATTACTATTAGACACCAAACCAAGCAAAAATTATTCCAACAATAAAAAGCTTTACAATTCAGACGTTAAGAGCTTAAGTAAATTTAATCTTATATGTTGTGTAAAAATGTCTGACAATTTCTCTCGTACTATAAAACCTACCGTAATCATAAGCATAAGGTTGACAGGCGCATCAAATTTTATTTTCTTTAGCCAATTAAAATCGGTCTCACTAACTTGCTCAAAATCGCCGCTTAACGCTACACCAGCATTGCTTATCAGCATCACAACAGTATCGTGAAGTCTCATGCTATTGGCGCTTATTTAAGCTCTCTTGTTTAATTGAATGTGCGCTAAAATACTATCGGCTATACGATGGCCTTGTATCGTATCTATTTGGTGACGTAAGCCACGCAAGACTTGGTGCTTTGCACCTGCAATAGCCTTCGCTGTTGCAGCACCGCCACTGGGGTGCACCATCCGGTCCACATCACCATGAATAACCAATGTGGGAGCTGCCACTTTGTTCAGTAATTGGGTACGATCGCCAGACTTCATGATCGCACCTATTTGTCGAAACATAGCTTTTGAGTCGCTCTTTGAGCCATTTCGTTGCCAAGCCAGTTTTGCATACTGCTGCCATTGACTTATTGCGCCCTCTGCCGTGCTATCGCCAATGTGTGTCATCATGGCGTGGTAATTTTTAATTGCCTCATGTTCGCTTCTGGGGGCCTTTGCTCTCGCCATTCGCCATAACGTTGAGTAAGAAGGCTGGCCTACCCTTCTGCTGCCGGTTGTCGAAAATATGGATGTCATTGACTCAACAACGTCTGGGTACATACTTGTGAGTGTCTGCGCAATCATTCCCCCCATCGACATACCTACTATATGAGCGCTTTTAACATGTAGCCCGGCTAAAAGTTGCGCAGTATCTTCTGCCATGCGCTCTAACCCGTATGCTCCCTTTGGCGCTTTCCCACGCAATTGTTGCAGTACACTAGGGTGTGGAGTAGTGCTTCTTACAGAACGACCTGCATCGCGGTTATCAAAGCAAATTACACGAAAATCGCTTGCTACCAGCCGCTCTATCAATGCGCTGGGCCAATAAACTAATTGAAGCCCAAGCCCCGCAATAAGTAAAACGGTGCCATTTTTATCTTGCCCATGTTCGGCATAACAGAACGTATCTCCATTTTGCAATGTAATAAACTGTTCTTTGTGTTGCGCTAAGCTCATTGTGCTTCTCTCACTGTACTTCTTTCACTCTTCTTCTCTCACCGTGCCTTCTAACTCAACGCTTTTCTCAAACTTTAACGCCGGGTCGTCTACCCTACCTTTACGAAAAATCTTTACATCTTCAGCATAATTCCACGACATAGACCAAGGGAAACTGACACCCTGGCGCGGCAGCTTATCTATTGAACGTTGGATATATCCGGCGCCAAAATTAAGCAACGGTTGTGTTTCCATATTCTGGTCTGCAATAGGTGTGCATTGCAGATAATCGTGCTGTTTCATATGATTTGATAGTCGTGTGAAGTGCTCGCACAATAGCCCTATTTTGAGGGTCCACGATGATGATGTATATCCCACGGCGATAGCAAAGTTTGGCACTCCGCTTAGCAACATTCCTTTGTAGGTAACGCATTGAGGAAGCGAAACCACCTTTCCATCTATTTTTGGAATTAGGCCACCTAGGGGACGCAAATTTAGACCCGTTGCAGTGATAATCAAATCTGCATCGATATGGTCGCCAGATTCAAGCTGAATACCTGTGTGGGTGAAATTGTTGATGTTGTCGGTGACAACCGACGCCGCACCCTCTGATATCGCATAAAAAAGGTCGCCGCCAGGCACTGCACAAAGCCTTTGCTCCCATGGGTTGTAGGGTGGATTAAAATGCTTATCAACAGGATATCCTTCTGGAAGCATTTTCACGTTTAAATTGCGTATAATTTTTCGAGCTCGATTGGGAAAGCGCTGACAAAACGCGTATACCCAACGCTGCTTTGCTATATTAAAGCGTCGAGCAGCCTTAAAAGCTAAATCATCACCAAATAGAGGCCTCAAATACTTTGCGACAGGATCTTGAGTTGGAACGGGTAAGATATACGAAGGTGTTCTCTGTAACATAGTCACATGAGCAGCGCTTTTCGCTAGCGACGGCACTAAAGTAACAGCAGTGGCACCGCTGCCGATTACAACCACTCGCTTACCTTCATAATCTAGGTCTTCAGGCCAATGCTGAGGATGTATAATGTCGCCCGAAAAATTCGATTGCCCCTTAAATTCAGGTGCATACCCCTTGTCATATCGATAGTAACCTGACGCATTAAATACCCATCGAGCGGCTACCTGCTCGGTATGCCCCGTTTTTTCTGAACGCAGCGTTACCAGCCAATACTGCTTATTACTGTGCCAATCTAAATCCACAACGCGCGTTAAAAAACGTATGTTTTCTCTTATGCCATTTTCGTCGGCGGTTTGCTCAACGTAAGCTTTTATTGAGCTTCCATCGGCAATTGCCTTTTTCTCTTTCCACGGCTTGAAGTCGTACCCAAAAGTGAATAAGTCTGAGTCAGAACGAATTCCAGGGTACTTAAACAAGTCCCAGGTTCCACCAAGGTCTGCACGAGCTTCTATGATGGAGTAAGTCAAATCCGGACACTTATTTTGCACGTGGTAAGCGCAACCGATACCTGAAATACCGGCTCCGACAATCAATACATCTAAAATTGGCACTGTGTTTTGCATGCTCGCCTCAAGAAGTGATAACAAACGTTATCACTTTAATGTATGTTGTTGTAACGAGGTCGTCAATGCATAATATGTCAGCTATGAAAAATACATCTATCTCTTGTGGAGCAGCCACAGAACGCACATATTCTGGCATTTCAATGTCCGAACGCATTGCGCTGCGCCGACAGCGTTTTATCGAAGCCGGGATTTCACTTTTTGGCACTGTCGGTTTTCAGTCAACCACTATGCGCATGTTGACCGCACAGACCGAATTAACAAACCGCTACTTTTACGAGTCCTTCTCGAACTTAGAAGATTTATTGGTAGCCTGTTATGAAAAGCTTATGGATGATTTCCGTCTTCGACTAGAAGAAGAGCTTGAAAGAGCTAGCAAGTACAGCGAGCCATCGCAGCGTATTCGCCCGGGCCTGAATTGTTTTTTTACATCTATGGCAGATCCAAAGTTTGCAAGAATAACTCATGCTGAAGTGTTAGGGGTGAGTGAGCGCGTAGATAGACTTTATAGTCGCTGCTCCGCCGACTTTGCCGCATTAATGATGTCTTATTTAACCTCATCTGTGTCCGACAAAAAGCAGCTTTCAGACACTCAAATGCAGTTTATTGGCGCTGCGCTTACAGGCAGTTTAATCAACAGTGCAATGGTATGGGTAAACAGCCAATACGAAGCCAGCATTGACGATGTTATCGATGCATCACTGGCTATTTTTATTGGCACTGTAAACCAACTGCGGTTAGCTTAGTTTATTGAGTCGGTGTTAAAAAGATTAAGGGCACGCCCTAGATTGCAGGGTCAAAAGACCCATGCTCACCATCTTTCGTTTTCGATTCTGAAAATTCTATTCCAGTATCAGCAAAATCTTCCGCGCTAATGTTATGAAGATTTTCTGTGCACACATCGCCACCTAGAGACTGAATAACCTTACACATCTCTTCTACTTTTGTGTCCATCTGATGCATATGCTCGAGCATAATACCCATGGCATTTGCAACAGGGTCAGGATTATCTTGCGCTACAGCATAGGCATCGAAACCGTATTTTTGCGCGATTTTATCTCGCTGAGGGTTCATTGAGGCGCTGGCATCTTTTTGCTTGGAAACAATTATCCGCCCTGGAATACCCACCGCGGTTGCGCCATCGGGAATATCTTTTACTACCACAGAGTTAGAACCCACTTTGCCATTTTCGCCAATAGTGATTGGTCCAAGAACCTTTGCACCTGCCCCCACTACTGCACCGTTTTTGAGGGTTGGGTGGCGCTTTCCGGCTTTCCAGCTTGTCCCCCCAAGCGTTACTCCGTGATAAAGCGTAACATCGTCACCAATTTCTGCTGTTTCACCAATAACCACACCCATGCCATGGTCGATAAAAACGCGACGACCAAGCGTGGCGCCCGGATGTATTTCAATACCCGTTAGCCAACGACTAAATGTAGACAGCGAGCGAGCTAGCCATTTCCACTGTGCATTCCATAGTTTATGACTAATTCTATGCAGCCACACTGCATGTAAACCGGGGTAATTAGTTAATACCTCGAACGTATTGCGAGCTGCGGGGTCGCGATGAAATACGCCTTGAATGTCATCTTTTATTCGGCTGAACATGCTTTACTCTTTGCTTTTCTGACTGATTGCTATTCTGACCAATTGCTTTTCTGGCTAATTATCATCCTGACTTATCGTTTTAGCAGCAGCGTCGTCTGCTAATGTTTGCGAGGGCTCACGATTAGGATCTTGTTCACTTGTTTGAACCGACTTTTCAATGGACGCTAAAATTCCGCGCAAAATGTTAAGCTCTTGAGATTCAGGACGTGAGCGATTAAACAAACGACGTAACTTGGTCATAACCACACCAGGGTGGCTTTTGCGTATAAAAGAGGTTTTCTCCAACGTAGATTCTAAATGCACGTAAAAACGCTCTAAGTCTTCGTTCAAAGGATACTCTTCTTGAAATTCCGGAAAAGTTTCTCTATTCAAATAAGCCATGCGGATTTCATAACACAGGGTTTGCACCGCTGCAGCTAAGTTCAGCGAGCTGTACTCTGGATTAGCCGGAATACACATGTGAAAATGACACTGCTGCAACTCTTCGTTAGTTAACCCGCTGTTTTCACGGCCAAAAACTAATGCTACAGGATACTTACTCACCTCCTGAATCAACTTTTCACCACAGTCACGCGGGCCTAACATAGGCCATGAATGCGTGCGAGAGCGTGCAGAGGTACCTACAACTAAACCACAATCTTTCACAGCTTCTTCTAACGTGCCTACTATTTTCGCGTTAGCCAGCACATCACCGGCACCTGCAGCTAGCGCGCTTGCTTGGCCATCGGGCTCATTAACAGGGTCAACCAAATACAGGCTACTTAGCCCCATGGTTTTCATAGCGCGTGCCGTGGAGCCTATGTTTCCTGTGTGTGAAGTGTTGACCAAAATGATGCGAATATTCTCAAGCATGCTTACGATACCTACGTACTGACTAAATGTGATTAACGCTCTTTACGCTACACTTATTTTGCTTTTGTTAGGCTTAGAAGCTTTTCATGATAAAAGACCAATTGCACACACGGTTATGCGCACAGTTGTTATTACAAAAGCAAGGAACGTAGGAACGTCGTTATTGCCGTGAAGTGTAGCATAGCGGCGGTATAGATGGCGATGTTTGGACAAGGCGAAAAGGTTTAAGATCAAGTCAGCTGAGGCAAATTCATTTGCATCATATGCCTATTCTGTTAAACTCCGCGCGTTTTCGAAAATGATGAGCTATTTTTTATACAGTTCTTCATTTCATTGGTCTTTTACAATTGGTGGTTTATCTATGCATCCTATGCTGAATATTGCAGTGCGTGCTGCGCGTGCAGCTGGAACAGTTATTGTTCGTGGTTTTGAGAAACATAATGAAATTGCAACTGAGTCAAAAGGTCTTAACGACTTTGTTACTCAAGTTGATAAAGACGCAGAACAAGCAGTTATCTATAAGATTCAGCAATCATTCCCAGATCATTGCTTTTTAGGGGAAGAGTCAGGAGAGATATTAGGTTCGGACACTGATTATCAGTGGATAATCGACCCGCTAGATGGTACCGCCAATTTTGTGAAAGGCATTCCCCACTTTGCTGTATCTATCGCGCTTCTTCATAAGGGCCGTCTAGAGCAAGCGGTTGTATTCGATCCTATCCGAAGTGAATTATTTACTGCAAGCCGCGGTCAAGGTGCCCAGCTAAACGGTTACCGAATTCGTGCATCTAAGCCTCGCGACCTAAGCGAAACCATCATTGCTACTGGCCTGCCGTTTAAAAACAAAGCACAGTTTGGCGAATATGCCCTTAGCCTCAATAAAATTTTCCATGAAGTGGGCGACTTGCGTCGTGCAGGAAGTGCCGCACTTGACCTTGCATACGTTGCTGCTGGCCGTCACGACGGTTATTACGAGCGCGGTGTTAAATCTTGGGATATCGCTGCTGGCGAGCTTATCGTTCGTGAAGCAGGCGGTTTGGTGACAGACTTTAAAGGCGGAAACGACCCACTGCACAAAGGCGAAATCGTGGCTGGAAGCGGAAAGGTAGTTCAAGGTCTGGTTAAGCATCTTAAGTAAACCTTACTTATTACTTGTGTCTTACGTGAGTATCACATAAGACATAAACTCAACAAATAAAAAAGGTCGCTGTGAAAACAGCGACCTTTTGTTTTTATACTTGATAAACGTAGCCAGAAAAATTCTTCAATCTATCAGGCTACGCTGTCTTTCTCTGGTAATTGTACCAACTTTCATTTAAGCCAAGCCGTTTTACAGCGGCTCTTGGTCAGCACCTTCTTTCTCCACCTGCGGTGGCATTAAGTCTTCTTTGCTAATACCCAGTGCTAAAGCAACCGAGCTTGCAATGTAAACCGATGAGTAAGTACCCACTACCACACCAAATAATAGTGCCGTAGCAAAACCGTGTATTAGTGCGCCACCTTTGTAGAACAAGGCAACAAGTACTAATACGGTGGTTAGTGAGGTAATTATTGTTCGGTTTAAGGTTTGAGTCAGCGATATATTGATGATATCAATGGGCTCGCCCTTACGAATTTTGCGGAAGTTTTCACGAATACGGTCTGATACAACAATAGTATCGTTGAGTGAGTAACCGATAACCGCAAGTACCGCAGCAAGTACCGTCAAATCAAACTCAATTTGCAGTACCGAAAACAACCCTAACGTTAAAATAACATCGTGAGCCAAGGCCGATACCGAGCCTAGGGCGAAACGCCATTCAAAACGCATTGCCACGTAAACCAGTATACAGATAAGCGCCACTAGCATGGCTAACCCACCCTGCTCTGTTAATTCTTCACCTACGTTAGGGCCAACGAATTCGATACGACGCATTTCAACTGCCGTACCGTCTGCTCTCAATGCGTCTATAACTTGGTTACCAATAGTGACCGCTTTCACACCTTCGCGAGGCGCAATGCGAATTAGCACGTCTTGGCTGCTACCAAAGTTTTGTACAATCGCATCTTCAAAGTCGGCGTTATTTAGCTGAACGCGAATAGATTCTAAATTCGCACTGTCTTCATACTGTCTCTTATACACATCTGACGCTGCCGACGATATGCAGTGTGTAGA
>OJFL01001044.1_pt1 | contig 11669 bp, 10 predicted proteins | sample 1594131 | NCBI WGS metagenome assembly OJFL01 (sample SAMN05416782, study PRJEB24817) | seawater metagenome | isolation source: Sea water | place: Canada:Atlantic | collected 2013-07 | reverse complement strand
GAGATTTCTGCCTGTCTCGTGGGCTCGGAGATGTGTATAAGAGACAGGAAGTAAATTGGGAAGATATTAAACATATAGCTATTTCACTGATTAATGATTTTTATTCTACAGGAAAAGAATTTGTAATTGCTAATGAGTTGCTTGGAGAAAAAAAAGAAGAGCATACTGAAATTGAAAAACAAATTATAAGTATTTTAGAATCAAAGATTAGACCTGCTGTTGCAAAAGATGGTGGTGACATTAAATTTAAAGAATTTAAAGATGGAATTGTTAAGGTAGAATTACAAGGAAGCTGTTCTGGCTGCCCTAGCTCAACAATGACCTTAAAGCAAGGTGTGCAAAATCTTTTGTGTCATTATTTACCTGAGGTAAAAGAAGTGGTTGCAATATAGGTATGCAAAAAAAAATCTCAATTTTTGAAATTAAGAAATATTTAAATAAAAAAGGGTTTATTGTTAAAAAAAAAAAGAAAATCGAAACACAAAAAAGTGGACTAGATAATCTTTCAAGAACTTTTTTATCAAGCTTAATTATTATATCAATTTTTTTTATAGCTCCACTTGCTATTAATCTTACAAAAGAAAAAATGATATTTTCTAAAGACTATGAAAATAATTCAAAAAATAATTTAAAAAAATTATTAGAAAACAAAACAACAAAACTAGATGAAAAATTAAATAAAAAGTTTTTATATGAAGATATTTTAACATTTGATGAGCAGCCATCAGACGTCATATTGTTAAGTGCTGCAACAATTGAAGAACTTTTTAAATCAACAAATTATAATTTAAAAGATGTTAGAAAAAACAAGCTAGTAAAGCCTATAAGTTTAGATCTATTACCAAAAGAGATTGTAAAAATAGAAAATACCAAAAAAAGAAAAGACTTTTTTATTCAGATAATTTTACCTTTAGTCATTGATGAAAATAATAGCATCAAACTAGATAGAATTAATCTCTTTAGTATTTTAAATAAAAGCAAAAATACAAAGACAGAACAAGAGTGGTTGAATATAAAATTCAAACAATATGGAGTAGTAAATAAAGATTTATCTACATTAAAAATTAGAATGGATGAAGTTCCTGTTTCAATGGCCATTGCACAGGCTGCAAAAGAAACTGGCTGGGGAACATCAAGATTTGCTCAAGAAGGAAACGCATTATTTGGTCAATGGACGTGGAGTGGAGAAGGAATAAAGCCAGCTGATGCAGAAGATGATAGTACGCATAAAGTTATGAGATTTAAAGTTTTACAAGCGTCCGTAAAAGCTTATCAAAGAAATTTGAATACACACTCTTCTTATAAAGACTTTAGAAATGCAAGAGCAGAATTGAGAGATGAAGGAAAAAAATTGGACAGCATGATTCTTACTGAATACCTAGATAAATATGCAGAGACAGGAAAAGAGTATGTTAAAATTTTACAACAAATTATCAGACAAAATGATTTAACAGATTTTGATGATGCTAAGTTAATGCCATCAAGCAAAGATTTAGAAAGTTTAATTTAATTTTGGTTCACTGAAAATTGAACACCAAACCATCTCCATATTCCATTATCATTAAGTGAGCAATTAACCCTACCTCTTCTAAATGTAAATTTTTCTCTAAAGTTTAATTTTAGTATATTTTTATTAAAGGTAATATTTGACTTATCCCATCCACTACCTTCATCGGAGAAACAATTAATATTTTCTATATTTTTTTGATTTTCAAAAAATTCTACAGATAGTTTTGGTGGATTATTATTAGTGATATATTTATCTTCAGGGTTTAAAGATTTGTATTGAAGTGGACTAAGATTAATTAAAAATTTGAATCTTTCTAGGTCACCATATTTTTCATTAATTGGAAATCTAGGTAATTCATGGGGATCTTTATTAATATCAATAACACCAGAATGTTGACCAAAAGCAAAATCAAAATTTTTGGAAATAAAATCTTTAATAGTTTTACTATACTCACCAAATGGGTATGAAAAAAAAATTGGGTTATAACCTAAGTGCTGATTAAAGATTTTAATTGAAGTATTAATATCAGACAAAAAATTTTCTGTGTCTAGATCAACCAAGTAATCATGAGAATGGGAATGATTACCAATGTAAGCATATGGCTCTTTCTCTATTTCTTTTATTTGTTGCCAACTCATATAGCCAGTTTTGCCTATAGTTTCAGTTGAAACAAATAAAATAAAAGGAATTTTCTCTCTCTTTAAATATGGCCATGCACTTTTATAAAAAGATAAGAATGCATCATCTATAGTAATGAGTATTTCTTTTTTATTTTTTGTAATATTAAATTTTTTCTGTAAATATTGTGGATCATAAAATTTATAATTTAAGGTATTTATTATAGACATTTGTTCTTTGAAAATATCCATTTGTATATTTGTTGAAGGATACTTATTTTCATCAAATCGGTGGTACATTAAAGAAAGAATGCCGCTATCTTCAGAATAATATTTGATATTATTTTCTTCTGCTTTAGAATTGATGGCAAATAACATTATTATAATGAAAAATTTAATAGTAGATGCCACAAGAGATAAAATTTTTTTAACACTCATAGTTAGTGAAAATATTTATACTTGTAGTCATGAAAATAGTAAAATTAATTTTGAAAAATTAATGATCTTAATTAATGATTTTTTAAAGGTAAATTCTTCTTCTTTAGATCAAATTGATGTTATTTATGTTAACAGAGGACCAGGTAGTTTTGCAGGAATTAGAAATTCGTTAGCGACAATTAAAGCTTTATTTCTAACTAAAAAAATCAATTATTATTGTTTTAGTTTTGAAGATTTTAAGGGATTTGAAGAAGTTAAGTATGAAGATGTCCCCAGTTTATGTACAAAATTTAAAATTAAAAAGAATTTGATTAATCCTATTTATTTAAGTTAAAATTAAAAATGTCAGAAAATATTGAACAAAAATGTTTAGCTAAAGGAGTTAAACTTACAGATCAAAGAAAAATTATTGCAAAAGTAATGTCAGAGTCGAACGATCATCCAGATGTAGATGAACTTTATAATAGAGTTTCAAAGATTGATCCAAAAATAAGTATTGCCACAGTATATAGAACAGTAAAACTTTTTGAGGAATCTGGGATTTTAGCAAAACACGATTTTAAAGGAGGTAAAGCTAGATACGAAGAATTAAATGAGGGACATCATGATCATTTAATTGATATTAAATCAGGTGAAATTATAGAATTTGTTGATGAAGAGATAGAAAAGTTGCAAGAAAAAATTGCTGAAAAGTATGGATATCGATTAGTAGATCATAAATTAGAATTATATGGGGTTAAAAAAAAATCCTAGCATAATGTTGAAAAAAATTTTTATTAAAACTTTTGGCTGTCAAATGAATGAATACGATTCAAACCGTATATTTGATACAGTAAAAAAAATTGGTTTTGAAAAAACTGATAAATATGAGGATGCAAATTGTTATCTTTTAAACACTTGTCATATTCGTGATAAAGCAAAAGAAAAGGTTTATCATGAAATAGGAAGAGTTAAAAAAATTTTTAGAGAGAAAAAAAAACCAATTGTAATTGTTGCTGGTTGTGTTGCTCAAGCTGAAAATCAAGAAATGTTAAAAAGAGAACCTTATATTGACATTGTAATTGGCCCACAGTCTTATCATAAAATAAATGAGGCAATATTAAATCATTCAAAAAATAAAAAAAAAGAGGAAGAAACAGAATTTGACACAATTTCTAAATTTAATTATCTAAGTCAGATTAAAAATAAAGACAGTAAAGTTTCTTCATTTTTAACAATCCAAGAAGGTTGTGATAAATTCTGTCACTTTTGTGTAGTGCCTTATACTCGTGGACCTGAATATTCCAGACCCTTTGATCAAATCATAAATGAAGCAAAAGAATTAATTCAAAGTGGTGCAAAAGAAATTATTTTATTAGGGCAAAATGTGAATGCATATAGCTATAAAGATAAAAATAAAAAATTTAGATTATCTGATTTATTATTAGAGCTAGAAAGCCTTAATGAGCTTGAGAGAATTAGGTATACCACGTCTCACCCCAAAGACATGACTGACGATTTGATAAATGTTTATAAAAAATCAACCAAACTAATGCCTTTAGTCCATCTACCAGTACAGAGTGGATCAAACAAAATTTTAAAACAAATGAATAGAAAACACACAATTGAAGAATATTTAATAATTTATGAAAAATTAAAAAAGATTAATCCCAATATAGAGTTCTCAAGTGATTTTATTATTGGATACCCAGAAGAAAGTGATGATGATTTTAAATATACGATGAAGTTAATTGAAAAAGTAGGGTTTATTAATTCATATTCTTTTATTTTTAGTCCAAGACCAGGCACTGTAGCTGCTGATTTAGAATTAGTAGATAAAAAAAAATCTAAGGAAAGATTAGAAATAATCCAAAAAAAATTGTTCGAAAATCAGATAAATAAAAATAAATCTCTAGAAGGTAAGACTCTTAATGTTTTGGTTGAAAATAAAATGAAAGATGGAATTAAATTATTTGGTAGAACTGAGTTTATGACATCAGTAATTTTTGATGGCAACACAGACTGCATAGGGAAAGTTATGCAAATAGAAATAACAAATAGTAATCAAAACAGCTTGTTTGGCATATTAAATGAAAACTACAAAAAGAAGGTAGCCTAAAAATTGAATAAAGTAGCATCAAAAAAAATTAGTTCTATTTTAAAATTTGTCTATTCTGATAACAATTCTTTGAGCGTTATATTTCAAGACAATGATTTATTAATGGGCGTTGTTGGTGAATTTAATGAAAATTTAAAAGAACTAGAAAAAATTACTGATACTAATCTATATTCTAGGGGTAATTCTATTTTGATAAAATCAACACCAAAAAAAAATGAAATTACAAAAAATGCTATTCAATTTTTAGCCAACCAGTTTGTAAATAATGGAAGTATAGAAAAAAAAGATATACTTTCTTCAGTAGATGAATTTATGATTAAAGAAAAAGTAGAAAATCAAAATGTTTCAGACATAATTAAAACTCCTAAAAAATCAGTTATTCCAAGATCTGAAAGACAAAAAGAATATGTCAGAGCCTTAAGACAAAGTGATATTGTTATATCAGCAGGTCCCGCAGGAACGGGTAAAACATTTTTGGCTGTTGCAGTTGGACTGACATTGTTACTTGATAAAAAGATTGAAAGAATTATTTTATCAAGACCTGCAGTTGAAGCTGGTGAAAGATTAGGTTTTTTACCTGGAGACATGAAGGAAAAAGTAGATCCCTATCTAAGACCTTTATATGACTCTCTATATGATCTTTTTGATTTTGATAAAATTCAAAGAATGATTGAAGTTGGTGATATTGAAATAGCACCACTAGCATTTATGAGGGGCAGGACTTTAAAAAATTCTTTTGCGATTTTAGATGAAGCACAAAATGCAACAGATACACAGATTAAAATGTTTTTAACGCGTATCGGAGAGAATTCAAAGATTGTTATAAATGGTGATCCATCCCAAATCGATTTGCCCCACAAGAACATGTCTGGATTGAATAGATCTAAAAAATTATTAGGCCATTTAGATGAAGTCTCTGTGATAGATTTTGATCACTCCGATGTAGTTAGGCACCCTTTAGTCTCTAAGATTGTAAAGGCATACTCAGATCAAGAAAATGATTAAAATTGATGTGGTTTCGGAGTGCACTATCTGGAGCGAAAAAATCAAAAAAAATAACACTTTTTTTAACTCCATTATAAAATTTTTTCCAAAAAAATATAAATTTATAGGTAACAAAATAAATCTAACAATTTTACTTTCAAATAATAAGAATATTAAAAAGCTAAATAAAGATTTTAGAAATAAAAATAAACCTACAGATGTATTATCATTTCCATTCGAGAAAAAATTTAACCCAAAAAAATCAAATTATCTTGGTGATATAGTAATTAGCTATGAGTTTATGAATAAACCAAAAAATCAAAGGATTTTAGAGTTTAAGCAAAAAGTTGTTAAAATTTTTATTCATGGGTTTCTTCATTTATTAGGACACGACCACATAAAACTAAAAGACTTTAAAAAAATGAGTAAAGAAGAAGATAAAATTTATAAATCTATTAAAACAAAAGTAGCTTAACTTGCTTAAAAAAAAATTTTTAAACATATTATATGTACTTTTTTTAGGTGCTATTAGCTCTTACAGCTTGCCACCTTATAATTATTTTATAATTAATTTTTTTACTTTTTCATTATTCTTTATTTTTCTCTTTACAGAAAAAAAAACCAACCCAAATAATAAATCTTTCTTTAAATATGGATGGTTTTTTGGTTTTGGTTATTTTTTATGTAGTTTATATTGGATTGCAATTTCATTAACTTTTGATGAAAGTTTCAAATTTTTAATACCAATAGCTATTGTTTTATTTCCCGCTTTTCTGGCAATATTTTATGGATTAATAACTTATTTGTTTTCTGTTTTTTATTCTAAAAATGTTGTTAGTACATTTTTTATTTTTTCAATTTTATATGGATCTATTGAATTTATTAGAGGGTCCATTCTTACTGGTTTTCCATGGAATTTAATTGCTTTTAGTTTTTCAGAAAGTATTTATTTTATTCAAATTCTTTCAGTAATTGGGACTTATTCTTTTAATTTAATCTGCATATCTCTGTTTACTGTGCCAGCTATATTTATCTTAAGAAAAACCAGAAAAGAAATTATTGTCTGTTTTTTCTTTATAATAATTTCTGTAGGCTTTTTAGTTTTTGGGAATTTAAAATTTAATCAATTTAATACCATGACTGATATTAAAAATAATTTTACAATAAGAGCTGTATCACCCAATATTAGTTTAGATCGATTTTATTCAGGACAGGACGAATTAAAGATTATCCAAGAACTAATTACCTTGAGTAGCCCAGAAAAAAAAGAACCAACGATTTTTTTATGGCCTGAAGGAATTATTCCAGACAGTTATTTAAGAGATATGGATATCTATAAGGAATTGTTTTCAAATAGTTTTGGGAATGATGATTTAATTATCATGGGTCTAAATAGCGTAAAGACTAAAAATAGTGAAAATTTATTTTTTAATTCAATGGCAGTTTTTAATAATAAATTGGATTTAATTCATAGTTACAATAAGATTAATTTAGTTCCATTTGGAGAGTTCACCCCATTTGAAACAGTTCTTGGTTTAATAGGACTTAAAACAGTAACCAATGATTACCAATCTTTTTCAAAAGGTGAGAGCCTAAAAGCACTTTCAATAAAAAATGACAAGATAGAACTAAAATTACTTCCTTTAATTTGTTATGAAATTATTTATTCAAATAGATTATTTAAAGACAAAAACTTTGATTATATAATTAATATTTCAGAAGATGGGTGGTTCGGAAATTCTATTGGCCCGAAACAACATTTTGCACACAGTATCTTTAGATCAATTGAAAGTGGAAAGTATGTAATTAGATCAGCAAATAATGGATTATCTGCCATTATTAACCCAATTGGTATTATAGAAAAAAAAGTTGAGATTGGCACTACTGGTTATATTGATTTTAAAGAGAGTAAAATCCTTAAATCTACGCTCTATATGAATTATGGGGATAAGATATTTTTTATACTTATTTTATTATATATTTTTTTAATTTTTTCATTTAAGAAAATTGAAGATGAGTAACTTAAAAAAATTTTTATTTACAAGTGAGTCTGTTTCAGAGGGACATCCAGACAAAGTGTCAGATCGTATTTCTGACATGGTTGTGGATAGCTATCTTTCAGGTGATCCTTTTTCAAGAGTAGCATGTGAAACTTTAACCACTACAAATAAAGTTGTTTTAGCTGGAGAAGTAAGAGGACCGAGCATCAAAGAAGAAGATCTTATTCAAAAAGTAAGAGAATGCATCAAGGATATAGGTTATGATCAAGATGGTTTTACTTGGAGAGAAGCTACAAAAATAGAAAGCCACCTTCACGCACAATCTGCAGATATAGCAATGGGTGTGGACTCATCAAGTAATAAAGATGAAGGAGCGGGTGACCAAGGAATAATGTTTGGTTATGCTTGTAATGAAACTGAAGAATTAATGCCTGCACCAATTCATTATTCTCATAAGATTTTGAGATTAATGGCAGAAGATAGAAAATCTGGAAAATTAAAAAATATTGAGCCAGATTCAAAAAGTCAAGTTACGTTTGAATATGTTGATGGAAAACCAACCAAAGTAAAATCAGTTGTTATATCTTCACAACACTCAGCAGATGTAGATCAGGCTAAAGTTAGAGAATTATTAAAACCTTATTTATTAAAATCAATTCCAGAAAAGTTTTTGAAAGATTTTAATGAAGATGAATTATATATAAACCCAACTGGAAATTTTGTGATTGGTGGTCCGGATGGGGATTGTGGCTTAACAGGTAGAAAAATTATTGTAGATACTTATGGTGGAGCAGCACCTCATGGTGGAGGAGCTTTCTCTGGTAAAGATCCAACTAAAGTTGATAGGTCAGCTGCTTACGCAGCAAGATATATTGCTAAAAATATTGTTGCATCTAACATTGCTGAAAAATGTTTAATTCAACTAGCATACGCAATTGGAGTTTCTAAACCTTTATCAATTTATGTAGATTTATTTGATAATGATTTAGAAAAAAATAAATTTGTAACAGAAAAGATTTCAGAAAATTTTGATTTAAGCCCAAGAGGTATAAGAGAAATGCTAGGCTTAAATAAACCTATTTATGAAAAAACAGCAGCTTATGGTCACTTTGGAAGAGTGCCTGAAGCTAACGGTTCATTTTCATGGGAAAAAACAGATAAAAAAGACGTTTTTTCTAAATAGTTGCTATTGAATTAAAAAAAAATCTTTATATATTGCCCTTACATTATTGAAATTACAGAATGGGCTTTAGCCCATTTTTTTTTGGAGCTAATAAACTTATGTTAAATAGAAGATCAGATAAATTAGAATTATTAAGAATTGCTGAAGCAGTTGCTTTAGAAAAGTCTATAGATAAAGAATTAATTATTGATTCCATGGAAACTGGAATTGCAAAAGCTGCCAAATCAAAATTTGGACAGGACAATGAAATTAAAGTTTTAATAGACAGAGAAAGTGGTGATATTGGAATTTTCAGAAAATTAATTGTTGTAGAAAAACCAGAAAATACAAATACAGAAATTAATCTTCAAGATGCAATCATTTTAAATGAAGTAAACAAAGATAAAAAAATTGGTGACGAAATTTTACAACCGCTTCCCTCTTTTGATTTTGGAAGAATAGCTGCACAAACAGCAAAACAAGTTATTAGTTTTAATGTAAGAGAAGCAGAGCGTGAAAGACAATACAATGATTTCATAGACAAAAAAGATTCAATTCTAAGTGGAATTGTTAAGCGTCTAGAGTTTGGAAATGTAATAGTTGATTTGGGTAGAACTGAAGCAATTATTCAAAAAAATGAAATGATCCCTAGAGAAAATATTAAAGCTGGTGATAGAGTTAAAGCTTATTGTTATGATGTAAAAAGAGAAGCTAGAGGACAACAAATATTTTTATCAAGAGCACATCCAAAATTTATGGAAAAATTATTTGTTCAAGAGGTTCCTGAAATCTATGATGGTTTAATTGAAATCAAATCATCAGCAAGAGATCCAGGAAGCAGAGCAAAAATTTGTGTTAAAGCTGTTGATACTTCATTAGATCCAGTAGGAGCTTGTGTTGGAATGAGAGGATCAAGAGTTCAAGCAGTAGTTAACGAATTACAAGGTGAAAAAATTGATATTGTTAATTGGTCTGAAGATCCAGCAATAGTAGTTTCAAATGCATTGTCACCGGCTGAAGTTCAAAGAGTAAACGTTGATAGTGTTGCAAAAAAATTAGATGTAATTTTAACTGAAGAAAATTTAAGTAAAGCAATTGGTCGTAGAGGTCAAAACGTAAGACTTGCTACTAAATTATTAAATTATGAAATTAATATAATGACTGATGCAGAAGATTCAGAAAGAAGACAATCTGAGTTTAAAGAAAAAACTGAAAACTTTGTTAAAAATTTAGAGTTGGACGAAACATTAGGACAATTACTTGTTGCTGAAGGTTTTTCTTCGATTTCAGACATTAAAGATAGCTCACCAGAAAATTTAATGAAAATTGAAGGTATAGAGGAAGACACTGCTAAGGCTTTGATTGAAAGAGCAAAAGAGTTTTACCAAAAAGATCAAGAAGACATCACTCAAAGAATTAAAGATTTGGGACTTCAAGATGATCTTATAAATCACAAAGGACTAACGCCAGGAATGTTAGTTACTTTAGGAGAACAAAAGATTTTAAAATTAGAAGATTTTGCAGACCTTGCCTCTGATGAATTAACAGGTGGTTATGATGTTGTGAAAGGTGAAAGAATTAAGATTCAAGGATACCTTGAAGATTTTGCTTTATCAAAAACAGAAGCGGATGAATTAATTATGTCTGCAAGAAACATAATTTACAAAGATTGAGTAATGAAATATGGAAAACAAAAAAACAAAATTAACACTTTCTGGCATAGCCAAGAAATCGATAGAGAATATAGAGTTAGCAAAAACTCAAAGTAAAAATTCCGTTGTAATTGAAAAAAAACCTAGCAAATTTGCACCTAGAGGTAACTTTACTAGACCTGCTAGTGTTAGGTCAAAACCAGCAGTAACAACTACAAGTAGCTTTCCTCCCAGAACTACATCAACACCCAAACCGTCTTCTCCAATAACTAATGATTATGAAAAACGTAAGTTAGCTGAGCAAAGGGCAACTAGAAGACTCAAAGGGGACACAGGTAAACCTGAAACTAAAAAAAGAGAATTAAAATTAACAGTATCAAGAGCATTAAGTGATGAGATTGAAGCAAGATCAAGAAGTATGGCTTCGCTTAAAAGAGCAAAATTAAAAGAAAACAGAGAACTTACTAAAGAAGAAATTCAAGAAAGTTTGAAGCCTGTAAAAAGAGATGTGAATATTCCCGAAGCAATAACAGTGAGAGAACTGTCTAACAGAATGGCTGAGCAATCAAGTAATGTAATTAAACATTTATTTGGAATGGGAGTTACGGTTACTATCAATCAAACATTAGCAGCAGATACTGCTGAATACTTAGTAAAAGAATTTGGTCACAATCCGATTAGAGAAACAAAAGCAGAAGAAATTATTCAAAAAATAAAAGAGTCTAGATCTGAAAATTTAAAGAATAGACCACCGATCGTAACTGTGATGGGTCATGTGGATCATGGGAAGACTTCGGTATTAGATGTTTTAAGAAGTGCAAATGTTGTTTCTGGTGAATTTGGTGGAATAACACAACACATTGGTGCTTACCAAATACAACACGAATCTAATAAGCTAACCTTTATTGATACACCAGGTCATGCTGCATTTACAGAAATGAGAGCTAGAGGATCAAAATTAACAGACGTTGTAGTATTAGTAGTTGCTGCAGATGATGGAGTTAAACCTCAAACAATTGAATCTATAAAACACGCTAAAGCTGCGAACGTTCCAATAGTTGTAGCAATTAACAAGTGTGATTTACCAGAGGCAGACCCACAAAAAATAAAGAACCAGCTTTTAGAATATGAACTTATTGCAGAAGATTTATCGGGAGATACTTTGATGGTTGAAATTTCTGCAAAAAATAAAAAGAATTTAGATAAGT
>OJFL01001038.1_pt1 | contig 11748 bp, 9 predicted proteins | sample 1594131 | NCBI WGS metagenome assembly OJFL01 (sample SAMN05416782, study PRJEB24817) | seawater metagenome | isolation source: Sea water | place: Canada:Atlantic | collected 2013-07 | reverse complement strand
AAGCCCTTACCTTTGGTGCAGAGTACGCGTTTGCACATCGCGAAATTGAAGAAGGTTTGGAAGGTGATATGAACCGTCTACAGGTTTCTGCGAAATACGCTTTCTAATCTGACACTTAGCAGTAATGACTACGGGCGCCTTTTTCGGCGCCCTTTTTATTCTTATCTACCTGCATACGTATTCACATTGTTTACATTCAATTTACATCCTAGTGTCTAATAAGTTTTCTCCATGTCGTTAAATAACACCACTAGGACACTATAATGATTAACCGTAAATTGTTGGCTTCCAGTGCAGTCGCCACCCTACTAGGCTGTGGTATAGCCTCCCCCATTGCGCATTCGCAGCCCTCCACATTTGTGCACTTATTCGAATGGGATTGGCAGGATATAGCAACTGAATGTGAAACCTATTTAAGCCAAAATGGTTTTGCCGCCGTGCAGGTTTCTCCGCCAAATGAGCATATTACTGTTCCTCAGTGGTGGGCACGCTACCAGCCTGTTAGCTACGATTTAGAAAGTCGCGGTGGATCTCGTGCAGACTTTATCAATATGGTGCAGCGTTGCAACGCTGTGGGTGTAGGTATCTACGTAGATGCAGTAATTAACCATATGGCCGCTGGGTCAGGCACGGGTACAAACGGGAGTACTTTTGGGAATAAAAATTATCCAATATATTCGCCGCAAGATTTCCATGACACTTGCTCGGTTGATGATTATGGTGACCGATGGCAAGTTCAAAACTGTGAACTAGTCGGTTTAGCCGATTTGAAAACCGAGTCTAGTTACGTACAAAGTACCCTAGCAAACTACCTTAATGATCTGGTAAATATTGGGGTAGCAGGTTTTAGACTAGATGCCTCCAAACATATGCCAGCGCTAGATATATCCAGCATAATCAATCAGGTCAACGGCTCCCCACTTGTGTTTCAAGAAGTTATAGATCAAGGCGGTGAGGCCATTGGCGCTGATGAATATTTCTCAAATGGCCTAGTCACAGAATTTAAATACTCAGTTGAAATTGGCAACGTATTTCGTAATGGCTCACTTGCTTGGCTAAGTAACTTCGGGGAAGCTTGGGGTTTTATGCCTAGCTATAAAGCCGTTGTTTTTGTTGATAACCATGATAATCAACGAGGCCATGGTGGAGGCGGCAATGTAATCACCTTTGAAGATGGACGTTTGTATGACCTAGCGAATGTCTTCATGCTGGCATGGCCATATGGTTACCCCAAAGTTATGTCAAGTTACGACTTCCACGGCGACACCGATGCAGGCGCCCCTTCAGTGTCCGTGCACAACAATGGAACACTTGAATGTTTTGGTGATAACTGGAAATGTGAACATCGTTGGTCGTATATTTCAGGCGGCGTTGATTTTAGAGACCACACTTCAGATAATTTCGCTGTAACCGACTGGTGGAGCAATGGCGGCAACCAAATCGCCTTCGGTCGAGCTAACAGTGGGTTTGTAGCAATCAATAAAGAAAGCTATGTCATGAGTACCACGCTAACCACCTCCATGGCACCAGGCCAATATTGCAATGTATTAACAGGTAACATTAATGCCGCCAAAACCCAATGTAGCGGAGATGTAGTTTCTGTTGAGGCCAATGGATCTGTTGCCGTAAACATTGCTTCATGGGAAGCCATTGCCATTCATCAAGGGGCAATGCTAACTACAGATGAAACCGATGCAGATTGGCAGCGCACTATTATTTTCGTCCAAGCCAGCACCGAAAGTGGGCAAGACATGTTTATTCGAGGCGGAATAGATCACGCTTATGCGGCATCTAATTTAGGACGCTCTTGTACAACGAGTAACTACGCGTGTGCCATTCCCATCATCCACAATAATATGCGCAATACCACAACGGCACCGTGGAAAGCCAACGACAATTACCTTGATTGGTACGGCGTTGAAGCTAGCCAGAGTAGTGAAGCACAAGGCAGCGCACTTGATTGGACTACAAATAATTGGCCCGCAACGTGGGGCGACTTGAAAACCGTGGCTAATGATGGCTTTGGAGAGACCCCGTTGAACGTTTGGGGAGACCATTATTGGATGCTAGATGTTCAAATGGATTGCAGTAAAACCGTAAACGGTTGGTTCGAACTAAAAGCGTATATTAAAAATGGACAAGGATGGGAAAGTGACGTAACACAGTCCGGTACGCCTTATGCCTCTAGCAACCATATGGCGCAATGTGGGAAGCGCAATATGTTTGTATTTGGGCAAAGTAGCGCCGACATAACAACGTTCTAGCACTCCACATTTTGAGGCTATAAACTTTAAAACGACATAAGGCAGGTGCAAAGTAAGTACCTGCCTTAGCTTACTGCTATAACAGCGGTGGAAATACCTACACTGATATAAAAATAATACCTAGCGGCATACAGAAAAATAACCCGCCAATATAAGCGACCCCGTAAAACTTTTTCTCGGCCACAATGACCGACAGCTTGTAAGACAAATCTAACGGAATGTCGCGTAACATAGGCGTACCGTAAATTAGCACCACACTAAAAACGTTATACAGTAGGTGTACCATGGCAATTTGTAGCGCAACCCCTGCATTCCCCCCCACCACACCAAGTGCTGCGATTAGCGCAGTAATACAAGTGCCAATATTCGCGCCAAGGGTAAACGGATAGATATCTTTTGCCTTTAAAATTCCACTACCTACTAAAGGAACCACCAGCGAGGTGGTGGTAGAGGAAGACTGCACTAACACTGTCATTAGCGCACCTGATGAAATTCCCGAAATAGGGCCCTTCCCGATACTTTTGTGCAAAATATCTTTTGCCTTACCCACCATGAGAGATTTCATAATTTTCCCCATGTAAGTAATTGAAGTAACAATAAGTCCAATACCAAGGATGATTTTGGCGATACCCGGATATACCGAAGGTAAACCGCTTACCATGCCTGTTATTACGTTAAGAGCCGGCTGGGTAAGTGCTTTGATAGGATTGAAACCGTCGACGCCCATCGTGCCACCCGTATTGAGCATAGACACTACAAAGGCGCTGGAGTGCTCTAAAATGCCAAAGGCCATTTCTAGAGGCAAGAATATAATCACCGACATCACATTGAAGAAATCGTGAATAGTGGCGGCGTTAAATGCTCGTTGGAATTCATCTTTTTTAGCGACATGCCCAAGGCTAACGAGGGTATTAGTGATGCTGGTGCCAATGTTAGCTCCCATCATCATGGGCACGGCAATGGTGATAGGTAAACCACCCGCTACCATACCAACAATAATGGAAGTCACCGTACTTGAAGATTGAATGAGCGCGGTAGCTACCATGCCAATAATTAACCCCATAATGGGGTTACTAGCAAAAGTGAACAGCGTTTTAGCTTGATCGCCTGCGGCAAGTTTGAAGCCGCTTCCTATCATGCTAACGGCCAACAACATTAAATACACTAGTGCAATAAGCAATAGCCAACGGCGCCAGTTGCCATGCTGGGTTTCGGTTTCACAAACAAGGGGCGAATCTGATAGAGACATAAAAGGTGACAGTCAATAAATAACAGTGAATTTATACTATGACGAAGTTGTGACAGATAAATGACCAACGTCGACAGTATAAAATCACCGCAATTTATAACCTTACTGCAATTCTTGGGTAAGACAGGCTGTGTTTAGGGGTGGCACCAAGTCGTTGTGACTTGGCCCGTAATATTAGAAACTTACGCTCTAACGTTTGCACCTTTTGTTACCAGTATCTAATAACCTAACGGATGGCGGCGAACCACCTCGCCTATTTGTTTCAATGTGCTTTCATCTAGGTTAAGTGAAAATGCAGACAAGTTTTCAGCTAACTGCTCGGTGGTCGTCGCGCCAATAATGGTAGAAGTCACACCTGGCACTTGTTTACACCACGCTAAAGCCAATTGCGATGGGCTTATTTTAGCGCGTTTGGCAATTTCAACATAACGAGCGGTGGCTTCACGGGCAGGCTCTTTATCTCTGAATAATCCTTGGCGCTGAACCAGTGTCCACCTTGAACCTTTGGGTCTATCACCATTCATGTACTTACCACTTAGCATACCTGTAGCCAGTGGCGACCAAGGTAAATAGGCAATATCTTCAAGTACACAGGTTTCAATCAAATACGGCCAATCTTTCAAATGCAGCAAACTAAATTCGTTTTGAATTGAAACTGGAAAAGGAATATTCATTTCTTTGCACAGCGTTAAAAACGTATGAATACCCCAAGGTGTATCATCAGATAATCCCCAATGACGAATTTTCCCAGCATCGAGTGCTTTTTTAATGCCGGATAAAATATCTCGCATACCCTCAATTTCTTGCTGCTTATTAATTTTTGTAGGATTAGCACGGTCAGGCCAATGCTTTCCAAAATGCGGGGTAACACGATTAGGCCAGTGTAATTGGTAGACATCTACATAATCGGTATTTAACCGGCTTAACGAATTATCCAGCGCCACCTCAACCGCATGAGATGTAATGGGGCCACCGTCACGGATGTAACTTAAGCCACTGCCGGCAACCTTTGTCATAATGACTAGAGAATCACGGGCGGCAGGATTTCTTGCTAACCAGTTACCCAAGATGCGTTCGGTATCACCGTAGGTTTTATCGTTCGGTGGAACAGGGTACATTTCGGCGGTATCGATGAAGTTCACACCATGATCAATTGCCAATGCTAATTGCTCATCGGCGTCTTGCTGCGTGTTTTGAATGCCCCATGTCATGGTGCCAAGGCAAATATCCGATACCGATAAGTCGCTACCGCCTAATTTGTTAAATTGCATATTTACGTTCACCTACCTTCAACTTGTCTCTGATTTTCTCTGCTTTTGTGCTAATTCTGCTTCCACAACAGCGAGTCGTTCTTCAATTGCTTGACGAGACTCTACCATTTCATTGGCAAGTTCAGCCAACGATTTGAACTCAGCAAAACCGAGTTTCCTCGGATCCATCCGCTGATATTGGCGCTTACACCGATAGAAGAACATAACGAAATTAGAGAAAGCTCGGTGAAATGTGGCAAAGCTCTTTACTAGAATTAAAATTAAAAGCACTGAGGTGAGCACCGCAATACTAATACTGTATATTTTTACTTTTTGCTCTTGGTTTTCAATAATAGGCTGTAAAGCGTTGTCAATTAACGTGAGCTGTTGTTCCACATTGTGAGCTTGTCGCCGAAAACGCCCTACCAATCCCTCATTATGAGTAAGACCTAGCGTTTGATGGGCAATAGCAAGCGCCCTCACGGTTTCTTTATACACGCTAAGTAGTTCGTTTACCTGTTCTGATTTACCCGCGTTACGCTCCTGCGCCAGTAGCTCTATACTTTGAACCGCAAGGGTGGCGTAATAGTTATTACGGGTTAGTTGAAAATCGCGAATGGCTAATCTTGCGCCGTCAAGTTGAATGAGCGCATTAGACCCAACATCAAAATACGACTGACTGAGTAATTCCCCTTCAGTATCAATCATTTGCCCTAGCAAGCCAGATGTTGGGGTAAGCCCTATCTTGGTTTGTAGCGCAACGACTTGCTGGAAAAGTTGTTGGTATTCATCCAAACCTTCGGCTAAATTCCCTAATTGCGACATGGGCATATCATAATCGCTAATTAAAGGCGTAAGCTGATTAAGCCGAGTGCTAAAACTCTCAGAACGCTCGATAAATAACTGAAAGTACTCCTGCTGATGGCGCATCAAAAAGTCTTTCTCGTGGCGCCGCATTTGCAATAAATCTTGCCCCATACGAAGCAATAGGTCTCGCTGCTGGTTTAATTCAATAAGCCGCTGCGTAAAATAATGCTGACTGACTACCAGCATGCCCATTCCGACAACACAAATCAGTGTCATGAGAACAAGCCTAGATTTTATAGAGTCAAACTTCATACAATCCATTTCTCTTCATAATCCGGCACGAGTAAAACAAGTGTATCGTTAACCGCCGCGTCTTAAACATTAAAAATAGACTATGTAATCTCAATAGGCATGATAACTTTTTAGATAGAATCAAATTTTGATACAGCACTGCTTTATTAGCGATTTTATGCGGAGTAAATAGAGAGAGTAGCGGGAAAAGGTGACAGTTTTTTAAAATCGCCATACTTCACCTTCTGTATAAAGTATGGCGTGTTACTAATGTATTATCGTTTTATCTCAGCGTTTTTTAACGATTTTGCCAAATTATAATTGCCTTGCGATAAGGCAATATCGGCCACTGAGTTACCTGCCAAGTCTTTGTGCTGCGGGTTAGCGCCTTGCTCAATTAGCTCACTCACTAAAGACTGCCTATCGAACAAACTAGCGAACATAAGTGCCGTTTGACCTTGAGAGTTAGTTTCATCGATATTGCAGTGTGCAAACATCAGTTTTCTAGCCACACTCAAATGCCCTTTGAAGATAGCACCCATTAGTGCGGTGTTACCTTTGTTATCTTCCTGGCAGGCATTGATATTTTCCTTGCCAAGTAAATAACTTACCGCATCGTTATGACCATGGTAAGCGGCAAGAATAAGTGCAGTGTAACCTTTTTCATCAGCTACGTTTCCATCAAGACCGGCCTGATAAAAGGCTTGAAGCAATTCAACATTGCCCTCACGCGCAGCATCAAAATAGTGCGCTTTCAGGTCATCAATACTGGATTGCGCATGACATAGACTCACGCTAAGCATTAAAGTAAAAACCAAAAGTGTGCGTTTAACGATGTGCATTGTGGGTCTCCTATGTCGTCGTTAGTAATGATAAATATGAGTAGTTGATATGAAAAAAGGCTACTAGGTAAACTAGGTGATTCAAACGAAATATGTGGTAACGATAACTGCCCTACCTAAATAGGTAGGGCGAGTTGATAGTGGTGTTACTTATTGCATAAGGGCAGTTAAGCTTTCCGCTACTTTCTTAGCTTTAGCTGCGCGGGCTGCTTGCTCGTCCATTAGTGCTTTTGCTTCTGCACGTACTTGCGAGATAGAAACCTTAGCTAGCTTAGCAACGCCGGTACCGTATTCTTTATCAGCGTTGTACATGAATGCACTGATGATAACGCGAATCTCTTCTTCAGGTACCGATGCCAATGCACCACCCATGTTGTTGATTAAGTTCTTACGACCTTGTTTATCAAGGTTGCGGTAGAACTCACCCGCTTGTTTGAAGTTCTGCTCCTTGTAGAAAGGAATTTGCTGTGTCATACCTGCAAGCGGCTTGCTTGAGTAGCGGTATGCTGGATCTTCATTCAAGTCTAAGCGACGGCTAGGCTGGTAGTTAACATCACGGTTAGTTGATGTAGTACGAAGCTGGCCATGTTGCTCGTGGTTGTTAATCTCAACATTTTTAGGCGCGTTAACCGGAATACGGTAAGCGTTAACACCTAAACGGTAGCGCTGGGTATCAGCATAAGAGAACAAACGACCTTGTAGCATTCTATCTTCTGACGGTTCGATACCTGGAATTAGGTTACTTGGTGCAAATGCAGCTTGCTCAGTTTCTTCAAAGAAGTTGTCAGGTACACGGTTTAACACCATGCGACCAATTTTACGTGAAGAAACTAACTTCTCAGGCCAGATTTTTGTGGTATCTAACGGGTTGAAGTCAAAATCATCTAACTGCTCTGGCTCAAGTTCTTGTAAGTACAAATCCCATGAAGCGGTTTCGCCTTTCTCACCGATGCGAGTGTAAACGTCAGTGGTGTGTGGCTGGAAATCCATACCTTGCTGTTTCATAGCTTCTTCAGCAGTGAAGTTTTTAATAGGTTGGTTCGCTTTCCACGTAAATTTCACGTATTTAACATTGCCTTCATCATCAACAAATTTGAAAGCGTGAACACCTGAACCATCCATATTTAGGTAGCTTGCTGGCGTACCATAGTCAGAAAACAGCATGGTTAGTGTGTGCGTAGACTCTGGAACATGCGAGAAGAAGTCGAATACACGCTTAGCATCTTGCTTGTTAGTTACCGGAGACGGTTTAAATGCGTGAACCATATCTGGGAATTTAATTGCATCACGGATAAAGAACACAGGGAAGTTGTTACCGACTAAATCCCAGTTTCCTTGTTCTGTGTAGAATTTAACCGCGAAACCACGAGGATCACGAAGTGTTTCAGGCGAAAGGTGGCCGTGTACTACCGATGAAAAGCGCACGAATACTTCGGTCTTTTTACCTTCACCTTGGAAAGGTGCAGCAACTGTATCGTCAGATAAATCTTCGTAGTTTTCATAGTAACCATGAATACCAACACCACGGGCGTGAACTACACGCTCTGGAATACGCTCACGATCAAACGCCGCAAGCTTTTCAATTAGGTGAGAGTCTTGTAGAAGCACAGGGCCCCAAGGACCAGCAGTTTGCGAGTTTTGGTTGTCTCCAACTGGTGCGCCATTTTGACGAGTAAGGGTATCCGCTTGAGCACTTAAGCCCATGCTTAACATACCTACGGTTACACAACTTATAATACTACGGGTAAACGATCGCTTCATTTATGCTGCTCCTGAAATACGAGTTTGAGTGGACGGGTTTTTCTGAGCGACACAAACTTGGTCGCCATAATAGTTATTTGCATAGTTGCAAACCGATTGTGCTGGTTTAGCAACGAATTTGTGCGGTGTAAGTTTTTTTAAAATTGTGCTCACAGCAGCTCTCCTTGTTAGATGCGAGGATTATTACTGTTCTGCGAAAACTATTAAAACGACATAAACTGATTAAGTTAATTGAATTTATAGATGTGACTAAAGAATAGAAAACTGATTGAGGTTTTCGATTGGTATTTTAGACTGGGTGAGATGGGGGTGATTGGCGTTTAATTTGAAAGTTTAGTTAACCAGTCAATTTTTAGCTTAAAACCATGAGGTTAGTATCTGTGATATTTATTTCAGAGTGAAACAATGGGAGGTAAGAGAAGGTAGAAGGTAGAAGGTAATGTACTTCAAATCAACACAAAGCACATTACCGATAACCAGTGACTTGAACAATGTGCTAGTTAAAGCGCCATCCAAGGGCCTGTAATGGCCAAGGTTTTACTGGGAGAGTACATATTCACGAACAACACACTACCGTCATTAGTGAAGCACGCGCCAGCAAGTTCGGTTTGCGCGTGTAGTTTGGCAACGTTATAAATATCACCCTCTGGTGTAACCCCGCGAAGGTGATTATCTACAATTTCAGTGTACTGATCTTCGCATACAATCAAATGGCCATTAGGGCTAACAGTCAGGTTATCGCCGAAGTTATATAAGTTAGCGTCATCACTTTCAACGAATAATTGTAATCTGCCATCTGAAGCCTGAGAGTTTGAAGCAGAATCGGCCTTAGCGCCTTGTGGCTGGTAACGCATTATCTGACCTAGTTGCTTCGCCCCACCATTGGTACAACAAAAATAAAGCTCTTTGTTGCCCCAATGCAGCCCTTCACCTCGAGCAAATAATGTTGCGCCCGCCTTATAACCTTGAACACGCAAGTCATCATTAGGGCTTTCTGGCGTATGTAAATCGATCCAATCTACATTTAACCATTCTCCCAACTTCATTCGCGCCTTATCCCAGTTACGAGAGTCGAACTGAGGCATACCGTTTATGCGCAAAGCCTGTAACTTCCCGCCTTTATCTAGCTGGCCTTTAACATTAGGAATAAAGCGGTAAAACAAGCTATCACCCCTGTCTTCCGTTAAATAAACAATGCCCGTTTCTGGGTCGACACAAGCCGCTTCATGATTGAACCGCCCCATAGCCTTAAGCGGTTTAGCCTCTACTAACGTCTCTGCATCAGCAGGTACTTCAAAGATATAGCCATGCTCTTTAGAAATAACACCGTTAGGTTTATTAACCGATTCTTCGCATGTTAACCACGTTCCCCAAGGCGTGATACCGCCAGAACAGTTACGAATAGTACCGACTAAGCTAACAAACTCTTTTTCAACAACCTTGGTATCAAGATTATAAACCAGCGTGGTGGTGCCCCCTGGCAGCGCGACACCATTTTCAAAATGATCATAAGCAAGCTCAGTAGTATGAGTTTGAATAGATTCAGGCTGGATAGATAGGTGAGCGGCCTGTAACTCGTGATTTCGTACTAAAGCAACTTTATTGTTACCTAGCGAGAAACATCCCATACCGTCAGCTCTATCGGGCACATTTAATCCATCACTCATGGCATCACCCAGTTCAGAGATAACCTGGTAACTAAAACCCTGAGGTAAATCGAGAAGTTTCTTAGGATCAGGCACAAGCGGCCCATAGCCTTTGGTGGTTGGCGTTAACACACCTGCATTAGCCTTACCCAACGCACTTGATGCCAACCCAGCAAATGCCAAGGTACCCGCCCCTTTAAAAAACTGCCTTCTATTAATCATTATTATCACTCTTTGTACTAATACTTACGCACCTGATTTACGTGTACCCGATTAAACCAAATACTGCCTGCATCTATCATCACACACTATTGTTACACTATAACATTTGTAGGCTTTTCTCTATTGCAAATAACCGATGTTTTTATAGAAGACACCTTCTCTAGTAAACCAGTTGAGTTAAACCAGTCAATGAAATTAGAAGAAAGGCACAACAAAATTTAATTTTGTTGGTGAAATCACCTGGCAATAGACCTAGAGATAAGGGATGGGTTCAGAGTGATATAACTAAAATGAGTCAGCTTTTGAGTACACCTTAGGCTTCATATCAAACTTCTCATTGTGAAATAGAGTTTTGAGAGCTTTGTGCGCCTCGGAAACTCTCTACAGCATGGATGATGTAGCGAAAGCCCCATGGGTGGGTTTACACCGTTATCTTTATCCTACCATCAACAGTCTACTGTGTTGATAGAGGCGGCAGTAGAAGCCCATGTGAACCCCTCAGCACCATGGATGGATTCACGCCGCGTTTCTGATGAGGTTAATCACTATTTGAGTACCATGGCTTGTTTAGAAGGAAGGGCTTTGCGCGCCTCGGAAACTCTCTACAGCATGGATGCTGTAGCGAAGGCCCCATGGGTAGGTTTACGCCGCTATCTTTAACCTACCAACAACAGTCTGTTGTGTTAACAAAGGCGGCAGTAGAAGCCCATATGAACCCCTCAGCAGCATGGTTGCTGTAAACGAAGGCTCCATGGATGGGTTATCTCTTACTATTCCAATAGTACATGCTGGCGTTTACAAGAGAGGGAGTAGCCCCCATCAGAAACCTTCCACAGCATGGATGCTGTGGCAGAGGCCCCATGGATGGGTTTACGCCATTATCTTTATCCTACCATCAACAGTCTGCTGTGTTGACAGAGGCGGCAGTAGAAGCCCATGTGAAACCCTCAGCAGCATAGATGCTGCTGCGGAGGCTCCATGGATGGATTCACGCCGCGTTTCACATGGGCTTCTACTGGCGACTAGACCTACGGATACAAAAAAGGCGCTCAAATGAGCGCCTTCTTTTTATGCTTTGGTTTGCTTAGATTAAAGAATCTTAGCTACAACACCAGCACCTACAGTACGGCCACCTTCACGGATAGCGAAGCGTAAACCTTCGTCCATCGCGATTGGTGCAATAAGTTCTACTACGAACTTAAGGTTGTCACCAGGCATTACCATCTCTACGCCTTCTGGAAGCTCTACAGCACCAGTTACGTCAGTTGTACGGAAGTAGAACTGTGGACGATAGCCTTTGAAGAATGGAGTATGACGGCCACCTTCGTCTTTGCTTAGTACGTATACTTCAGCTTCGAATTTAGTGTGTGGGTTGATTGAACCAGGCTTAGCTAGTACTTGACCACGTTCAACGTC
>OJFL01001037.1_pt1 | contig 11752 bp, 10 predicted proteins | sample 1594131 | NCBI WGS metagenome assembly OJFL01 (sample SAMN05416782, study PRJEB24817) | seawater metagenome | isolation source: Sea water | place: Canada:Atlantic | collected 2013-07 | reverse complement strand
TCTACACACTGCATATCGTCGGCAGCGTCAGATGTGTATAAGAGACAGGTAGAGGAGCAGTACGCGCAGTGGCGTGAGATACTAGCCGACATTTACGCAGCCGAAACTGGCCAGCTTTAGATAACCCCGTACAGCCAAAGAAGACAGCGATGCCAGACCACAACGACCGCTTCGGCGACCTTAGCGAGAGTGCTGATAACAGCAGCGCTGCCGAGAGCAATGCCGCCGCCGCGCAATCGCAGCCTACCGAGCAGGTGCCACCACCGCCGCTCGGCCAATTCGCGCCGCAAAAGCCGAGTCAGCCGCCGTGGGTTTGGGCAGGGATGGGTGCGCTTGTCTTGCTTGCGCTGTTTGTCATATTCGTTTTGCCGGGCATTGTGCAAGACTATGAGCTGCCGCTCGAGCGCCGCGTCGAAGAGTCACTCGCGACAGCGCCGGTTGCGCCGCAGCAACGCGCCGAAACGGGTGTCTCACCTTTTTTAGAAGCCCAACGCGCACGCGAACGTAAAGAGGCGCAAGACGTCCTCGCCGAACTGCTCGACACTCAATCCCAGCTCGATGCATTGCAGGTCGAGCAATGGGCAAAAATGGCGTATGACTCAGCGCTTGCCCTAGCTTTAGAGGGCGACGAAAGTTATCGAGTGCAAGAATTTGGCAGCGCGCGCGACGCCTATCAGCAGGCGCTCGCGCAGTTAAGCGCTACACTCGCCTCGGTGCCGACTGTTCTCGAGCAAACGCTCATCAGTGGCGAGCAGGCGCTTATTGCGCGGGATGCGACAACCGCCATTGCCAACTATGAGCTCGCAACATTACTCGAAGAATCACTTGTCGACCTTGCGGCCGGTATTGCGAGCAACGACGCACAGATTGGTCTTACTCGTGCACAAGCGTTAGAAGAATTAATCGACCTTCTCGACTCAGCAGAGCGCGCCGCAGGAAACCCCGCGAGGCAAGTCGAAATACTGGAACAAGCAGTTAATTTAGATCCCTACAGCACCGAAGCGGCGCAAGCGCTCGCTCAAGCGCGCGCAGATCGACTGCAAGAACGCTTTGCGGCGATGATGTCCGAAGGCTACACGCAGCTGCAGGCGGGATCACCGCAAGAGGCTATTGCCCGATTCGAAGCGGCAGCAACACTCGGCGTAAATGAGAACGAAGCTCGCGCCGCGATCGCGCAGACCGAAACCGAAATCACTAACGCAAAAATAGCCGATCTGCAGCGACGCGCATTTGATTCCGAGGCGCGCGAAGCGTGGAAAGAGGCCGTCGAAGATTACGATGCGATTGTTGCTATCGATGCTAACTTGCCAACAATCAATCGCGCGCTAGATTATGCAGAAAAGCGCGCGAGGCTCGATGCATTGTTAATCGCCGCACTCGACACGCCAGAGCGTTTCGCCGAGCAAGCGGTATTCGACGAGACACGAGATATTTACTTTACCGGCCGCGCAATCGAAGACGCTGGCCCGCGGTTAATCGCCCAGCTTGATGAACTACAAACGCTGCTCGAAAATTCGCAGGTACCGCTATCGATCCGGTTCATCTCCGACGGCCTCACCGACGTGACTGTGTTACGCGTGACAGAACTCGGCACGTTCGAACAAACGAGGCTGGATCTTAAGCCTGGCACCTATGCGGCGGTCGGCCGCCGTGCGGGCTACCGCGAAGTACGCGAAGAATTTACTGTGGGTTTTGGCTTAACCCCCGCCGTGGTGATCGTGCGCTGCAACGAAGCAATCAGCACTGCGCTAGGACGTTAAAGAATGAGTGAACTCCACGACGACGAAATCGAAGTCATCGACTTCGAGCCGGTTACCGAGACCAAACGCGGCTTCTCTTATCGCTTTCGGTGGCTGCACGCCTTTCTTGCGGTGTTCAGCGCAGCCGCGCTGCTCTCGGCGTGGTTTGTGTTAACCGCACGATCGGTTCTGGTTGACGTAAATCCGATTACCGCGCAGATCGAGATCAAAGAGGGTTTCGCGCTGAGGGTAGGCGCGCGCTATCTAATGCGGTCGGGGGATTACCGCGTCGCGCTGAGTAATCCTGGCTTTCATGACGAACTCATAACCCTTGTGATCGATGACGAAGCGGCGCAAACGCATAATTTTGCCATGCGCAAACTGCCGGGCATTGTGACTATAAAGTCTACCCCCGAGGGCGGTCGTGTGCGCATCGATGGTGTCGACGTGGGCGTCGCGCCGCTTGCCGAGATTGATGTGGAGCCGGGCGCGCACGAAATCAGCATTACGCGTGAGCGTTACTTACCGGCGACGCAAACAATCGACATAGAAGGGCGACGCCAGCAACAGGCGTTCGAATTAACCCTCGCACCGGCGTGGGCGACGGTCAGTTTTACGACGACACCCGTCGGCGCCGAGCTGTTTGTCGACGGCGAAAGCGCAGGCACGACGCCGCTCAATGCCGAAATTCTGCAAGGCAGACGCGAAGTCACGCTCAAACTCGACGGCCATAAGGCGTGGCAAGAGCGACTCGATCTCGATGCCGGCACCAGCCTCATAGTTCCGCGTGTTGAGCTCGAACCCGCCGACGGCCTTGTGTTTATTCAGTCGCAGCCCAGCGGTGCGAGCGTGACAATAGGCGGTGAGTTTAAGGGCCAGACGCCTCTCGAGGTTGCGCTCGCACCAAACATTAATCACACCATGACTTTTTTCAAAAACGGCTATGCCTCAAAAGAGACAAGCCTAACCACACAGCCTAACGAGGCGCGCGAGTTAGCTGTGTCGCTCGATCCCGTGTTGTCTGATGTCGTGGTTGTGGCGACGCCAAGCGACGCCGAATTATTTATCGACGGCGTGAGCCGCGGCAGCGCCAATCAAACGCTCGCTCTCATGGCGATTAGCCAACGCATCGAAATTCGCAAAGAGGGCTTCGTGCCTTACGAAGCCGAGTTCACACCGCGCCGTGGTCTGCAGCAAGAGATTCGGGTAAACCTCACCTCGCTCGAAGAGGCGCGCATCGCGGCGATAAAGCCGTTTATCACGAACGCAGCCGGACAGCGTTTAAAGCTGTTCAACCCCGATCGTTTCGAGATGGGAGCGTCACGCCGCGAAGCGGGGCGTCGGCCGAACGAGACAATCCGCGACATCGTTCTCGAAAGGCCGTTCTATCTCTCGCTCACCGAGGTTACCAACTCGCAGTTTCGCCAGTTCGACTCCGAGCACAGCTCCGGCACGAGCAACGGCATGACCCTTAATAACGAGGGCCAGCCGGTCGTGCGCATCACCTGGCAACAGGCGGCGCTGTTCTGCAACTGGCTCAGCGAGAAAGGGGGTCTGACCCCTTTTTACACGCTGGTGAATGGCAGCGTTGTCGGGTATGACGCCGAAAGCCACGGTTACCGCTTGCCGACCGAGGCCGAGTGGGCGTGGGCGGCGCGGCGCGACATCGCAGACCCCACGGGTGTGCGAAAATTTTCTTGGGACGGCGACTTACCCCCGCCCGACGGTGCAGGCAATCTTGCGGACGTGAGCGCCCGTGCATTTCTCGGCGACATACTCTTCGACTACAACGACCGGTCGCCGGTGACCACCACGGTGGGCACTTACAGCGCGAATCAGCATGGGCTTTTCGACATGGCGGGCAACGTTGCAGAATGGGTTAACGACTACTATGGCGCGAGCGGCAGTCTCGGTGTCGAGCGCGATCCGCTGGGTCCTGAAGCGGGTCAGTTTAGAGTCATTCGCGGCTCGAGCTGGGCGCACGGAACGATTACCGAACTGCGTCTATCGTTTCGAGATTTTGGTGAAGAGCCGCGTGACGATGTTGGTTTCCGCGTCGCGCGTTATCTCGAAGACTAATCGGAGTTGGCAAACGCCTATCCATGGCAGCATTTAGAACACTCAGCTACCTAACCCGCGCGGCCATGCTGCTCGCGTGTGCGTGGGTGTTTAGCGTAGCCGCGCAAGACTCGGAACAAAGCGCGGCGCAGGCAGTCGAAACAGAAGAGGCCAGCGCGGCCGAGCAGCAAGAGCCAGCGCAAGACACTGAATTGGCCGGCGATGTAAGCGCACAAGATGCCGAAAGCGAAGAAGAATCCGGCGCACGCTTTATTCCAACCGAAGAGATATCGCAAGATTTTGGCGTATCGTTTCCGGTCGACATTTAATTTAGCAGCACCACGACGAACAGCAGCAAAAAGGAACAACTATGAGACAGGGTTTGTTAAACGGCGCGATTTTCCAAGTCGCTGCACTGATCACTTCGGTCATCATTGTGCACATGGCCTATGTCGCCGTCATTCGGCCCAATGCCGAGATCGTGGCGCAGCAGCAAGAGTATCTGCAGCAGACTGATCCCGACTACGCGCCCGAGCGCTCGTTTTATGTGGTGCTGCGTGACTTCGAACAAGAGACCTGCATCATTCTCTTTTTGTGGGCAACTGCGATCATCGGCCTTAAGGCCAAGCAGACACTAGGTGACCGCAAACTGCTCGACCGCAATCTATTACAAGTCACCGAGGGGACAAGCATTCTGCCGCAGGATGCGCGCAATTTTGCGCGGCCGCTGCAGGCGCTTAGCGACGAAGAGCGGGTTACGCTATTACCGCGCGCGCTTATCGCGGGCCTACATCGTTTTCAGAGTACGCAAAATATTCAAGACGTCTCCACTACCGTCAAAGATGTCTGCGAGTCCGAAGCCGATCGCATGGAAACCGAACTGGCGATTGTGCGTTACATCGCGTGGGCAATTCCGTCTATTGGCTTCCTCGGCACTGTCCGCGGAATCGGCACCGCGCTAGGGCAAGCGTATCAAGCGGTAAACGGCGATATTGTCGGGGTGACCGTAAGCCTTGGCGTGGCGTTTAATTCGACATTTGTCGCACTCGTAGTGAGCATCGTGCTGATGTTTGTCTTACATCAGCTGCAGCTCGTGCAAGACAGACTCGTGCTCGATTGTCAGACCTACTGCGACGAACGCATGATAAGGCATCTGCGCGTGGCCAATGGCCGAACCGATAACGAACTCATCGCTTAGTAAAACTTGCAACAACCTGAGACCAACATGGCGCCGCAAATTCTAGAGCTTAACGACCACGGAATTACCCTAGGCGATGCCGAGGGCATTCGGCTTATCAGTCCGGGGTTTGCGCTCGCCCGCGATAAATCGCTTGTGGTTGGCGCGCAGGCTCAAGCACAGTCGCGACTTCATCCTAACGACAGTCACAGTCGCTATTGGCAAGAGTTAAGCCTTGATCCTCTGCCTTCAGGTCGCCTGCCCGGCGATCGCTACCGGCACCTCGCCGATCTCGCTCACGCACACCTCAATAGCCTCGCCGCCGAGTCCGAATCTTCTGCCGGTGAGGTGATTTTGAGCGTACCCGGCAGTTTTTCGCGGCAGCAATTGGGCATACTTCTGGGCATCGCAAAACAAACGCCGCTGACTATTGCAGGGCTTGTAGACTCGGCGCTCATCGCCGCGGCCGGTGCTCAAACACTGCAGGCGAGCGAGCACACAATCGTGGTGCAGCAACAGCTCCACCAAATACTGTTTACGCAGGTGAGTTGTCATCAGGGCGTATTAAAAGTCGACAGCTCTGTGACGCTGCCATCGAGCGGTAGTCAGAATGTTATAGATTCGCTCATGCAGCTCAGCACCGAATTATTTATCGATCAGTGCCGGTTTAATCCGCAGCACGACGCTGCGACCGAACAGCTGTTATATAATGCGCTGCCTGCATGGCTTGCCGCCGACGTGTCTAGCGGCAGTTTACTGCTCGAGCTGACCGCCGATGGTGCGGTGCATAACGCAAAGCTGCCCTTTGAGAGTTTAGTCGTTGCGCTTGCACCGATTCGGCAGCGCGTCAACGAGCAGCTAAGTGCCATGGTCAGTCGTGTAGCGAACAGCAAAAACGTACAGATAGTACTTTGCTCAACGCTGAGCGAATTGCCCGGCCTAAAAACACAGCTTGCGCGCGTCGCGCCAGTAACGAGTAGTAATGCCGAGCAGCATCTAGCGAGCAGCCTTGCCCATAGCGATCAGATTCTTAGCTCCGGTGCGGGTAGTCTGCGTAAAGAGCTTATGCTCACCAGCACTGCCTCGGCGTCGCTGCCAAAATCACCAAGCTCAAGCCAGCCAGCTCTCGCTAACGAAAGCAGCTCTCAAGAAAGTGGCTCTCAAGAAAACCGCGCCGCCCGCAGCCCCCACGCACAGCTCAGCGTAAGCGCGCAAGGTGCGCAGGCAAACGCGCTGCTTAAAAACTTACGCATTAACGGCGAGCGCATCGCAGACTCTGCCGAGCTCGTCTTAAAAGAAGGCGACTCGCTTACGCTGAGCTTCGACAGCAGCGAGTCAACAACGGTAGACGAATCCCTAGGCATGCTAACTTTTAACCTTAAAAAGCTAAATAATGGCGCAGACTAAATCACAGAAAAGACAAGTAAGCCCGCTGAGCCTTGCGTTTCTCGACGTGATGTTCTGCGGCTTTGGTGCGGTGATTTTACTGTTCCTTATTCTCGACCACGCCGACACGGTGGCGGCCGTCACAGTCGATCCCAGTATCGCTTCCGAGGTGAGTCTGCTTGAAGAAGAAGTATCAGAGGGCGCGCTTAATCTCGAACGAATTCGTAATACCGTTGCCGACGTTAGTTTAGAGGTAGTCACCGCCGAGGGGCTTGCGCGCGAGATTCAAGAGCAGCTGCAAACTTTTCTGCAAGAGCTTGCTGCGCTCGAAAACTCGAGTACCGCAACCGTCGAGAGTATCGAGAAACTGCGCGCCGATGTGCAAGCGCTCGAAGAAGAACTCCTGCGCCTGCAGGCAAGCGCGCTCGATCAAGAGGGTAACAGCGTTCGTCAGTTTTTAGGCGATGGCAGTCGCCAGTATCTAACGGGTCTTTTTCTTGGCGGGCAGCGCATCCTTATTTTGGTCGACAGCTCGACCAGCATGCTCGACGAAACGCTGGTGAATATTATTCGTACGCGCAACATGAGCGACGAACGCAAACGCGAGGCGACCAAGTGGCAGCGCGTAAAGAAAACCGTCGACTGGGTGAGCACGCAGCTGCCTATTACGAGCCGGTATCAGCTCTGGCAGTTTAGCAACACAACCGAGACCTTATTAGCCGGCGACAAATTTACTTGGCAAGAAGTCGCCGACCGCGACGGTCTTAATCTAGGTATCGAGAACGTGAAGTCGCTTGTACCCAATAACGGTACCGACCTCGATCAGGTGTTTCGTGCTATCTCGAGTATGGACGAGCCGCCGGACAATATTTTTCTTATTACCGACGGCCTGCCAACGCTCGGCGGCCGCGGCAAAACGACCGGTCTTATCACGCCCAAAGATCGCTTAGAGCTGTTCGAAGACGCGATAAAAAGTCTGCCCAACAATGTGCCGGTTAACATCGTGCTGATGCCGCTCGAAGGAGACCCGAGCGCGTCGGCGGCATACTGGCAGCTTGCGCAACTGACGCGCGGCTCGTTTATCACGCCGTCAAAGGACTGGCCCTAATGCTTAAGCGCAGCCGCGAAACAGAGTCGTTTACCGTGTCGTTTCTCGACGTGGCGTCCTGTGGCTTTGGCGCCATGATCATTCTTCTTATGCTCGCCAAGCCTTCGCAGCCATCGCCGCTCGAGGTGGCCGAGGCAGCACCCGCGGCGATCATCTCTGAGCTGCAAGAGCAGTTATTCGAGATTCGCGGCGAGACGCGCGTGGTCAACCGCGACCTCAACGCCAAGCAAGAGCAGCTCTCGTCGATAAAAGAGCGCGTGGCACGGCTGCGTCGCGACCTGAGCGATGTGCAGGGAGAGTTTCAAAGCTCGAAACAGCTGTCGGACGAGACCACCGACGAAATCGGCAAACTGTCTCTTGCGCAGCAGTCGCTCACCGCAGAGATGCAGCGCCTCGCCGCCAACAGCAGCGCGCCCGAAAATAACGCAATCGGCGGCATCCCGGTCGACAGCGAATACATTATTTTTGTGATCGATACCTCAGGCTCAATGTTTAACAATCCGAGCTGGGGCAAGATGTTGGGGGTGATCGAAGACACGCTCAATGTCTATCCCGAGGTGAAGGGAATACAGATCATGAATGACATGGGCGACTACATGTTCGATTCGTTTCGTGGTCAGTGGATTCCGGACACGCCCGCGCGCCGCACACAAATTTTGTCGACCTTGCGTAACTGGAACCCGTTTAGCAACAGCAGCCCGGTTGAGGGCGTGACTCGCGCAATTAACACGTTCTATGCCCCCGACAAGAAAATCAGCATCTATGTATTGGGCGACGATTTTCAACCCGGAGGTTCGATTCGCGACGTATTACGTACAATAGATCGCATTAATGTCGAAGACGCCGACGGCAACCGCCTCGTGCGCATACACGGCATCGGCTTTCCGACCATCTTTGCCGGTCCTGCGAGGTTCCAGCAAAGCGTTTATCGCTACTCGACGCTAATGCGCGAGATGACGCAGCGAAATGGTGGTACATTCGTAGGACTTAACGATTTTCAATGAGTACAAAATGAGTTATTCAATCCAATCAATCGCTAAAGCACTGTGTGCGAGCGTGTGCGCGCTTGTTCTCGCAAGCTGTGGCGTGAGCAAGGTTGTTATCGAAGGCAGCTATCCAACCCCTAACGTCGCAAAGCTGCCGCTCACGCTAGCCGTGGTTTACGATGAGCCGCTGCGCAGCTTTAGCTACATCGAATATTCCGAGACCGGCGCCGAAGAATTTAATATCGCCAGCGGCGAATCCCATGTTGCGCTTTTCGATGCGGTCTTGCCTGCCATGTTCCAATCGGTTGTGCAGGTGGCAAGCCTCGAAGACGCAGAAGCGCTTGGTGTCGATGCCATATTCGTGCCTGCCATCGACGAGTTTCAACTCGCGCTACCGTACAAAACCAAGCTCGACGTTTACGAGGTGTGGATACGCTACAACCTGCGTTTTCTAACCGGCGACGGCGCCCCGATTGCCGACTGGGTATTAACCTCGTACGGCAAAACGCCGACCGAGAGCATGCGCACCGCCGACGCAGCAATTAACGATGCCGCTGTCGTGGCGCTGCGCGATCTTGCCTCGAGCTTTTCGTTGAGCTTTGCGCAGGTGCCCGAGGTTCGCGACTGGTTAGCGTCGCGCTAAATCAAGAGTAAGGAGCTTATCGTGAAAGCATTATTGCCCCTGTTAGTCGTGTTGCTAGCCTCGTGTACGAGTACCACGGTCGACGAATTTCGTCAGGGCGCAACGGGCATCAACAGCGACGAGTCGGTCGTTATTCTCGGTCGCCGTCACTCGAGCGACTACGAAACCCGCGCCGAATTTGTCGACTGTGTAGGCGAGCGCATGACAACCGGCAACGACGCCCTCTCGGTTATTCCCGAAAAACAATTTGTCGACGCCATGTTTCCTTGGTTCGAACCCCGCACCGCGCCGCTAAGAACACGCGACCTCGAGCGGCTTATGTCAGAGCCGGTTGTCGCCGACAAGATGGCAGAATTTGGCATACGTTATATGGTTTGGCTCGACGGCTTTACCGAAACTAGCGGCCGCACCGGCACAATCTCATGCACGGTAGGCCCCGGCGGCGCAGGCTGTTTTGGCTTTGGGTCATGGGAAGATGACTCCACGTTCGATGCGCGCGTGTGGGACGTCGCCTCGTTGCAGAATGTCGGCACCATAAGCACCGACGCAACAGGCCAATCGTATGTGCCGGCACTGGTTATCCCCATTCCCCTTATCGCGCGCGTCGAGGCCAACGCCTGCATACGGCTAGCCGATCAGCTCAAACAATTTGTAAACGGCGAATGATTTAGCGGAGAACTCTATGACTCGCCTACTCGCACTCCTCACTGTTTTGTGTGTTGCCCTCACTGCCGCAGGCTGCGCTGTTAATCCGGCGACCGGCGGGGCGAACTTGGTGTTAATGACCGAGAACAAAGAGAAAGAAATCGGTCTCGAAGAACACGAGAAAGTGCTCGCCTCGATGCCCATTTATAAAGACGACGTGCTGCAGGCCTATGTCGAGCGCGTGGGAAATGACATCGCCGCTGTGAGTCATCGCCCCGACTTAGCGTATACGTTTACGATAATCGACAACCCCGAAATTAACGCCTTCGCGCTGCCCGCCGGGTACGTTTACGTCAACCGTGGGCTGCTCACTTTTATGAATTCTGAGGCCGAACTCGCCGCCGTACTCGCACACGAAATCGCGCACATCACTGCGCGGCATGCTGTGCAGCAGCAGGCGCGCGGTGGGCTTGCAAAAACGGCGTCGACTGTCGGTGGCATAGTCACCGCAGTCGCTACCGGCAGCGGCTACGTCGGCTCGCAGATAAGCGATATCGCCTCGATATGGGCGCAGAGCGGCCTCAGTGGATTTGGCCGCGAAGACGAACTCGAAGCCGACAGCCTCGGCGCCGAATACATCGTTAATGCAGGCTACGACCCTGCCGCCATGATCGAGGTCATTACCGTACTCAAAAACCAAGAAGACTTTAATCGCAAAGTCGCCGGTAAAGGCGGCGGCTACCACGGCCTATTTGCAACTCATCCGCGCAACGACAAACGCCTGCAAGAGGCGATAGAGGACGTCGCCACCCTCGGCGGCAACTCAATTACCCGCACCGACAATGCCCAGTTTCGCAGCGCACTTGACGGGCTGGTTGTAGGCCAGAGCGCACAATCGCAGCGCAACGACGAACGCAATCGCTACTATCAATCGCTGCTCGGCTATACCCTCGTTTTCCCGCCCGAGTGGGTTGTAGAAGAGACCACCACCACTGCCACCGGCGCGCTCGAGGGCACGGGCGAGCTTAAAATCGAAGCGCAGCAATTGCAGGACACGCTAGACCCGCGCTTGTTTATTAAAGACAAGCTTGGCATCGACAACCTTCAGCAAAGCGAGGCTCTTGAGCAGTTTAGGCTGGTAGGGCGCACGGGTGTTATCCAGTCGGCCGACGGCAGTATCGAGCGCATCGCCGTGATTTATCTCGGTCGCCGCGCGATGATTTTCCGCGGTAAGGCTGACTCCGACGAGGCCGACGCTGCGATACTCGCGTCTATTCGCTCCTTCCGAGCCATACAGCGCGGCGAAGGCGGCGGTGTCGAGGCTAAAATCCGCTTTGTGCAGGCGAGCGAGTTTTTCGACTTTAGCGTCGTCGGACAGCAAAGCCGTATTGCAAACTACCCCGAAGAGACGCTGCGTCTGCTCAACAACTATTATCCTTCGGGAACGCCCGCGCCTGGGGCCTGGGTAAAGCTTGTCGAATAGGCGGCCTGCACGCTGTCACTCACTGCTCAGCGAGAGTAAACTGGGGGAATGGCGAGAGACGATGAAAACCAACAACAAGCGCTAGGTGGTGTTCAAACGGTTACTGGTAAAGAGAACCCCGAAACCGGTGCCCGAGAGCAGACGCTCGATGAGCTAATGGACCTAACCTATTCGGGCGAGCGGCAAGAGCAGGCGCTTGCCGAACAGGCGTTGCAGGCCAAGGTCACCGCGCCTCACAAAATACTCGTTGTCGGCGCATCGTGGGTTGGCGACATGCTAATGGCGCAGAGCCTCTTTATTCTGCTCAAGCGCACGCGCCCCGATTGCCACATTACCGTATTAGCCCCCGCGTGGACAAAACCGCTGCTTGTGCGTATGCCGGAGGTAGACGAAAGCCTCGTGCTGCCCTTCGACCACGGCGAGCTTAAGCTTGGCGCGCGTCGCCGCTTTGGTAAAAGTCTCGCAAGCGCAGGCTATACCCATGCCATTGTGCCTGTCTCTTATACACATCTCCGAGCCCACGAGAC
>OJFL01001034.1_pt1 | contig 11772 bp, 5 predicted proteins | sample 1594131 | NCBI WGS metagenome assembly OJFL01 (sample SAMN05416782, study PRJEB24817) | seawater metagenome | isolation source: Sea water | place: Canada:Atlantic | collected 2013-07 | reverse complement strand
CTACACACTGCATATCGTCGGCAGCGTCAGATGTGTATAAGAGACAGGTAGTGTATAGCTGGGTACTATTTACGGAGACCTGATGGCCTATTCTTTCACTGAGAAAAAACGTATACGGAAGAGCTTTGCGAAGCGCCAAGGTGTTGCGCCTGTTCCCTATTTGTTGGCGACACAGTTAGAGTCGTTTTCTGAATTTCTGCAAACTTCAGCAGCGCCAGATGAGCGTCGAAAGCAGGGTCTGCAAAGTGCGTTTGAGTCAATATTTCCAATTGAGAGTCATTCTGGTAATGCGCGTTTGGAGTTTGTTTCATATAAATTGGGGGCGCCTGCATTTGATGTGAAAGAGTGCCAGCAGCGTGGTCTTACGTATGCCGCACCTTTGCGTGCACAAGTCCGTTTGACTTTGCTTGACAAAGATTCGCCAAAGCAGGTTATCAAAGAAGCGAAAGAGCAGGTCGTGTATATGGGGGAAATACCACTAATGACCCCGACAGGTTCCTTTGTTATTAATGGTACGGAGCGTGTCATCGTGTCTCAATTGCATCGCTCTCCTGGTGTGTTCTTCGAGCATGATCGGGGAAAGACACATTCATCGGGAAAATTACTTTTCTCTGCGCGAGTGATCCCTTACAGAGGCTCTTGGCTGGATTTTGAGTTTGATCCAAAGGATCACTTATTTTTCCGCATTGATCGTCGCAGAAAATTGCCGGTATCGATTTTGCTCAAATCCATTGGTATGAGCGCAGAGGACATTCTCGGTTTTTTTTATGCGTTCGATAAATTCGAATTTGGAAAAAAAGGGTCAGAGTTTCATGTTAAGCCTGACCGACTTCGAGGAGAAACAGCTCGCTTTGACATCAAAACGAAGCAAGGTAAGTTAATAATTGAAAAAGATAAACGCATTACTGCGAAACACGTGCGTGATTTACGTGAGGCTGGTATTGAAAAAGTAGTTGTTGAACACGATTTTATTATTGGGAGAATCTTAGCTAGAAACATCATAGATGTAGATACTGGTGAGATCATTGCCTCGGCTAATGAGGAGCTCACTGAAGAGTTAATTGAGAAGCTGGTTGAAGGGAATATCGGAGAAATTGAGACCCTGTACGTCAATGATCTTGACCAAGGCGCTTATATTGCTCAAACATTGCGGGCTGATGACACTCCAGATCAATTATCTGCCAAGGTGGCTATCTATAGGATGATGCGGCCTGGCGAGCCTCCAACTGAAGATTCTGTGAATGCCTTATTTGGCGCGCTTTTTTATACTCCAGAGCGATATGATTTGTCTGCTGTTGGCAGAATGAAATTTAATCGACGCGCTTATCCAGAAGTTATTGAGGAAAAAACTTCGGATTGGCTCAAAAGCTTCTATGCAGAAGCGCGAAAGAATGATGTTCCAAGTGAAGGAACGTTGACTAATGCGGACATTCTTGCGGTTGTTTCGATCTTGGTTGAGTTGCGTAATGGTCGCGGTGAAATAGACGATATTGACCATTTGGGTAATCGTCGCGTTCGGTCAGTTGGTGAATTAGCCGAAAATCAATTTCGCTCAGGTCTCGTTCGGGTAGAGCGAGCTGTAAGAGAGAGGCTTTCTCAGGCTGAGTCTGAGAATTTGATGCCTCATGACCTGATTAACGCCAAGCCGGTTTCCGCTGCAGTCCGGGAGTTCTTTGGGTCTTCGCAACTTTCTCAGTTTATGGATCAAACTAATCCGTTATCAGAGATTACGCACAAGCGCAGAATTTCAGCGCTTGGACCAGGCGGATTAACGCGTGAGCGTGCTGGATTCGAGGTTCGAGATGTGCATCCCACCCATTACGGTAGAGTGTGTCCAATCGAGACGCCGGAAGGTCCTAATATTGGTTTGATTAACTCGCTAGCGCTGTATGCGCGAACTAATGAATATGGTTTCTTAGAAACGCCGTATGTTCGGGTGAAACAAGGCAAAGTCACGGATCAGATTGAATATCTGACAGCGATTGACGAGGGTCAATTCGTTATCGCTCAAGCGAATGCTGCTTATGATAAATCTGGCCGCCTAACCGACGAGCTCGTTTCGTGCCGGCACCGAGGTGAATTTACACTGGTTTCTCCCGACCGGGTGGAGATGATGGATGTGGCGCCATCACAAATCGTGTCGGTTGCTGCGTCTCTAATTCCATTTTTAGAGCATGATGATGCCAACCGGGCGCTGATGGGCTCAAACATGCAGCGTCAGGCCGTGCCTACGCTTCGCGCTGAGAAGGCGCTGGTTGGAACGGGTATTGAGCGAACTGTCGCGGTTGATTCGGGAACGGCGGTTCAAGCAGGGCGAGGAGGTTTGGTTGATTATGTTGACGCCTCAAGGATTGTAATTCGGGTAAATGACGACGAAACGCGAGCCGGCGATGTGGGTGTCGACATTTATAATTTAGTGAAGTACACCCGCTCCAACCAAAATACCAATATCAATCAAAAACCAATCGTTAAGCCAGGTGACATTGTCGCCCGCGGCGACGTCGTTGCTGACGGAGCGTCGACCGACTTGGGTGAGTTGGCCTTGGGCCAAAATCTCTTAGTCGCATTTATGCCGTGGAATGGATTTAATTTTGAAGATTCTATTCTCATCTCAGAGCGCATTGTTGCTGAGGATCGTTTCACATCGATCCACATCGAAGAGCTGTCAATTGTTGCTAGAGACACTAAATTAGGTTCTGAAGAAATCACTAGAGATATCTCAAATTTGTCTGAGGCCCAATTGGGTCGGTTGGACGAGTCTGGTGTTGTTTACATCGGTGCTGAGGTTCGTGCCGGAGATGTGTTGGTTGGAAAAGTCACGCCAAAAGGCGAAACTCAATTGACCCCAGAAGAAAAGCTACTGAGAGCTATCTTTGGTGAGAAGGCTTCTGACGTTAAGGATACCTCCCTTCGAGTTCCATCCGGTATGGCGGGAACGGTAATTGACGTGCAGGTTTTCACCCGTGAGGGCGTGGAGCGAGACAGTCGCGCGCAGATGATTGTTGATGACGAATTGGGACGGTTCCGCAAGGACTTATCAGATCAAATGCGGATTGTTGAAAACGATGCGTTTGGCCGTATGGAGCGTTTATTGATCGGAAAAATAGCGAACGGTGGTCCAGGTAAGTTAGCCAAAGGTACGAAAATCGCAAAAGCTTATCTCGAACAGTTCAACCGACACGACTGGTTTGACATCCGATTGGCTAATGAGGATGCAGCTCATCAGGTGGAGCAGGTTCGTGAAGGTATTGATCAAGCACGAGTTGATTTTGATGCGAGGTTTGATGAAAAGCAGAAGAAATTAACGTCTGGTGACGAGTTGTCGCCCGGTGTCCAAAAGATGGTTAAAGTCTATCTCGCAGTTAAGCGGCGCTTACAGCCGGGGGACAAAATGGCGGGGCGGCACGGTAATAAAGGTGTTATTTCTAAAATTGTTCCGATTGAGGATATGCCGCACACCGCAGATGGAACGCCAATGGATATTGTACTAAACCCTTTGGGTGTTCCTTCTCGAATGAACGTGGGGCAGATTCTAGAGACCCATTTGGGTTGGGCCGCTAAAGGCCTGGGCCACAAAATTGGTGCTATGTTGACCGCCAAGAGCAAGATCGAGGAAATTCGCGAATTTCTTGGTAAGGTTTACAACACCAGCGGTAAAATCGAGGATATTGACTTACTTACGGATCAAGAAGTTTTGGAATTGGCGACTCAGTTGAAGAACGGTGTCCCTTTTGCAACGCCTGTGTTTGATGGTGCTGATGAGGCTGAAATAAGACAAATGTTGGAACTCGCAGGATTGCCTCAAAGTGGACAAATCGCGTTGATTGATGGCCGAACGGGTGATCAGTTCGATCAAGAAGTGACAGTTGGGTACATGCATGTGCTGAAGCTGCACCACCTGGTTGATGACAAAATGCACGCACGTTCGACAGGGCCTTATTCTTTAGTGACGCAGCAACCACTTGGCGGTAAAGCGCAATTCGGTGGTCAGCGTTTTGGAGAGATGGAAGTTTGGGCACTTGAGGCTTACGGAGCGTCCTATACGTTGCAAGAAATGCTTACCGTTAAGTCTGACGACGTGAATGGGCGAACGAAAGTGTATGAGAATATTGTGAAAGGTGAGCACAAAATCGACGCTGGGATGCCAGAGTCATTCAATGTTCTCGTGAAAGAGATTCGCTCTCTCGTGATTGATATCGATTTGGATCGCCACTAAATGGCGCCGAGCGAGTATCTATACTTCGATAAAGAATTTAAAAGGGGCAAACAATGAAAGCGTTGTTAGATCTATTTAAGCAGGTCAATCAGGAAGAGGACTTTGATGCTATTAAAATCAGCCTCGCATCTCCGGAGAAAATTCGATCATGGTCTTATGGAGAGGTTAAAAAACCAGAGACGATTAACTATCGTACGTTTAAGCCTGAGCGCGATGGATTGTTTTGCGCAAAGATTTTCGGGCCTGTAAAAGATTATGAGTGTCTCTGTGGTAAGTACAAGCGATTAAAGCACCGAGGTGTTATTTGCGAGAAATGTGGCGTCGAAGTCACCTTATCGAAGGTGCGCCGAGAGCGTATGGCTCACATTGAGCTTGCGTCACCGGTGGCGCATATTTGGTTCCTTAAGTCGCTTCCTTCGCGATTGGGTATTGTTCTAGATATTCCACTCAGAGATATCGAGCGTGTGCTTTATTTCGAGGCATACATCATCACTCATCCAGGAATGACGCCCCTGAACAAAGGGGATTTGTTATCCGAGGATAATTACCTAGAAAAATTCGAAGAGTTTGGAGATGAATTCACCGCGGTAATGGGTGCTGAGGGGATTCGTGAACTACTCAAAAATATTGATATACCCGGCGAGATTGAAAGGCTTCGACAGGCCCTCAGTGAGACCGAATCTGATACTAAAATTAAAAAGATTGCTAAGCGACTTAAAGTTTTAGAAGCATTCAATAGATCTGGAATCAAACCAGAGTGGATGGTGATGGAGGTGCTGCCTGTGTTGCCGCCAGATTTGAGACCCCTGGTTCCTTTAGATGGTGGGCGTTTTGCGACATCAGACCTTAATGATTTGTATCGAAGAGTGATTAATCGAAATAATAGATTGAAGAGGCTTCTGGAGCTTAAGGCGCCAGAGATCATCTGTCGAAATGAGAAGAGAATGCTTCAAGAGTCGGTGGACTCATTGCTTGATAATGGACGTCGTGGCAAGGCGATGACTGGTGCTAATAAGCGCCCATTGAAATCGTTGGCTGACATGATCAAAGGCAAGGGCGGTCGATTCAGACAAAACTTGCTGGGTAAACGAGTTGATTACTCCGGACGTTCAGTGATTGTTGTTGGGCCTCAGTTGAAGCTACATCAGTGCGGTTTGCCTAAGAAAATGGCACTTGAATTATTTAAGCCGTTTATTTTCCATAAGCTTGAGGTTTTAGGCTTCGCAACAACGATTAAAGCTGCTAAACGATTGGTGGAACAGGAAGTTCCTGAAGTGTGGGATATTCTCGAAGATGTTATTAGAGAGCATCCGGTGCTCTTGAATAGAGCGCCTACGCTACACCGCTTAGGTATTCAGGCATTCGAGCCTGTTCTAATTGAGGGAAAGGCAATTCAATTGCACCCGTTGGTGTGCTCTGCGTTTAATGCTGACTTTGATGGTGATCAAATGGCCGTCCATGTACCTCTATCCATAGAGGCGCAGATGGAATGTAGAACTTTGATGATGGCATCGAACAATGTGCTGTCACCTGCTAATGGAGAGCCGATTATTGTTCCCTCCCAAGATATCGTATTGGGTCTCTATTACATGACTCGCGAGAAAATTGGTGCGAAGGGCGGAGGTATGGTCTTCGCGAGCGTCACGGAGGCGAAGCGAGCTTATCAGAATGGTGATATTGATCTTCAGGCGTCGTGTGAAGTCCGTATCGCCGAGGGTAAGGCTGATGAAGAAAGCGGTGTCGGTAGGCGAGTAAGTCGGCATAAGACGACCGTTGGTCGATCATTTTTGTCAGAAATTTTACCTGAAGGATTACTTTTTGAGCTCGTCAATAAGACGCTTAAAAAGAAAGAAATTTCCCGTCTTATTAACGTCAGTTTTAGAGAGTGTGGCACACGCGAAACAGTTATATTCGCTGATAAATTGATGTACACAGGCTTCACATTTGCGACGCGCGCGGGATTGTCGTTCGCAGTTAAGGATATGGAGATTCCGCAAGATAAGGTCAGAATTCTTGCTGAGGCAGAAGAAGAGGTCAAAGAAATCGAGGGTCAGTACACATCAGGTCTTGTCACGCAAGGCGAGCGATATAACAAGGTTGTTGATATTTGGGGTCGAGCGGGAGACGTTGTTGCAAAGGCTATGATGGATGGCCTAGGTAAGGAAGCCGTTAAGAAGTGGGACGTTGACTCCAATGCTTGGGCCCCACTTAAAGATGAAAAGGGACAACAGGTCTATCAAGAGTCGTTTAACTCGATATATATGATGGCCGACTCTGGTGCTCGAGGCTCTGCTGCGCAGATCAGACAGTTGGCCGGTATGCGTGGACTCATGGCGAAACCAGATGGTTCGATTATTGAGACGCCTATTACTGCTAACTTTAGAGAAGGCTTAAATGTGTTGCAGTACTTTATCTCAACGCATGGGGCTCGAAAAGGACTTGCAGATACAGCGCTAAAAACGGCTAATTCAGGGTACCTCACCAGAAGGCTGGTTGATGTTACGCAGGATTTGGTTGTGCTAGAGGACGATTGCGGCACGTCTCGCGGATTCGTTCAAAAGGCTTTAATCGAAGGTGGAGAGGTCGTTGAGCCATTGAGTGAAAGAATTCTCGGGCGGGTAGTTGCAGAGGACTTGGTAGATCCAGAAAATGGCGCACTACTCGCAACAGCTGGGACGTTGCTTGATGAAAAGCTTGTGAATCAAATTGAGAATAGCGGGGTTGACGAAGTTAAGGTAAGGACGCCGTTGACTTGTGAAACCCGTTTTGGGCTATGTGCGAGCTGCTATGGTCGTGACTTGGGGCGAGGCCATTTGGTTAGTGCTGGTGAGGCTGTGGGTGTCATTGCAGCGCAATCCATTGGAGAACCAGGTACTCAGTTGACAATGAGAACATTCCATATTGGGGGTGCTGCGTCGCGAACTGCAGTTGCTAGTCAGATCGATTCAAAATCCAAAGGGGTGGTCAAATTCTCTCCGCAAATGCGTTATGTGACGAATGAGCGTGATGAAAAAGTTGTTATTGCGCGGTCTGCGGAGATTGTAATTCTTGATGATGTCGGTAGAGAGAGAGAGCGACACAAAGTTCCTTATGGCGCGATGTTGCATGTCTCCGATGGTTCCGCCGAAAAAGCCGGAAAAGTTTTGGCGAATTGGGACCCGCATACGCGGCCTATTGTTACAGAATATTCGGGTACTGTTAAATTTGAAAATATTGAAGAGGGCGTTACGGTTGCGAGGCAGATTGATGATGTGACGGGACTTTCGACATTGGTGGTTACTGATCCTAAGAGGAGTTCGGCTTCTCAAGGGAGGGACTCTCGACCGAGTGTTCGCTTAGTTGATGAAAATGGTGACGAACTCAAGATTGCGGGGACTGACACACCGGTGAATATTACGGTGCCGGTAAATTCGGTCATTACCGTGAAAAATGGACAAAAGGTCGGTGTTGGTGAAATTTTAGCTCGTATTCCTCAGGAGAGTTCCAAAACCCGGGATATTACGGGTGGTCTACCGAGAGTCGCAGAACTGTTCGAAGCTAGAGCGCCTAAGGACGCTGGGATGTTGGCCGCGGTAACCGGCGCTATATCGTTCGGAAAGGAAACCAAAGGCAAACAGCGCGTAGTTATGACTGACAGCGATGGTGTATCCCATGAGTTTTTAATCTCTAAGGATAAGCACGTGATGGTTCACGAGGGGCAGTTGGTTAATACCGGCGAGTTGATTGTCGATGGCCCGCCAGATCCGCATGAGATTCTCAAGCTATTAGGTATTGAGGCGTTGGCACGATTTATCATTGATGAAGTTCAAGATGTTTACCGGCTCCAGGGTGTGAAAATCAACGATAAGCACATTGAGGTCATTGTGAGGCAAATGCTGCGTCGCGTGAACATCACTAACTCTGGGCACACCAGCTTCATCCAGGGGGAGCAGGTGGAACGCTCTGAGGTTCTTTCCGCCAACGAGAAACTTATTGCTGAGGATAAAATGCCAGCAACCTATGACAACGTGTTGCTGGGTATTACCAAGGCTTCGTTATCGACAGATTCGTTTATTTCAGCGGCGTCTTTCCAAGAAACGACGCGAGTACTTACTGAGGCAGCGATTATGGGCAAAAGGGATGAGCTCCGAGGTCTCAAAGAGAATGTAATTGTTGGCCGTTTGATTCCAGGGGGAACGGGTCTCGCATACCATCGAAATCGTAAGCGACCAGAAGTGCCTGATATCTTTGAGGACGTGCCAGCAGAGTCAGAGAGCATTTTTGAAGAGGTTTCAGAGGGTGAAGGTGAAGCTACAGCTTGACATAGGTGGCGGGGGGTCTTAGAATCGCCCGTCTTTTTCCCAGTCCTTGAATGGCTGGGGTAACGGTTACAGCACGAGTTGGGACAGGTTTCGTGTCCGTCCCAACTTTATTTATGTAGACCATAATTTTTAGGACCCGATATTTAAGATGCCAACTACAAATCAATTGGTTCGCAAAGGCAGATCAGTGCCGATTGTGAAAAGTAAAGTTCCTGCGCTCGGGGGCGCACCTGCGAAGCGTGGAGTGTGTACTCGTGTGTACACGACGACACCTAAAAAACCAAATTCAGCCCTAAGAAAAGTTGCCAAAGTGCGTTTAACGACCGGCTTTGAGGTGATTAGTTATATCGGGGGTGAGGGCCATAATTTGCAGGAACACTCGGTTGTCCTAATTAGGGGCGGGCGAGTGAAAGATTTACCTGGGGTGCGGTATCACGTAGTTCGAGGTAGCTTGGATACGCAGGGAGTTAAGGATCGTAAGCAGGCTCGATCTAAGTATGGGACCAAGAGAGCTAAGGGTTAAATGTCTTTATAACGGGCTGTTAATAGAATTCAAAGAGGTTTAAATGCCAAGACGCAGAGAAGTACCGAAACGCCAGATATTGCCAGATCCTAAATTTCACAATCAAGAGGTTGCGAAATTTATGAACGTAATTATGCAGGCTGGAAAAAAATCCGTAGCTGAGCGAATCGTTTATGGGGCGCTGGATCACATCGCGAAAAATGCTCAGGCTGATCCGTTGGAGGTCTTCAACACTGCACTGTCGAATGTGCGCCCTCTAGTTGAGGTTAAGTCTCGGAGAGTCGGCGGAGCTAATTACCAAGTTCCTGTAGAAGTTCGCCCTTCCCGTCGTAGCGCTTTAGCAATGCGGTGGTTGAAGGACGCAGCAAGGTCTAGAAGCGAGAAGTCCATGGCTGCGAGGTTGGGCAATGAGCTCAAAGACGCGTCAGAAGGCCGCGGGGGCGCCGTGAAGAAAAAGGAAGAAGTGCATCGTATGGCAGAAGCGAATAAAGCGTTCTCTCATTTCCGTTTTTAATCTTAAGTTATTTAGAAAGTACGCATGGCCCGAACTACCCCACTTGAGCGCTACCGAAATATCGGGATTAGCGCGCACATTGATGCTGGAAAAACAACCACAACCGAGCGCATCCTTTTCTATACGGGCGTATCTCATAAAATTGGCGAGGTACACGACGGCGCAGCAGTTATGGATTGGATGGCCCAAGAGCGTGAACGTGGCATTACCATCACTTCCGCAGCTACAACGTGTTTTTGGAAGGGTATGGACGGCACTTTGCCGGAGTATCGAATTAATATTATTGATACGCCTGGACACGTTGATTTTACCATTGAGGTAGAGCGTTCAATGCGAGTGCTTGATGGTGCCTGTATGGTCTACTGCGCCGTGGGTGGAGTCCAGCCTCAGTCGGAAACCGTGTGGAGGCAAGCTAATAAATATCAAGTGCCACGTATGGCATTCGTGAATAAGATGGACCGTCAAGGTGCCGATTTCTTCAAAGTATTTGGGCAAATGCGAGCGAGATTGAAGGCTAACCCAATCGCACTTCAGGTTCCAATTGGCGCCGAAGAGGGTTTTGAGGGGGTCGTGGACCTTGTCAAAATGAAAGCGATTTACTGGGATGACGCTACTGGTGGGACCGAATTTGAAATGAGAGATATTCCTGCTGAGCTACAAGCTGAGGCGGATGAGTGGCGAGAAAAACTGGTGGAAGCTGCGGCCGAATCATCTGAGGAATTGATGAATAAGTATCTCGAGGAAGGCAACCTTTCCGAGAAAGAAATTCAAGCGGGCATTCGCGCGCGCACCATCGCGGTTGAAATTGTACCGATGATGTGTGGTACGGCGTTCAAAAACAAAGGTGTTCAGGCGATGCTAGATGGGGTGATTGACTATCTGCCGTCGCCACTTGATGTCCCCCCAATGAAGTGCGAGACAGAGGCAGGAGAGCCGGCGCAGCGAAAAGCAGATGATGACGAGCCTTTCTCAGCATTAGCGTTTAAAATTATGACTGATCCTTATGTCGGTCAGTTGATTTTTTTCCGAGTGTATTCAGGGACGTTGCAAGCGGGTGACTCAGTCTACAACTCGGTGAAGGGCAAAAAAGAGCGTATCGGGCGAATACTGCAAATGCACGCGAATAATCGTGAAGAGCTTAAGGAGGTCCGGGCTGGAGACATTGCAGCGGCAGTTGGGTTAAAAGATGCGACTACGGGTGACACGTTGTGTGTTCAAGACAAGGCAGTGGTCCTTGAGAGAATGATATTTCCTGAGCCAGTTATATCGCAGGCCGTAGAGCCAAAAACTAAAGCTGACCAGGAAAAAATGGGCATTGCTTTGAGTCGACTGGCTCAAGAGGACCCTTCTTTCCGAGTTAAGACCGACGAAGAGTCTGGTCAAACAATTATCTCAGGTATGGGTGAGCTTCACCTTGAAATTCTTGTAGACCGTATGAGCCGTGAGTTCAGTGTGGATGCGAATATTGGCAAGCCACAGGTAGCCTATCGAGAGGCAATTAAAAAGTCTATCGAGATAGAGGGTAAGTTTGTTAAGCAAAGTGGTGGTAAGGGGCAGTACGGTCATGTTTGGTTGAAAATGGAGCCGTCAGAACAAGGTGTAGGATTTGAGTTTCATGATGCGACAAAGGGTGGATCGGTTCCTAAAGATTATATTCCTGCAGTGCAGAAGGGGTTGAGAGAGGCTATGACCTCCGGAGTTGTCGCAGGATACCCGGTGGTGGATATGAAAATTACCTTATTTGACGGTTCGTATCATGAGGTTGATTCGTCAGAAAATGCTTTCAAAATGGCAGCGATTCTTGCGTTTAAAGACGGCATGAGAAAGGCAACCGCGGTTCTACTGGAGCCTATTATGGCTGTTGAGGTGGAAACTCCGGAAGAAAAGATGGGTGATGTGATGGGTGATTTGTCCGGGCGTCGAGGTACGATCCAGGGTATGGAAGATATGATTGGGGGCGGTAAGGCAATTAAGTCAGAGGTGCCACTTTCAGAAATGTTTGGGTACTCCACTACTCTCCGATCCCTGACGCAAGGGCGCGCGACCTACTCTATGGAATTTAAGCATTATGCGGACGCACCGAAAAGTGTTGCCGAGGCAGTGGTTAATAACAAGTAGTAGGTATTGGTTTTCAACTAGTTGATTAAAGGTTAAGAGGACATCATGGCAAAGGGAAAGTTTGAGCGGACAAAACCGCACGTGAATGTTGGAACAATTG
>OJFL01001033.1_pt1 | contig 11772 bp, 12 predicted proteins | sample 1594131 | NCBI WGS metagenome assembly OJFL01 (sample SAMN05416782, study PRJEB24817) | seawater metagenome | isolation source: Sea water | place: Canada:Atlantic | collected 2013-07 | reverse complement strand
ATCTACACACTGCATATCGTCGGCAGCGTCAGATGTGTATAAGAGACAGACTTCAACCTGTCCATTGGGTGCTTAGTCATTTATACCGTTGGTTCGCTAAACGCAGATTTCACAAACTTAATCACTGCCAGATTGCGCTCAAAGAGAAATTAAACAAATAGCTCGAAGATTTAATTCATCAACCCCCTGACTAAGCATCTTTTTAATAACTCGCGCGTAAGCCTTTTCATTAGGATCTCACAGTTCTCCAGTCACTACACACCAAATCAACGAGTGACTAAAGAACGCGTCGGACCAAACTAATAGAAAATCGTCGTGCCATAATGGATCAACACGATAAATATTGTTTTACTAACCATCTATGGAAAAACCATTTTCACTAGCTTGTGAACGCAACCAAGGTCCGATACTTTCGGCCATCAAACCAGCACTTGAAAATGTTCATGATGTTCTAGAGATTGGCTCCGGCACTGGCCAGCATGCCGTATATTTTGCTCAGCATATGCCATGGCTCAACTGGCAATGCAGTGATGTTCTGGGTAATTTGGCGGGCATAAATTTATGGGTTGATGATGCTAACTTGGGTAATCTGTTAACCGCGGTAGAGTTGGATGTCTCAAAGACCTCTATCAGGCATCAGTATGAGGCTATCTATTCGTGCAATACACTGCACATAATGTCCGAACATCAAGTTAAAGACTTTTTTAACCTGATCAGTACAATCACTGATCATCATCCTGATCTGTTTATATATGGCCCGTTTAATTATCAAGGGAAATTCACCTCGGGCAGCAATGGTGAATTTGATCGTTGGTTGAAGGAACAAAAGACTGAAAGCGGCATTCGAGATTTTGAATGGGTTAATGATCTCGCAGAGAATATTGGTTTCGCATTAGTAGACGACAAGCCAATGCCTGCTAACAATCGTTTGTTACATTGGCATCATAGTAATAAACATATCGTCTAAAATTAAATTTATAAAAATTGCGCACACAAGGAATTCGAGCTAAACGAAGGAAACCCAACTACTCTTGAGAGACAAACTAAATAGCGGCATTATATTTCCACTTTTCTGGCGTCACGTAAACAATCTCTTGATTAACACCGACCATCACATCGCCGTCCTGAATATTAACTTGAACTTTCATTGAGCGACTCACATGCTTTCCCAGTTCCCTAGTGTTCTCTTCTGAAAAATTTATGACCTGAAGGTTATCAAACCGAGTAGTGCTGTTTTTGAGCTTCTCCCACCACATCTCAGCCGTCCTGCCTCCGTAGCAGTAAATAATTACCTCATTGGCTTTACCGCAGGATTGACGCACAATCTTCTCGCTCGGAAGCCCCAATGCCACCCAAAACTCAAGCTCGCCACTCAAGCTTTTTTGCCAAATATCCGGCTCATCATCCGTTGCCAGCCCCCTAGAGAACTCCAATCGCTCTCGCGCATTGAGCGCAAATGCGAGAATACGCACCATCAAACGCTCATCCGTCTCGGAAGGATGTTTGGCAACAGTCAAATTATGGGTCTCGTAATAATGTCGATCCATATCGGAAATGGATAGTTCTATCTTATGAATCGTGGCTTTTTGTGCCATTTTTTGCGCCTTAATGAAAACTGATGAGAACAGTATTGAAATTTAGTTCCACATTATGCAATATGTGCACTGAGTTTTTGGAACTAATCTAGGTCCATCACCTCTTACTCTAGCGCTCGTTTAATATAAGTTTGATTTGGCGAGGGAAATTAGGATAGTTTTCGTTTTTTTTAAAGGGGGTTCTGTGTCACGCTTCGCACTTTGTATCTTAGCTTTTTTCAGCGTAAACGTCAGTTTGGCGGTTGCCGGAGACGTAGAGGCTGGTAAAGCTCGATATGCTCAAAACTGTTATATCTGTCATGGCCCTTCGGGCAAAGGAATGGCTAGTTATCCTAAATTAGCCGGTAAAGAAATTTCTTATTTGGTTGATAGGCTTGAAAGATACCGAGCTGAGGAGAGATTTGGGCCTAATTCTGATCTTATGATTATGAATGCAATGCCTTTGAGCGATGAGGAAATTGCAAACCTAGCAGCTTATTTGAACAGCGCAAAAGTAAAATAAATATTATGTTTAATTATCTTGGAGGCAATTACAAATGAAGAAGAGTTTACTCTCTGCTCTGTTCTTCCTTGGGTTCAGCGTGTTAGCTACTAGTAGCTTTGCTGGACATCATGGAAACAAGAGCGCAGTTGTACCAGAAATGAAACAAGAAGCTGTGTTAACAGGACTCGAGAGCCCTTGGGATACAGATTTTCTTGCAAATGGAACGATGTTCTTTACAGAAAAGTGCAAAGGCTTTTCAGTAAGACTACCTTCTGGAAAAGTGCACGCCCTTTATGGCATGACTGGCTCCAGCGGTTTCGCGGACGCAGGTGAAGATCTCTGGTGCACCAACCAAGCAGGTATGTTGGGTATCGCAGTTGATCCAAACTTCGAGAAAAACCGTAGAATTTATGTTGCTTCTGCATCCACCAAGTATCATGGTGCTGGATGTAAAACAAATTTCGAACGATGCGACGGAAACATCGTAATGAGATTTGAAGTCAGCAAAGATTTCAAGAGCGTTTCAAAGCGTACCGATATCGTTCAAGATATTCAATTCAAGCCTTTTGAATCGAATCATCCCTTCGGCGGTAATGGTGCTCACAATGGTAACCGACCAACTTTCGGACCAGATGGAGCATTATGGATCACCACTGGTGACCGACACAGAGGTGTTTGCCCACAATCACCTGATTTAATGTGCGGTAAAGTGTTGAGAATCGACACCGACGGTAATGCGCATCCTGGCAACAAGCCACCTAAAGGTTACGACAAGCGTATTTATACGTACGGACATCGAAACGTTCAAGGTATCGCGTTTAGAAGTGATGGACATGTCTTCACAGCTGAGCACGGACCATGGCACAACGATGAACTAACTATGCTTGTAAATGGTGGTAACGGCGGATGGGACCCACGTCAAAACATGGGTGGCCGTGGAGAGTGTCCAGACGAGTACTGCGGATACATGCCTAACCAGAAAAAAGGTGTGATTCCAGCTGTTCGCGCAGCATTCATGCCAATGAGTGACACCCGATTTGCTGATCTAATGCCACCTGCGTGGCAGAACAACGGCTACTCTCAAGGTACATCTTCAATTGTTTTCCTAGAAGGAAAGCAGTGGGGCATGTATGAGGGTCGTGCAGTTGTAGGCATCATGGGTATTGCTTTTGGAGGCACGCCAGCTGGTATGCGTTTAGACGTATATGACATTGCTAAAGACGGGCAGTCAATCAAGAGTGTGATTCATCTACCAGTTGAAGCAAAACGCTACCGTGGCGTAACACTTGGGCCTGACGGCGCATTGTATGCAAACACGGACGAAGGTGAAATCTACAAGATCACAGCTAAGTAATAATTTAACAGCTGCTAAGTAGTAAGGAGCGCCGCATTCGTGTGGCGCTTTTTTTGTGAGTCCAGTCTTTTTACTGATGACTAGAGGTCGTTAACTGACCCAGCCTCCGGCTAGAGGAATGATTTGACCAATAATGTGATTACATTTTTCACTGGCCAAATATGACGCAAGCTCAGCGGTTTCCTCCGCAGAGCCAACCTTGTTGGTCGGTACATTTTTGCGCACGTGATCCAAGAACTTTTCATCAGACAAAAGTCGATCAGGGTAGTACGTATTATTATTAATATAATTTTGCGCAATCGCATTGACTTGTATATTGGATCGGGCCAATTCAATACCCGCTGCTTTGATAAAGGAGTTTTGCGCGCCTCGCGCAGCACAATACGCTGAATTATTGGCAATACCTCTAAGCGGCGCAGCGCTCGTTACAGCAATTATTTTTCCAGATTTTCTCTCCAACATCTGAGGTGTTGTAGCACGCACGAGATACATCAAGGGATCGAGCAAAGCCTTAAATAACGCATCCCAGTCCTCATTTTTAATGAGTTGCACGGGGCTAGATCTCGGGGGCTCTGCTAGGTTTACAACTAAAACATCAATGGTGCCTGAAGACTCAATCAAGGCCTCGCACTCACTTTGGGTAACTAAAGATCGATCATCCGTTAGAACATTAAACCCCATAGCCTTAAATTTCGTCGCAATAGCCTCACCCATATATTTTTGAATACAGGTGATTAGAACTGTCCTATTTTCCATTTCACATTTCCTATTAATTAATTTTACTCATTAAAAAGCCTCTTTCTTTTATGTTATTTAAATCATTCTTAAAGATATTGAGAATAAAACAACATATTTACACTTTGAAATATGGATAAAGCCCAACAAATATTTCTTACCAGACACACTTTATGGGAATTACTCAGCTCACAAGTGTCATAATCTTTTCAGATTAACTAACTTAGCATCCTATGAACGTCGTTTGGTTTAAAAGAGATTTGAGAGTATCAGATCATGCTCCTCTTACATCAGCCACTCAAAGCAATCCCACTCTAGCCCTGTACATTCTAGAACCACTCCTATGGCGGGAAAAAGATCTGAGTGCTCGACACTACGCATTTCTTCAAGAATCTCTATTAGATCTGCAGTCACAACTAAAAAAACTTAATTTTCGCCTCCTCATAAAAGTCGGTCACGCTGAGGAGATATTTACTGAATTACATCACAATCTTAAAATTACCGCCGTATTTTCACATCAAGAAACGTGGAATGACTGGACCTATCAAAGAGATAAACGCGTCTCCAAATTGTTCAAGGCGCTGTCAATCCCTTGGCATGAATTTCAACATAATGGAGTGGTTAGAAAACTAGTTTCCAGAGATGGATGGGCTAAACAATGGCACCACTATATGACTGCGCCTGCGATAGCAATGCCCGAGCGACAACGCAGTCTTGATATAAATATCGACTCTGATAATTTACCAAGTCCTACCCAGTTGGGCCTATCGAATGAGACTTGTCAGGCCCCGCAAGCAGGCGGACGACATTTTGGGTTGGCGTTACTAGACAGTTTTTTTGAGACACGCGGCAAGTTCTACACCAAAGAAATGTCATCTCCGGTCACGGCTTACGAAAGCTGTTCTCGACTTTCAACCTATCTCGCCTTTGGATCGATATCTTTACGGGAAGTCTATCAGCTAGCTCAGGCGCGCAAAGTTGCGATATATGACCAAATGCCACCAGGGTCTCCCTGGAGATCCTCGGCACGGTCATTTTTATCTCGTCTCAGATGGCATTGTCATTTCATTCAAAAATTAGAAGACGAGCCGACTATTGAATTGAAAAATTTACATCCTGCTATAGACGGACTGAGAGAGGGACAATTTAATTGGGCACACTTCGAGGCTTGGAAGGAAGGCCGCACAGGATACCCATTCATTGATGCCTGTATGAGAGCCTTGCGCGCAACTGGTTGGATAAATTTCCGAATGCGTGCCATGTTGGTTAGCTTTTCATCCAACCATTTATGGCTTCACTGGCGCGAACCTTCCTTACATCTCGCCCAGTTATTTTTAGACTACGAACCTGGAATACACTATTCTCAAATGCAAATGCAATCAGGGGCAACAGGGATTAACGCAATTCGTATATACAATCCAATTAAACAAAGTATTGACCAAGACCCAGAAGGGATATTCATTAAGACGTGGGTCCCGGAGCTAGCAACGCTGTCAACGGCACATATTCACACTCCTTGGTTGGCGCAGAATCCTCCTAAGTATTATCCTGCACCAATTGTCGATGAGGCCACTGCGAGACGAGAAGCCAATGAAAGACTTTATTCAATAAGAAGATCAAAAAACTTCCAAAGTCTATCTTCAAAAATTGTTAAAAAACATGCCAGTCGAAAAAAAACCTTTAAGACTTCTAAGACTAAAAAACTTCATTCGGACGCTGCAGGGAAACAAATTGAGCTATTTTGATTTGAGGAACATCGTATGAAAAAAATGGCGATTATCGGTTCAGGACTATCAGGCCTAACGCTTGCTCACCTCCTGAAAAAGCGCTTTGAGATCACACTTTTTGAGAAAGCACGCGGTACGGGCGGACGACTGGCGACAAGACGCGCGGCTCCTTACTCCTTCGACCACGGCGCGCAATACTTCACAGCAAGAACCAATCCCTTTCAGAAATTTATCGAGCCACTCATTGATTCCGGCTTAATCCAGCCATGGACGGCACGATACGTGAAGTTTGAAGGTAGTCAAATAATTGAGCGTGCGGACTGGGCTATGGATGAGCCTCGCTACGTAGGTGTGCCGAGCATGAATAGCATCGCAAAATACCTCGCTCAAGACTTGGACATCAGAGCTAACACCAAAATCTCATCATTAAATCAAATCGACAAATGGCAATTAACCGATGAACAAGGTCTTAGCTACGACAACTTTGACTCAGTCATTTCGACCGTACCCGCACCTCAAGCTCTAGAGCTACTTCCGGAGAATTTTGAGCATTATCAATCCATAGAGGAAATAGAGATGACCGGCTGCTTTTCTCTGATGCTTGGCTTCTCTGATGACCTCTGCCTCGAGTTTGATGCGGCGCATATTACTCATTCGGATATCAGCTGGATTGCAGTTAACAGTAACAAGCCAGGGCGAGGGAATTTGTTCACGCTGATGGTTCATTCATCTGAGGCATATGCCAAAGAAAATCGCAATGTAGACCGACAAAAAATAATCGACCACTTATGTCACCAAACAAGTCATATTTTAGGCCACGATATAAGCCATGCTGACCTCAAAACTGTTCACAGTTGGCGGTATGCAAACAATGCGAATCGCGATGCCCATCCTCCATTCGCTGATCATGAATTAAGACTTTCAGCATGTGGGGACTGGTGCCAAGGGGGCCGTGTTGAGGGCGCCTTTACGTCTGCTCTCAACCTTGCGAAAGCCCTAGAGACACGGGGCGACTGAATTCTGCCTCAATATCGCCCCAATAGTTCTCACTGTACGAATATCACCCCACATAGTAATGGCAACGAGACCGTCAGCACTTACAACGTTCACCCTCATTTGATACATCGCGTAGTGCTAGTAAAATTTTTGATCAATTAAGTCAGTTAGCAGCAACCCTACCAACAGAAACATCATCAAAATGGGAGCTCACCCTATTCAAGCTTTTTTAGAGCTCACCGAGTAACGAGTTACATACTAAGATTTTTACTTGAGCCGATCAGAGTGTTTTGCCAAATAAAACCACTCCTGGTCGACTTGGGCCTTCGTATTCGGAAATACAATCCACCCATCCTGGTCCGCAGTTAATGCACTGCCATCACTCCGATGGGCGATGACCGTCCCTCGTTTAATTTCCTCAAAGCTCAACCAATCTCGCGTAAAGCAATCATCAGGGTCAAGTCGATCAATAACCTGGTAAAGACGTATTACCTCGGGTTCTGTAACGGGCGCAGGCTTCGCATCTGACGTCATACCCAGGTGTGCGAGTGTATTACGTATTGCGGTGTAAGCTGTCAGTGGCGCCCCATCATCCGCGTGCTGTCCACACTCAAGTGTCACTGCGATACCACCGCTGCGCCGCATGGTTTCCGTCGTGCCAACGCCATAATCAACGTGAGCCTCAATACCGCGTGCTTGACGATCTCGAACCCCTTGAGCGTACGTCTCAAGCCAACCTTCAACAAATCGATCAGCGCCCACACGTAGTGCCAGAGCCTCTTCCTGCTCAGCACGGGCTACCGGCTCTACATCACCCGCATTGTTAGATGCGCCAATTAGCGCGAATGGAATACCAGGTGCCTGAAACGAATGTAGATCAAGCAACACATCGTGTTGCTCAAGCATCGGGCAAAGCACATTACAGATTGAATCTTCAAAGTCTTGCGGATTGTCACAAACACGCATGTTGCGGTTCAGGTTACGGTCACCGTGGCGACGTTCAAGCTGAAATGCAAGTGGATTAGTGATCGGCACCATGGTGAGTATGCCTTGCTCTATACAGACTTCTCCAGCTTCAATCTCTCGGTGTAAACGCTGTAGTGCTTTCGTCCCACAGGTCTCGTTTCCGTGTACCGCACCCAAGATGATTAGCTTTGGCCCTGGTCGTAAACCGACAAACTGACGCACAGACAGACCGGTTGGTGTACGAAGCTCCCTCATAATCCACCCATCATAATATTTCGTCTTATTTCAATATTTGAGTCACACAAAAAACCGCACAACGACGTTAGCTTTGCGTTACGCGGCGCACCTGATATTAGTTAGGTAATTTAGCCTTACGAAGATACGGTGTCAGCGTCTCGAAACTTCCAAACTTTGCCTTAGCATCTTCGTCGCTAACAGCTGCCGGTATGACAATGTCTTCACCTACTTGCCAGTTAGCTGGGGTTGCCACACCATTCGCCGCAGACGTTTGAAGCGCATCAAGCGCTCTGAGGACTTCAGCAAAATTTCTCCCAACAGTCATCGGATAGGTCATGGTGAGCTTGAGTTGCTTATCGGGCCCGATAATAAACACTGAGCGCACGGTTGCACTATGGGCGGGCGTTCGACCATCGGGCAGGTACGCCTCGGCAGGTAACATATCGAACGCTTTCGATACGGCAAGATTATCATCAGCAATGATTGGAAACTCAGGCCTTGCACCACCGACTTTTTCAATATCTTTTTTCCAACTTCGATGGTCCTCTGCGCTGTCTACTGAAATACCAATCACTTTCGTGCTGCGCTTATCCCACTCACCTTTGAGCTGAGCAACTGCCCCAAACTCAGTGGTACATACGGGTGTGAAATCCTTTGGATGTGAAAACAGTATTGTCCAGCTATCACCCACAAAGTCATGTAATGATGTCCCACCCTCATCAGTTTCCACTTTTAAATTAGGTATTGTGTCGTTGATTCTTAAACTCATTTTTCTCTCCTGTAGTGTCGCACTCAACTTCCAAAATACACGCTGATTATACTGGTACGTTTCCCTTGCTATTCTCTCCCATTTCAACTTGAAAAGCATCTATTGCAAAGTTATATACATATACAAATTAATAAATTTTCGACCCACGAGTCGTTATTGATATTGATTTTTTTACTTCCATCATAGATTTCAACCGTTTCACGTGAAATGTCTATATATTAGAAGTCTTGGGTGACTAAGCCGCCCGTTAAATCTTCGAAAGTGCTCTCAAGAGGTTTCTCATGAAGGGATTAGCAATTTTAGTACGGTTTATGTTGCTCACTTCTTTGATCGGGTTCATTGCCCCACAAGCAAGTGCCCAATTTAATACATCACTTACAGATTCGATTTATCACCAACCATGGATTTTACACAATCAGGTCCTGGATCAGCTACCCGAGTCTCAAATCCAGACGTTGCATGACACCACAAACGGTGAAATGCTTCGCACTCTCCTTTATTTAGAGACAGATGCTAAATATTATGAGAATCAGGTGCTCGAAGCCATCAACCAATTATTTGGGTTTCCAGGATTCTCAGAAATCGCGAGAGAAACATCTCAGAACTGGAGCGAGACACTCTTGAGAGTGGATCGGAACCTCAAGATAACGTACAAGCAATTGGGTATCCAAAACGACTCCTCCGTGCTTGAAGCCAATGCCAGCACTCAAATACTCATTGAGGCATTAGCCAAGCAACAGCCTTTTGAAAAAGATGTTTTAAATTCACTTGGCAGAGGAGTAAGAGCACTTACTGTCAGTATGGCCAACCGTTGGTGGCTTGGGTCAGAGGGGTTGACAACAGTGGTTAAAAAATTAAAGGCCCCCGAGATACAAAGGACTGAGTAACACATATCAACACTGAGTTTATAATGTGGTCTCTTTGCTTATAAACACACTATGACATTAAAAACAAAACTACATACAGCCACTTTGGAACCTAGTTTCACCGCGATCGATCAGGTTGAAACAATCATTAGACGACAGGGTTACGCGAATATTGGTCCGAATGACCTCATGGGACTCTTTAATACCAATGTAGAAGGCCTCCAAGCGCTGACTGAATCTTGGCATCACCTGTCACCTGATCAGTACTTAAAAGATGGGGGCAAATATAGAAGACGACGGCACGCAAGCCTAACAATCCGCCATGCGGACGTGGATGTGGTCACTCAACGGGCGCATTGGCAACCAACAACCTACAACGCACTTCATGGCGGTATGCACCGATGGTTCGACCCGATTACTACAGACGTTTTATCCTCAGGATTTTTCCAAGGTTTACTGACATGGTTGGCAAAAATAGCATCGCGCATTGACGGCGACAGACTCTGGTACAGCGAAGCACACCAATTTCGTATCGACACGACCGACGGCATTGGTCGACCAACGCCGGAAGGAGCGCATCGAGACGGCGTTGACTGGGTTGCCCTGTGCCTGATTTCCCGACGTAACGTGACAGGCGGAGAAACTCATGTGTTCGAAGTTGACACACCGAATGGACAACGATTCACCATGTCTGAGCCATGGAGCCTACTTATACTTGACGACAGACGGGTTATCCATGAGACAACACCCATCCAGCCTGACGGTGATGACGGTTGGCGTGACACACTTGTAATCACGCTGAGAGCTGACGGGTTTCTCGAAGACACCGCCACCAATAAAAAACTATAGTGTTTACCCGTGCACCCCACTATGAATAACACACTCGAGAGCGCAACTACTTCATGTTAAATATCTCCTGGGTCTGTCGACACACTTGGAAGCGAGCCGCACACAATACGATGTGGTGTCTTGCTGGTTGCTCCATCGGTGACTTGGGGACAATTGCCTATGCCCAGTGGGTGGCCTTGGCGTGGCCCGTGTGGCAAATCATGATGCTCGCCATTATTAATGGGCTTCTAACCTCAATAGCACTAGAGACTTTAATTCTCACAAGACAGATGTCCCTGCCAGTCGCATTCAAAACAGCAATCGGCATGTCCTTGATCTCGATGATCGCAATGGAGTCGGCCATGAACCTACTCGATGTTCTGTTAACTGGTGGTGCGATGTTAACTTGGTGGGTCATCCCACCCATGCTCCTCGTGGGTTTTTTAGCCCCTCTGCCCTACAACTATTGGCGACTAAAAGCACTCGGCAAAGCCTGCCACTGACCCCACATCGCGCCAACATACTTATTCACTCAGCACAGCGTGAATCAATGAGCAGAAGATAATTATCTATTTGTAATCCAAACTGTTTGGTACGGGTCAAGCGTCATTTCACTTCGATGAGAAATTAACAGCGCCCCACCGATAAGATCAACCCAGTTTTCCACCTCAATTAAGTTTAAATCTGCAAGCTGCAACCTCTTAGGAGATGAAGTTAAATTAGTAATTGCAAAAATACTCTGTCCACGATCCTGGCTTTGTCGCCAAACGCCAAAAAAATCTCGACCTAGTTGAAGTGTGAATTGTGTGGCGTTAGGATGAAAGGCCGCCTGGGCAGCCCTCATTTGAACCAACGTTTTAAGCGTATCGAATAGTATGCGCTCACGAGAGTGAGTACTGCTTAAAAGTGAATCGATGCATTTCTTTGTATATTTTTTTCTATTAATCCGTCGATTAATACCAGACGACGATGCACCATCCATATCATTCTCGGCTGCCAGCAATGAGTTGATATATATTGCGGGAACCCCCTCTAAGCTAAACATGATTAAATGTGCCGCGATAAACCTTTGCATCGCGTGATGACCATTTGGATCAGCATCAGTTTTCTCAAGCGCACTGTATAAGGTTATATTCGCCTCATAAATATTTTTAGTTCCATCCTGCATCTGTCTCTTATACACATCTGACGCTGCCGACGATATGCAGTGTGTAG
>OJFL01001021.1_pt1 | contig 11895 bp, 12 predicted proteins | sample 1594131 | NCBI WGS metagenome assembly OJFL01 (sample SAMN05416782, study PRJEB24817) | seawater metagenome | isolation source: Sea water | place: Canada:Atlantic | collected 2013-07 | reverse complement strand
CTACACACTGCATATCGTCGGCAGCGTCAGATGTGTATAAGAGACAGACTATGGATTTGCCCAAGCTGGCGTGACGTCCCTGATCCGAATGCCGTTAATGTGATGCTAGACCCTGGCCTTGCCTTTGGAACAGGTACTCACCCCACTACCGCATTGTGCCTTCGCTGGCTAGATGGCATCGATATGGCAGGCAAAACCGTGGTAGATTTTGGCTGCGGCTCCGGCATTCTAGCTCTAGCTGCATTAAAACTAGGTGCTAAGCGTGTTATCGGCATTGATATCGATCCACAGGCCTTACAAGCCACGCAAGAAAATGCCCGTCGAAACGATGTTGAAGATCGTTTGGACGTTTTTTTGCCAGAAAATCAACCAACACTAGAAGCTGAAGTAGTCGTTGCCAATATACTCTCCGGCCCCCTTCTCGAATTAAGAGAAGTCATTACAGGGTATTGCAAACCTGACGGCCTGCTTGTGCTGTCGGGTATTTTAACTGAACAAGTGGAAACTATTGAAAGTGCCTATGCCAAGGATATTTCACTAGACCCCAGTGCAATAGACGGTGAATGGGCAAGAGTATCAGGGCGTAAGCATTAGTGCCGCGCACTCAATAAGACACCATCCGTGATCTTTATTGTTCACTGAACCCGCATACTTTTTCAGCTATAAGTTGTCTTTTCCAGTGTTGCACAACCGTTCAAACAATAAAAAAAGGGTGTAATTGTTAAATTTTTTCACATTACATCCCTTTTAAATCGTGGCTTTCAAGTCTTAAGCACAAAATTTCACCAACATTTTCACGTTAGATTACTAACAATACAGATTTTTTTTGCTGTCAATACCGTTTAGTGAAATTTTGTGTGATTTTTAGCCTTTTCAAGCATTGCGAAAACACGTACACTTAGCGCCCCGTTTTGGCCGGGTGTATAATTTCTGTGCAATTATAGATGGTGAGCTTCGCGTTAACTTATGCAAAAACCTATGCGACATACTTTGCAAATTGGACCATACAAGTTAGATAACAATTTGATGTTAGCTCCCATGGCTGGCGTAACTGACCGACCGTTTCGGCAATTGTGCAAGCGTTTAGGCGCAGGTCTTGTTGTGTCAGAGATGTTGTCGAGTAATCCGAAAGTTTGGAATACCGCAAAATCACAAGCGCGAATGAACCATGAGGGTGAAGAAGGAGTTCGCTCTGTACAGATAGCGGGTGCCGATCCTGAGCTTATGGCACAGGCAGCGCAGTTCAATGTTGATAATGGTGCGCAAATCATCGACATCAATATGGGTTGCCCTGCAAAGAAGGTGAACAAGAAGCTTGCAGGTTCAGCATTGCTTCAGTACCCAGACACAGTGGAAAGTATCATTAAAGCGGTAGTAAACGCTGTTGATGTTCCTGTAACACTTAAAATACGCACCGGCTGGAATCCAGAAAATCGCAATGGGGTAGAGATTGCCCGCATTGCAGAGCAAAACGGCATACAATCGCTCGCCGTTCACGGTAGAACAAGAGCATGTATGTATAAAGGAGAGGCAGAGTACGACACCATACGCCAGATTAAGGCGGCAATTTCAATACCGGTTATTGCAAATGGTGACATTGCTTCTGCACAAAAGGCACAAGAGGTACTGAATTACACAGGTGCAGATGGCGTTATGATTGGTCGCGGCGCGCAGGGTAAACCTTGGATTTTTAATCAAATTCAACATTATCTTGAAACGGGCGAAACCATAGCACCACCACCGCTGTCTCAACAATATGAAATTTTGCACGAGCACGTCGCTAACGTACAAGATTTTTATGGAGAGGCAGCAGGCGTGAGAATAGCCCGGAAGCACGTGGGCTGGTATCTCTCGGAACATGATACGGATCGTCAGTTTCGTAAATCGTTTAACGCTATCGAAGATGCGAATGAGCAACTCGATGCACTAAATGCATATTTTCAAGCGCTGCAGACTCGAGAAAACCGACAGATTTCTCCGGCAGCATAGTGATGACTAACTAAAGAGCAACACAGTATTATGTTCGATCAAAACGTGACTTCACCTTTTACTACTACCGTAACTACGCCTTCACAAACGCAGGCTCAAAAGCCTTTGCGCGATTCTGTTAAGCAAGCGGTAAATAAGTACCTTAAGCAACTAGACAACGCAAACATCGATAACTTGTACGAAATGGTACTCGCTGAAGTGGAAGCTCCACTGCTAGAGGAAGTCATGACTTATACCCGCGGCAACCAAACTCGCGCGGCTATCATGATGGGCATCAACCGTGGCACACTTCGCAAAAAGCTAAAGCAATACGGCATGAACTAAGATTTTAAGGGCTTTGCCCAGTAAAGAGCACCATACGGTGCTCTTTTTGTTTCAACACTACAACTTTGAAGCTACTACATTTATGCAAACACCAAAACCAATCAAACGTGCTCTTTTAAGTGTCTCTGATAAAACAGGTATTGTCGATTTCGCAAAAGCGCTGCATAACGCTGGCGTTGAGCTTTTGTCGACTGGCGGTACCGCTAAACTTCTCGCTGAAGCAGGCCTTCCTGTGAAGGAAGTGTCTGATCACACAGGTCACCCTGAAATTATGGCTGGCCGAGTAAAAACCCTTCACCCGAAAGTACACGGCGGCATACTTGCTCGCCGCGGCGTTGATGAAGCAGTAATGGAAGAAAACAACATTGCGCCTATCGACTTAGTGGTAGTTAACCTCTACCCGTTCGCAGCTACTGTGGCCAATGAAGATTGCACTTTAGAAGATGCCATCGAGAACATCGATATTGGCGGGCCTACAATGGTGCGTGCGGCAGCAAAAAACCACAAAGACGTGACTATTGTGGTTAATGCAGCAGATTACGACAATGTTTTAGCAGAAATGAACGCCAATGATGGTTCATTAAAGTATCAGACTCGTTTTGACCTTGCTATAAAGGCTTTCGAGCATACTGCTGAATATGACGGCATGATTGCTAACTACTTTGGTGCTCGCTTAGATAGTACAGAGTGCGAAGAAGACTGCGACCACCAGCACAGTGAATTCCCACGCACTTTCAACGTTCAAATGAGCAAAAAGCAAGACTTGCGCTATGGTGAAAACAGCCACCAAAATGCCGCATTTTACGTTGAAAATACAATTCAAGAAGCTTCTGTTGCCACTGCTGAACAGCTGCAGGGTAAAGAGCTATCGTTTAATAATATTGCCGATACCGACTCAGCACTAGAGTGCGTAAAAGAATTCGACGAACCGGCGTGCGTTATTGTAAAACACGCTAATCCTTGCGGTGTTGCCATTGGCGACGACATTTTGAGTGCCTACGAACGCGCGTTCAAAACCGACCCCACCTCAGCGTTCGGCGGTATTATTGCTTTTAACCGCGAACTCGATGCTAAAACAGCGCAGGCTATTGTAGATCGTCAGTTCGTTGAAGTGATTATTGCTCCAACCGTTAGCGACGAAGCGAAAGAAGTAGTCAGTGCGAAGAAGAACGTACGCCTTCTAGCATGTGGCGACTGGACTGGTCAGTTGACCGAAGGTTACGACTTTAAACGCGTTAATGGCGGCCTGCTAGTTCAAGAGCGCGACTTCGGTATGGTTGAGAGAGAAGATTTAACAGTAGTCACCAAGGTTAAGCCTTCTGAAGAGCAGCTTCGCGACCTTATGTTCTGCTGGAAAGTAGCCAAATACGTTAAGTCCAATGCCATTGTGTATTGCAAAGACGGCATGACTATTGGCGTTGGCGCAGGGCAAATGAGCCGAGTGTACTCTGCGAAAATTGCGGGAATTAAAGCTGCCGACGAAAACCTAGAAGTAGCCGGCTCAGTAATGGCCTCTGACGCATTCTTCCCATTCCGTGATGGTATTGATGCAGCTGCAGAAGCGGGCATTAAGGCTGTTATCCAGCCTGGTGGCTCAATGCGTGACCAAGAGGTGATTGACGCAGCTGACGAACACGGAATTGCGATGGTGTTTACAGGCATGCGCCACTTCCGCCATTAAGCGGCTATTGGTCAACAGACAAAAAAAGAAAGTATCCCATCCAAGGGGGCGCCTCTGCGGCGGTTTTGTCGCAGAGGCTTTAAGTTTATTATTTACCCTTTTTAGCTTTTGCCTTCTGGCCTTTGCATCTATAAGGCAGCGCTAGTTTGTATATCTCAGGTTCATTTACCGGAGGTATAAGGCCGTAGCCAAGCTCAAAGTGAAAACGATAAAGGGCCGAATTATTCTGCTAGGTATCAAAAGCGTGTTACGGTTAACTGATAGGCTTGATCTTACTTATGGTAGTTTGTAGTAATACTATTAACCCAGTGGTTGTCGTATTTAGCTATCAGTTGTTTAGCTATTCAGTTGTGTAGTAAAAAGCATAGGCTGAAATACACCATACTTTGGGTGATGCGATGCTTTAGGCAAAGCTGCACCGAATAAATACCCTAGACAGAAAAGGAAATAATAATGAAAAAGTTAGCCCAACTAATGTTAGCTGCAACGCTTGGCATGTCTGCGTGCTATGCGTCTGCCGATGCCATTTCAGACGCCGTAAAAAGCGAACTGCGTACCTCAGACGCCAAAGCCAGAGATGAATACCGTAAACCACAGCAAACCCTCCGTTTCTTTGGCCTGAAGCCTGAGATGACGGTAGTTGAAATTTCGCCAGGTGGTGGTTGGTATACGGATATTTTATACCCCGTTGTAAAAGACAGCGGAAAATATGTTGCCGCACACTTCTACGTTGATGAATCGACCAACGATTACTACAAAAAAGCCCTAGCCGCTTTCAAAGAAAAAACCCAAGCAGGTGGAAAATATGAAGGTGCAGCAGTAACCGCATTCCACCCAACCAAAGCCCTTGATATTATTGACGCTGGAAGTGCTGACATGGTGCTGACTTTCCGCAATGTACATAACTGGTATATGCGAGAGGGTGATACAGGTATCGATAATGCTTTTGGTGCCTTCTTTAAAGCACTCAAGCCTGGTGGTGTTTTAGGTGTGGTTGAACACGAATTACCAGAAAGTGCCGACGATGCGGTAATGACATCTAGCGGCTACATGAAGCGCTCGTATGTTGTTGCGGCTGCTGAAAAAGCGGGCTTCATGCTAGAAGCAAGCAGCGATATTAATGCCAACGCTATGGATAATGCCGACCACCCTAAAGGCGTGTGGACACTTCCTCCAAGATTGGCATTAGAAGATCAAGACCGCGATAAATACCTTGCCATTGGCGAGAGTAATCGCATGACGCTTAAATTTAAAAAGCCTAATTAATTTACAACTTAAAGCATAAACGGAATAGTGAATGAACGTACTTGTCATTGGCGGCGGTGGTCGCGAACACGCGCTAGCATTTAAAGCAGCGCAGTCTTCTGAAGTTTCAACAGTTTTTGTCGCGCCTGGAAATGCAGGCACGGCAACAGAGCCTAAGCTGGAGAATGTACCTATTGATGTAAGCGACATCGCAGGTCTCGTTTCTTTTGCGAGAGGTAACGACGTTGAACTTACCATTGTTGGTCCGGAAGCTCCGCTAGTGGCAGGTGTCGTTGATACGTTTACTAATGAAGGCTTAACTATTTTCGGCCCTACACAAGCTGCAGCACAGCTTGAAGGGTCAAAAGCGTTTACCAAAGATTTTCTTGCTCGTCACAATATACCCACTGCGGAATATCAGAATTTCACTGAAATTGACCCAGCCATTGCCTACGTACGCGAAAAAGGCGCGCCTATCGTAGTAAAAGCCGACGGTTTAGCAGCAGGGAAAGGCGTTATTGTTGCCATGACTCTTGAAGACGCCGAAGCTGCCATTCGTGATATGTTAGCAGGTAACGCTTTTGGCGAAGCAGGTAGCCGCGTGGTAATTGAAGAGTTCTTAGATGGTGAAGAAGCGTCGTTTATCGTTATGGTAGATGGAAAAAATGTGCTGCCATTTGCGACCAGTCAAGATCACAAACGTGCTGCTGACGGCGACAAAGGTCCAAACACGGGCGGTATGGGCGCATATTCTCCTGCTCCAGTTGTCACTCAAGCTATTCACGACCGTGTTATGAACGAAGTTATTATGCCAACAGTCAATGGCATGGCGGCTGAAGGAAATGACTACGTGGGCTTTCTATATGCTGGCCTGATGATTATGGCTGACGGCACGCCAAAAGTGATTGAATATAACTGTCGATTTGGCGACCCAGAAACACAGCCCATTATGCTGCGTTTGCAGTCAGATCTTGTCCCTCTTTGCCTAGCAGCCTGTAAAGGAGAGTTAGACACGCAAACTATCGAGTTTGACCCTCGTGCGTCAGTAGGTGTTGTGCTTGCTGCAGGCGGTTACCCAGGTAGCTATGAGAAAGGTGACGAGATTACTGGCTTTGACGAAGCAGACAAGCTAGACGGCAAAGTGTTTCATGCCGGTACGGCACTTAGCGACGGCAAAGTAGTAACCGCTGGTGGTCGTGTGCTTTGTGCAACAGCACTTGGCAACAGTGTGACCGAAGCACAGCAAAAAGCCTACGAGTTGCTAAATACTATTCAATTCAAAGACGTTTACTATCGTACTGATATAGCTCATCGAGCGATAGCAAGAGAAGCGAAAGCTTAACCCAACCTTTGAATTAAATGAGGCCACCAAATAAGGTTGTGCCTTGAAAGTAAGTCAATAAAGCGAATTAGTAAAAGCTAATTCGCTTTTTCTTTATCTATTCAAATCATCTGGTTTTTCGCTACAATGAATGATGATATAGCATTCACTAAGTTAACTAATAATGACATTGCAACAAGCCTGCTATCACATACTCGCGCCAGCCTCTGAAGCCGCTCATTTTAAAAAGGCTAGTCGTCTTTTCGATTTCTTTTTAGTTGTCATTATTACTGTCAATATTGCTGCGATGATGATCGAAACACTTCCCAACATATCTCAGGCTTGGCTAACAAAACTGCACACTATTGAAATTGTTTCGGTTATTTTGTTCAGCGCAGAGTACGTGCTGCGTGTTTATAGCAGTGCCGAAAACCCTAATTTGAGTGACAAAACCACTCACCACATTGGCTCTGCAAAAAGCTGGGCGCCTTGGCAAAAGCGCTGGCACTACATAAAAAGCCCAATGGCGATTATCGATCTGATGGCTATTCTGCCGTTTTTCCTCAGTATGTTCTTTATGCTCGACCTACGCATTTTACGGGTTTTCAGAGTGTTAAGAATATTGAAGATAGGACGCTACTCTCGCTCCATCCAAACTCTGGTAGACGTAGTGCGTAGCGAAGCCCATTCGCTTGTCGCTGCGCTAAGTGTACTAATGCTATTTACCGTAATTGCTGCCACCTGCATTTACTACATTGAACACAACGCCCAGCCCGAGGTATTTAGCAGCATTCCCGCCTCGCTTTGGTGGGCTTTGGTGACTTTAACCACGGTGGGCTATGGTGATGCAGTTCCCATCACTTCGCTAGGTAAGATATTTGGTGGTTTTATTACCGTAATGGGTATTTGCTTTTACGCCTTACCTGCGGGCATTTTATCTTCAAGCTATACAGGAAAGATGCAGCTTAAACGAGACCGGTTCAAAGACACTGTTCGAAGTGCACTAGATGATGGTGTGCTCAGTGAACATGACATACATCACATTGAACGAGTACGAGGTTTACTTGATTTAGACGAAGAAGAAGCACGCCTTATCATTCGCTTGCTGCGACACCATCACAACGGTAAGTCGAAAGATGAATGAAAGGCGCTGGGCTTTTAATTGATTGACTCATTCATTGATTAGACAGCTAAAGATGGCTTTAGACGCAGCTTAAGACGCAATGGCTCATATCTGATTTTACACCTTCATTTATTGATTTAGTTACCACCTGAAAGGCCGATTGAGACAAACAGCGGACCTTCGCTTTCCTGTGATTAGGTCTGCAACGCATCAGGGGCAGAGTCAGCGCCCGGCGGCTATTAAGCACAGGTTCCCCCTCCACTATAACACTAGTATCCTCACGTCATTCATCTGCAAACGAAAGGTGGAGAGAACCAAACACATCTGTGTATTCTCAATATCTCACTGGCTCACCGCTATACAAAAAATGTCAGAAATTACGCATTAAAGTAGCACATCTTACTGCGCAAAATTATGCTTGAACGCCTTTGTTCTAAGCTTTAGCTGTTAGTTGCAATGTGTGTCTATTTAAGTTTAAAAATCACTAATCTTATAAATTTTTATACCAACATTATTTTCATGAGATACGATCAAAAAATCTTGATAGACAAATACCCCTTCAACTGTGTCTACTACATCAATCTTATATGTATTCTGGATTTCGTCATTTGAAAGTCGATAAAAGTATATGAAGTTGCTGTTAGCGATAAAAACACCTTCATTGTGGACAGAGATCCTGTTGATTGCATTTACTACCGATGGACTAGCTGGTTCTTGGAAAATTACTGGTTCTCCTAAACCATTCGAGTCGACACTCATTTTCCACACAGATGAAAATCCGGTAAAAAAGATGAAACCATCTCTGTACTCGATATCACTGCCATAAATCTCTTCAGTCGTAGAATACTCGTCTTTCAGTTCAAATTCAGAGTTAAACAATTTGATATATCTGTTTCCTGATAATCCTTCGAATACAACAAACTCACCGCTTTGAAGTGGAAAGATGTTATCTATGTAGTTGCTCGTTTGATATCTTTCTACTTCGGTACTCCCGCTTTCCTCACTAATACACAATTCCTTAAGCGTATCAGGAGACTCGCCAGAAGTTCCTCTGTCTACCCAATAAACGCAATTTCCATAAGACGCAAATATCGTTGCACTTAAATTGGGTGATGGTTGAGTAGAATACACAGTATCTAATAGGCTCCCCTCTAAACTTTGAATACTCACAGAATTTAGACCTAATATTCCAAGTCGGTCATTTGTCAGCGCCGCTAAATTATTTGCAAGAGAAGCAGTAATTTGCACTTCTGTCTCTACCAATCCGGAGCTGCCGATATCCAAAAGACTAATTCCTGCATTGTGGCTTATTGCTAGAGAGTCTTGGTAAGAAACATAGGTTCTTCCCCCTGGCAACCAATAGGAGTCCACAAAATCCACATTAACTTCGACTATTTCAGGGGAAGTTTGACTACCATTATTATTGCTTTCCGTGCCGTCATCTACGAGGGTCTCTGGGTCGCTATTTGAACCACAAGCATTTAAAAACATTAAAGAAGAAAGAAGAAGAGCTTGGGTTATGCGCATAAATACTCCGTTAGCACACTCACGTTAGTATACTGGTGCTGACTACTACTCTTTTCTGTTTTACTCATAAGATCATCCATTCTAATACTCTCCTAAGGTTTTTAAATCGCGGCTATGAATTTACCTGTTAACTTTTCACTAGCGAGTGTCATAATTTTTTTTCATATTTTACGCAAAGCACGATATAGCCACAAAACGAAGATACTCAATACTATGACTAAAGCATAGTCAAACATGTAATTGGTTAATGTCATCAAGCTTCCGGTAATGATAAATGACGCAACGTGCCCGAGAAAAATAGAAACTGTAGATGTGAGCGCTAGAGCTGAAAAGCTAGCAAAACTTAATTTAAATGCTTGGTATATGAGAAACGGAAGGTAGATGACTGTAAGCGCCGAATAAGATACAGCCGTAAATCTGAAGGAGTTTATCGCTAATCCCGAAAAGTTGTAAATCAACGTACCGGTAAGATACTGAGTAACCGCGAGCATGCAGCAAAATAAGGCTAATTTTCTATTCATTTTAACGATTCCTTTCAATAACATAACACCAAATTAAGCGGCGTTGCCCGCTCTTGGGAATGTTTGCTTAAATTTCCTTGTTAACTTTCATTTTCAATATCAAATTCCAACCTAACCTTCATATCTTTTTGAACCACTGCAACTCCGTCTACAACCTTAGGTTTATACTTCCATTTTCCTAGAGCTTTTATAGCTGCTTTATCCAACATTCCCTGATGAGTAGATTTTATTACCTTAATATTAGCGACATCACCAAGCTCAGTGATGTCAAAAGATAGATCCACCCATCTTTCAGATGTCGGCGCTTTCAATAAATCTGCTTTTTTTGATTCATCTAAACTATCTGCGGTACATATCCCTGCAGACATTAATAAAGCAAAGAAAATGACAACCTTAAACATGAATAATCCTCCTTGAAAGTTAACTTTTAAATAAGGGGCGATGGCACGTAGGGCATAATAGCGAAGCGGCCCTGCGTGTTAGCGTCTCAACGAGCGACAGCGAGTGATTTTATTTTTTGTTAGGCGGCATGCAGATCTATTGGCTGCACATTATCCAAGTTAATGTTTTGTTTCGCTTGCCAAAGTTCATAGTTGTCTTGCATGCTAAGCCAACTTTCTGGGCTGCGTCCCAATACTTTTGATAGCCTTAAGGCCATTTCTGGCGTTACTGCACTTTTACCCTTTACGACACGATTTAATGTTGAAGCTGCAACACCAAGATGGGTAGCGAGTGTTCTGCAGCTTATACCATGTGGCTCCATGTAAATAGACTCAATAAATTCACCTGGATGTGGTGGGTTATGCATATTCATTAGTGATAATCCTCGTAATTTAAGATGTAAGCACTACCATCCGTGAACTCGAAAGTTACTCTCCAATTGCCGTTGACTGATATCGACCAAATATTAGACCTTTCTCCTTTGAGTTGGTGAAGAGAGAAGCCGGGCAAATTAATGTCATCAATATCTTGTGCGGTGTGGATAGCAGCTAATTGCATACGAAGTTTTTTCGCGTGCTTAGTCTGTATGCCTGAAGTTTTTCCTTTTTCGAAAAACAGCTTCAGACCCTTATGTTTGAATGACTTAATCATAGATGGAGTGTAGCGTATTGCGCAACGCGGTACAACTTGACGCCTAACGCCTCATTCAGAGGCAATAAAATAGCTGGTTAAAATTAGCGACGCAGGAGCAAAAGCCAGCTGTTTTTTGTCCTGCTGAAATGACTTGTTATATTTTTTAATCATCCAATTTATAGACGACATTAATACTTTTTGATATTTCAATAAACTCAGGTATAAATAATGAATTGATTGGGCTACCACTTCTCATCATGCTTACTCGGTTTTCGGCCTGTAATCCAAACGTTGCAAAAAAAGACTGATAAGAACCTGAGTCGTTAATAGCAAAAACTGAATCAATTTTAACTCCTAATCCAGCAGCCATTTGTTTTGCTTTTAACTTTGCCTTTTTGCCCGCTTCAGATATTAATTCAACTTCTATATTTTCTCGATTACTTACATCAAATTGACTTTCAACTCTTTCAACATTATTTACTTTTACCAACTCAGTAGTGATTACTGAATAATTTTCTAGGTTTTTCAATTTTATTTCAAAGCGTTGTGTAAATTCATAGCCTAGAATTTCAAGTTCGTTATACCCGTTGTTTTCTCGTGCTCTCTTTGCTCTTTTATTCATTTCGTAGGTTGTTATGCTGCTAGGATTAACTAGGTTACTTTCAAATATTTCTAATATTTGTTGAATAGTTTGCTTTAAAACCACTTGCCCTTTTGATGACTCTTTCTCAAACACGACCACTTGTAATCTAACTACCGCATTATCCGGAGTTACTTTTCTAGTACTATCTCCGGTTACCGTTACAAATGGAAAGTCGGGAATAGGTGAAGCAAATAAGCTAAAATTTATAATTAACAGAAATAGAAATCCTAATGTTTTCAAATGAGTTCTCCAAAAAATATAACGCCCTGTTCTAACGAATCCCCTCATAATTATTAGCAGAAACAATAATATAGACACGCATGGCGCTATTTGATCTAATAAATTTCGCCAAAAACCAACTAGATAACAACACCATGCGTGATATTTCTATCTTACACGATTTGCTTAAAAAACAATGCCCTAATCTACATGCCAAACGTCTTTCCT
>OJFL01001016.1_pt1 | contig 11971 bp, 11 predicted proteins | sample 1594131 | NCBI WGS metagenome assembly OJFL01 (sample SAMN05416782, study PRJEB24817) | seawater metagenome | isolation source: Sea water | place: Canada:Atlantic | collected 2013-07 | reverse complement strand
GTTATAGTGAGGCTTTAACGTGTGGTAATTTTGAAGCAAGTTATAATCCAAGTTACTTTATTGGCTGCCAGCAAGTATTAGCAGCAATAGATGATGCGAATACGGTATTGCTAGATGCGCGTGCTTATAAACGCTTTACTGGTGAAGAGAGCGAACCTCGAAAAGGCATGCGAGGTGGGCATATACCACAAAGCCGTTCATTGCCTTTTTTAGATTTATTAACCGATGGCGAGGCTAAAGCTTTTGAAGAAATAAAGATAAAATTTGAGAGCGCTGTAGGTACTGCAGAGTATATTCAATTTAGCTGTGGATCAGGTATTACAGCGTGTATTTTAGCTTTATTTGCTGATGAATGTGGTTATAAAAACTTAAAACAAAGAGTGGGAACGAGACAAAGACAAAAGCGACACTTATCCAATTTACACATACCAAAGAGGTAAGCGTTACGCTAATTAGTGGTTTAAGGCCACGTGGGAGATATAAAAGTGAGAGAAAAAAATCCGCTGCGATTATTATGTAATCGCAGCGGATTTGTATTGCTTTCATCAAGAAAAATTTAGATGAAATGCCCTACACAATAGTATTTGAGCGAGATGCAGACTATAGAGCTAGTCCCATTTTGGAGCGAAGTCTGGGTCGACAATTCGCTCGCCATTATCGAGCTCATCGATAGCGGTCAAATCTTCCTCAGAAAGCTGTACGCCGCCATAAGCCAGATTTTCCGCCAAGTGCGTTTTGCTGGTAGAAGATGGTATGGCGTATATATGACGCTTCTCCATCCATGACAACACCACCTGCGCTGGTGAGGCATCGTATTTTGCGCCAATACTAATGAGTGTATCGTCTTTCATTACCTTGCCTACAGCAAATGGCATGTACGCAGTTATCTTGATGTCTTTTTCTCTACAAGCTTCAACTACAGCGCGATTTTGCATAAAAGGATGCAACTCGATTTGGTTAGTGTAAAGCTCACCTTTACCTAAAATCTTTTCAGCTTGATCCAGCTGGTCGATGGTAAAGTTAGATACGCCAATATGACGAGCTAAACCAAGTTCTTTTACCTGTTTGAGTCGGCCTAAGTAGCTTTCTAGGGTGATATCGTCACCGGGATAAGGCCAATGAATTAAGAGAAGATCGACGTATTCTAATTTTAGCTTTTCCAAGCTTTCGTGAACACTTGCCATAAACTGGTCTTCACCGAGGGACTCGTACCATACTTTGGTAGTCACAAAAATATCGGAACGGCTTAAACCACTGGTTTGGATAGCATCACCTACCTCAGATTCATTTCCGTAGAATTGCGCAGTATCAATGTGTCTAAACCCTACACTTAGTGCGTCGACGACTGCTTGTCTTGCTTGGCTACCCTCTAAACGGAACGTTCCCATTCCCATTTGCGGCATGTCTTTCATACTTTCTCCTTGTGATTGAAAAAACATCTTGTTCGCTTTTTCCTACGGACACATTAGAAAGAGGATCGACTTTTCGTTTGTTATAAAACAGGAAAACTGGATTAATACCATTAGTTCGCATAGATAATTGCCCACTCAGAAGGCGCTGGCAAGTTACCCAGCGAAGCCTGGGAATGCAGGAATGGCTGTTAGGCAGATTTAGCGGGACAAAGAAAAAAGCGCTCTTTCTCAAGAGCGCTTATGTTAATGGGTAGCTGGGAATTTATTTACGCTTTGCAGGTCTCGCAGTTCGCTGCTTAAGCCCTTGCTGCTTGCGCACCTTGTGCTTTTTCACAGAGCGACGCATGCGGCTTAACCTAACGTGATCCAGCTTGCCTTGTTGGTTCACATTTACCATGGTTTGTGTTTCATCAGCTAGCTGCACATGCTTTCTCAGCGCGTTAACATCTGATAGTTCAAGTTCTACCCAAGCACCTTGCGGAAGGCGCTTTTGAAGCTCAATAGGTCCGTATTTAACGCGGATAAGACGACTAACCTGAACTCCCTGCGATTCCCAAAGACGACGTACTTCGCGATTGCGTCCTTCTTTAAGAGTAACGTTGTACCAGCGGTTCATACTCTCGTCTTCACCGGTTTGTGGTGTAGGCGTACCAGATACGGTTAAAAATTTTGCTTCACCGTCTTCTAACTGAACGCCTTTTTTCAGGGTGCTGATGGTTTTGCCTGTCACTTCACCAAACACCCGAACGGCATACTCTCGTTCTACTTCGCATTTAGGGTGCATTAAGCGATTTGCCAATTCACCGTCATTGGTGAACAGCAGTAAACCACTGGTGTTCATGTCTAAACGACCCACTGTAATCCAGCGGCCTAGTCGGATAGCGGGGAGTCGGTCGAATACAGTATCGCGCCCTTCGGGATCGTGCCTACTGCATAGCTCGCCTTCCGGCTTGTTATACATAAGCACACGGCACACAGGCTGCTCGGTTTGACGAGACAGCAAGTGACCGTCTACACGGATATTGGCCGTACCATCTACGCGGTCGCCAAGTTTTGCCACAGCGCCGTCTACCGACACTCTGCCATCATCAATCCAACGTTCCATTTCACGTCGCGAGCCTAGCCCTTGATTAGCTAGTACTTTTTGCAACTTTTCAGTCATGGGTAACTTCACTCTATTTTTGCTTGTTTACGGTCGCACGGTCTATTTAGACGGTGCCTCATTTAACACCTTAAGCGTCGGGTCAGATTCACTATTTTCCGCCATATTTTCAAAGGCATCGGCATCTGGCAAATCGGCCAGCGATGACATTGAAAAGTAATCCAGAAACTCTTTTGTTGTAGCATAAAGCGCAGGACGCCCCGGCACTTCTTTGTGCCCTACAACTTTAATCCAACCTCGTTCTGTGAGTGTTTTTATAATATTGCTGCTTACCGCCACGCCTCGAACCTGCTCAATTTCACCGCGGGTAATGGGTTGGCGATAGGCAATAAGCGCCAATGTTTCTAACATTGCGCGCGAATACTTAGGCGCACTTTCCTGCCATAATTTACTTAACCAGGGGCTAAGCGCATCAAGAGACTGAAAACGAAAGCCGCTTGCTACTTCAATAAGCTGTATTCCTCGCGGCTGATAATCTAGCTTCAGCTCATTGAGTATTTTGCTTAACGTTCGGTCAGCCACTGTAAATTCGTTTAGCACAGTATCTTTTAGCTGCTGTCGGCTAATGGGTTTATCTGCAACAAATATAGCAGCTTCAACCAGCTGCTTGAGCTGCGCCGTATTAATCTTCTTCATGAGCGCCTAATTTTACATGAATTTTAGCGTAAGGACCCGCCTGCACACAAAAAATAAGCTGCGCTTTTACCAGCTCTAAAACCGCGAGAAATGATACTACAACACCGGCACGCCCCTCTTCCGGGGTAAAGAGCGCCTCTAGCGAAGAATAATCGGTATTGTTGAGTAAATCTAAAATCATCGACATTCTTTCTCGCGTGCTCAATGCTTCTCTGGCAATAGTATGGTGCTCGAATGCCTCTGCGCGCTTCATTGCTTGACTAAATGCCAGTACCACTTCGGCAAGCGATACATCTGGCTCAACGCGTATGGGAACCACGTTAGAACTCGTCGATACACTCACCTCAAAGATATCGCGCTCTAGTCTGGGCTGCAGGTCAAGGTCTTCTGCCGCTTGTTTTACCAATTCATATTCTTTTAACCGACGAATAAGCTCAGCACGAGGGTCCTCCTCTTCCTCACTTTCATCACTTCGCCTAGGCAATAACAAGCGAGACTTTATCTCAGCCAAAATGGCCGCCATGAGTAGGTATTCAGCAGCAAGTTCTAGCTTTAACGCCATCATGGCGTCCACATATTCCATGTATTGCTTAGTTACATCGGCAATGGGCAACACGGTAATGTCAAACTTTTGCTTTCTAATTAAATAAAGTAATAAATCAAGGGGGCCCTCGAAGGTTTCTAAAATCACCTCCAGCGCGTCGGGCGGGATAAATAAGTCTTCAGGTTTTTCAATTAGCGCTTCGCCGTTAATAAATGCTAACGGTAATGGCTGTTGAACGGGTGCGGTTGCTGCTGCACCAGCGTCATTCCCCACAACGCTGTGCTCTGAGCTAACCTGTATTTTGCCTGCACTACTGTTCAACAGTTTTTCTCATTATTGGAACGGCGTAATGTCACCGGTACCCTCGCGCAAAATAACAGGGGTATCGTCTGAAAGGTCGACAACGGTAGTCAAATGCTCACCAATGTACCCGCCATGAATAATTAGGCCGACTTGCTTTTCGAGGTTTTCACGAATAACGTCAGGGTCTGATTCTGCCGCGGTATTGCCAGGTAAAATTAATGACGTAGACATTAGCGGCTCTCCAAGCTCTTCCAATAACGCCAGAGCAATAGCGTTGTCGGGCACGCGAATACCAATTGTTTTTCGCTTGGGGTTTTGCAAGCGCTTGGGTACTTCACGGGTAGCTTTTAATACAAAGGTGTAGTGCCCTGGCGTATTATTTTTGATTTGACGGAACGCTGTATTATCAACTTTTGCGTAAATGGACAGTTCTGACATGTCACGGCACATCAAGGTAAAATTATGGTCTTTACCTATTTGACGAATGCGGCAAAGCTGCTCAAGCGCTTTTTTATCTTCAATTTGGCATCCAATGGCATAGCCAGAGTCAGTAGGATAAACCACCACTTCGCCATTGCGAATTAACTCACAAGCTTGGCTAATGAGGCGCTTTTGAGGGTTGTCTGGGTGAACGTAAAAAAATTGGCTCATAGTTTCTCTCAATCTTGTGTGTTAGGTACGCTGCTCGATATGCTGCCAATTATGCCAGACAGGTGTCAACTTGCTGTTTATACCTAAATTCTTTCCAAGTTCAGTCCAACGAGACGGAAAGTGAAAATCGGAACCCGCAGAGGCGTAAAGGCCGTGATTTTCTGCTAGCTCGTTAATAAGTTCTTGTTTGGTTTTGTTAATGCCAGGAAACGCAGTTTCGATTGCATCACCACCACTTTGCTCAAAGAAAGCGACAAGTCTTCGCAGCCATTTTGCCGTCATGTCGTAATGCGCAGGATGTGCCAATACCGCTTGCCCACCCGCGTCTTGAATCCACGATATCGCAGTATCTATACTTGGCCACTGCGCTTTAACGGCAGCCCGTTTACCTTTACCTAAATATTTTTTGAACGCGGCGTTCATGGTGGGAACACCGTAATTATTCACCAGCACCCTCGCAAAATGGGCGCGGGTTACTTGCCCAACACCGGCGAGTGCTTTTGCTCGCGCTAGAACGCCCTCAAAACCACATTTTTCTAATTTTTCTGCAATTAACTCAGCCCGCTCTTCCCGAGTGTCTGCCTGCTGCTGTAAACGCGCAAGAAAGGTTGGACAATTGCGATTGACATTAAGCCCTACCACGTGAATATCAAAACTGTGCCAAAGCGTCGATATTTCTACACCGTCAATAAGCGTAAGCGCACGTTTTTGCTGTGCTTGAGTAGCATGGGCTTCGCTCAGTCCAGCAACGGTATCGTGGTCTGTAATTGCAAGGACATCCACCTGCATAGTGTGCGCGCGAAGCACGAGTTCAGCGGGCGTGAGATGGCCGTCAGAAAATTTTGTATGGCTATGTAGATCTATTTTCAATGTATTATGCAAATTTAAGGTTGACACAAAAGGCGTTTTGTTTTCTTCTATAGGCACAGAGTATACGTTTTTACAGCTTCAATGCCTATTGAAGTTTGAACCAAACACAGAGTTATTCATGCATTCTTTATTAAATTCGACAGCAATGAAAATTGCAGCTTGGTGGTGGCACTCCCTAGTTTAGCGGGCGGTGTGCATGGTAGTGCGTGAATGAATACACAAAAGGCCCGTTAGTACGGGCCTTTTTTTTATCTTTTTGCAGTTGGAGAGTAAGCAAAAATGAGTTTAGCAGAACTGGGGACATCTCCAGGCAAGGTAGAAACCATCGAACAGGCGGGCCGATATATTGACGACCCTCTTGCCGCTTTTGCGCATATTTGCGGTGAAAAAAGTAATGCCTTACTTCTTGAATCTGCAGAGATAGATTCGAAAGACGATCTTCAGAGCTTATTAATGGTAGACGCCGCTTTACGCCTTGAGTGTAATGAAAATAAAGTGACTGTGACTGCATTAACGGCCAACGGCAAATCGGTGCTTCCGCTTTTCCTCTCTGAATGCCCGGAGGGGTTAAATGTGACGGGTAATGATGAGATGTCTGTCTCTCTTGAGGCCGATATCGCATCAGCTGAGTTAGATGAAGATAGTAGACTGAAAGCGGCTAGTGTTATGGACGCACTACGCATCATTGTGAATAAAATAATCCCAATAAGACAACACCCCCACGCGGTATTTTTAGGGGGCGTTTTTGCCTACGATATGTTGGCCGGATTTGAAAATCTTCCCAATGTGGCTGACGGAGAAAATGACTGTCCAGACTTTGTTTTCTATTTAGCTGAAACGCTTATTACTGTAGATCATCAAACTCGCGAAACTAAACTATTAGGCAGTGTTTTTAGCGGTGCAGACGTAGCACAACAGTATTTTGCGGTTGCACAGCGTTTAGAATCATTGCATCAGCAGCTGCACGCTATGCCAGAAACACCGCAGCTAACGGGCCAAAAGAACCGCGATACTGCAAGAACTCAGTTCAGACAAGCACAAAACGGACAGTCACTCGTAAGTACAGATATGAGCGACGAAGTGTATTGCAACCACGTACTCGATTTAAAACAGCACATATTAGCGGGGGATATTTTTCAGGTAGTACCATCGCGCACTTTCTCCCTGCCATGCCCTTCTCCTCTTCTTGCCTATGCAAAATTAAAAGAACAAAATCCCAGCCCTTACATGTTCTATATGCAAGATGCCGAATTCGCTATTTTCGGTGCGTCACCAGAGTCTGCATTAAAATACGATAGCGAAACCAACCAGGTAGAAATTTACCCTATTGCAGGAACCCGTCCTCGCGGTAAACATGCCGATGGTAGTATTAACCATGATTTAGACGGTCGAATTGAATTAGACTTGCGCGAAGATACCAAAGAGAAATCTGAGCATATTATGCTGGTTGATCTTGCTCGCAACGACGTGGCGAAGGTGAGCCAACCAGGTACCCGCTTTGTTAAAGACCTATTTAAAGTAGACCGTTACTCTCATGTAATGCACCTTGTTTCACGTGTGGTGGGTCAGCTTCGCGATGACGTAGATGCGCTAAATGCCTATCAAGCGTGTATGAACATGGGCACACTGGTTGGTGCTCCAAAAGTAAGTGCAGCGACGCTTATTCGCCAAGTCGAGCAAAAACGACGAGGCAGCTATGGCGGTGCAGTAGGCTACATCAATGGGCAAGGCGATATGGATACCTGTATTGTTATTCGTTCTGCCTTTGTAAAAAATAACACAGCCTATATTCAAGCTGGTGCCGGTGTAGTGCACGACTCAATTCCTCAGGCTGAAGCTGATGAAACCAGAGCAAAAGCGCAAGCGGTTATTGGTGCAGTGCGCGCATCACTTGAAGAAGAATTTGAGCTAAAGGCTCAGGCTGGTGAAAAGCAAGCCAGCGAGCAGGCCTCAAACAATGAGGGCTCGGCATGAACACAGCGATGAAAACACCAACGGATACACCTGTGAACTCACAAAACACTACAACTCAAACCACGTTGTTTTTATTAGATAATGTAGACTCTTTTACCTACAACCTAGTAGACGAACTCAGAACGTTAAACCTAGATATCAAAGTGTATCGTAATACCGTATCTGCCGACATGCTGTTTGAACGTATGCAAGAGCAAGCCACAAAAGGTCCGGTACTTCTTATGCTATCACCTGGCCCTGGAGCACCTAGCGATGCCGGCTGCATGCCTGCTTTATTAGAAAAAGTCGCAGGCCAGTTTCCCGTTATCGGCATTTGTTTGGGTCATCAGGCTATTGTAGAGCATTACGGGGGTGTTGTAGGGCGTGCCGCTCAGGTTATGCACGGTAAATCATCCGCGATTAGTCACTCAGCGAAAGACATGTTTCAGGGGTTGCCACAGCCTTTACATGTAGCCAGATATCACTCGCTAGTTGCGCATTCGTTGCCAGATAATTTGACGGCTTGTGCTTCGTGTCTTAACGAAGATGGAAGCGAGGCCATTATGGCGGTGTATAATGAATCCGACCATATGCTCGGCTTTCAATTTCATCCAGAATCGATATTAACAGCGCAGGGGAGTCTTTTGCTTAAACAGAGCATTGATTACCTCACATCACAAGGAATTGCTCATGCTTAATGCTGCCACACTTCTAGAGCAACTTATGTTGCATGAATCATTGTCACAATCTGAGGCTTTCAGCTTGTTTAACAGTATTATGCACGGTGAGCAAAGCGATGCCATGATTGCCGCAGTACTTACATCACTAAAGATGAAAAAAGAGTCTCCAGGAGAAATAGCGGGTGCGGCAAGCGCGATGGTAGCGAATGCACTTCCCTTCCCTACGCCAGATTATGAGTTTGCTGATATTGTTGGTACCGGCGGTGACGGTCACAACACGATAAATATTTCGAGTGCCGCAGGGGTCGTTGCCGCGGCATGCGGTGTAAAAGTTGCCAAACACGGCAACAGAAGTGTGTCTAGTAAGTCTGGTTCTGCTGATTTGTTTCGTCAGTTTGGTTTAAACCTTGAAATAAGCCCTGAGCAATCGCGCAAGTGTTTAGATGAAGCAAATTTCACATTTCTTTTTGCGCCTGTTTATCACGCAGGCATGAGGTACGCAGCCCCCGTGCGAGCTGCGCTCAAGACCAGAACACTGTTTAACATTTTAGGCCCACTTGCCAACCCTGCGGGTCCAACTCACGGTGTTTTCGGCGTATACTCTCCCGAGTTGCTTGAACCTTACGCAAAAACCCTTATGCTGCTCGGTCAGCATCGCGCAATGATAGTTCATGGCGACGGGCTAGACGAGCTTGCACTTCACGGTGAATCAATCATTTACGACCTTGAACACGGTGATATTCGCGAGGTTACCGTAACCGCCAGTGACTTTGGGTTATCTAGTTACCCTCTTTCTGCCATTGAAGGTGGAGAGCCAGAGGAAAATAAAGAATATATTCAAGCAGCGCTAAACGGTGAAGGTAAAGAAGCTCACCGTGCTGCTATAGCCATGAACTGCGGCGCCCTGTTAAAGGTAACAGGTAAAGTATCGAACTTTAAAGACGGCGCGGAAATGGCAATGGAAGCAATGAAAAAAGGTGCGCCCATGCAGGTGTTATCACACGTAGCAAAAATTACTCAGGAGGTAGGCACGAATGGCTAATGTGCTTGAGAAAATAGTTGCCGATAAAAGAGAAGAAGTTGCAGCAAGAAAGTCTGCACTGCCGCTAGACACATTTAAGTCGCAGCTTACGCCTTCACAAGAAAGTCTTTTCGCCGCGTTGAGCGAGCCAAATGCAGGCTTTATTTTTGAATGTAAAAAAGCATCGCCCTCGAAAGGGCTCATTAGAGAAAATTTCGACCTAGATGAAATTCTTGCTGCCTACACACCGTACGCTGCAGGTATATCAGTACTTACCGACGAGAAGTATTTTCAGGGTACCTTTGAATATCTCAGTTACGTTACTGAACGAGTGGCGCAGCCTGTTTTGAACAAAGATTTTTTTGTAGACACTTACCAAGTGTATTTGGCTCGGTATTATAATGCTGATGCCGTGCTATTAATGCTAAGCGTGTTAGACGATGCAAGCTACAAAGAACTCGCCGACGTTGCGGATTCATTGAACTTAGATATTCTCACCGAAGTGAGTAACGAAGAAGAGATGGAGCGCGCTATCGCTCTTGAAGCAGGTATCATTGGTATTAATAACCGCGACTTGCGCGACCTTTCTACCGACCTCGCGACTACCGAACGACTCGTACCCATGCTTGAAGGTGCAACTCATGATTTTGTTGTTATCTCAGAGTCTGGCATTTACACCCACGACGATGTGTTAAGACTCTCAGCAGTGTCACAAGGATTTCTTGTGGGCAGTGCATTAATGGCACAAAAAGACCTTCCCCGTGCGGTAAAAACACTTGTGAATGGTGCTGTAAAAGTGTGCGGCCTAACCAGCCCATCTCAAGCTCAAATGGCCTTTGAACACGGCGCTAGTTTTGGCGGGTTGATTTTCGCTGAAAAATCTCCTCGCTGCGTAAGTAAAGATACCGCTTTGGGCATCACACAATCGGCACCTGGTGCCTATGTGGGAGTGTTTGTAAATCACTCAGTGGATGAAGTTGCAGATATAGCCTCATCAGCAAATCTTTTCGCCGTGCAGTTACACGGAAGCGAAGACGATGCTTACATTAACGAGCTAGCCGGCAAACTGCCTAGCCAATGTGAAATTTGGGTGGCGGTTGGCGTAAAAGATTCAATACCTAGCGAAGTAAATAGCCATTTAGATAACAAACTAGTACACCGCGTACTTTTAGATTGCCAAGTAGGCAGTGCTAAAGGTGGTACTGGGGAATCGTTTGATTGGTCATTACTTGACAATATTGAACAAAAACAAAATATCATTCTTGCGGGTGGCATTAGCCCAGATAACGTTGAAGATGCTATTGCCACTGGCTGCGGTGTGCTAGACGTAAATTCTGGTGTTGAAAATGCACCGGGTGACAAATCAGCAGAAAAGCTTGCTGAATTATTCACAGTCTGCCGCCGCTATTAATTAAAAAACAGGACAACGTATGAACCAGTTAGATACAAAATTTGGCGAATTTGGTGGCATGTACGTGCCCGAATTGCTAATTCCAGCTCTTGATCAGTTGGAGAAGGAATTCTTAGACGCAAAAGAAGATCCAAGCTTCAATAAAGAGTTTTTGTCGCTTCTCAAAGATTATGCCGGTCGTCCCACCCCGATGACTCTGACTCGCAATTTAGTGAGTAACCCTAAAGTAAAACTTTACCTAAAGCGTGAAGACTTACTTCACGGTGGCGCGCACAAAACCAATCAGGTGTTAGGTCAAGCATTATTGACAAAGCGTATGGGTAAAAAAGAAGTTATCGCTGAAACCGGTGCAGGTCAACACGGTGTGGCTACTGCACTAGCCTGTGCATTACTTGGCTTAAAAGCGCGTATTTACATGGGTGCTAAGGACGTTGAGCGCCAAGCGCCAAACGTTTTTAGAATGAAGCTTATGGGCGCGGAAGTTATTCCTGTAAACGCCGGCTCAGGTACACTGAAAGATGCCGTTAACGAAGCGATGCGCGACTGGTCTGCTAACTATGACACTGCTCACTACCTTTTAGGTACTGCAGCAGGCCCGCACCCTTTCCCCACCATTGTACGCGAATATCACCGCATGATGGGTGAAGAAACTCGTGCGCAAATTATGGAAAAAGAAGGCAGATTGCCTGATGCTGTTGTGGCATGTGTGGGTGGCGGTTCAAATGCTATTGGTATGTTCGCAGACTTTATTGATGAGCCTTCAGTTCGCCTAGTGGGCGTTGAGCCTGCAGGTAAAGGTGTGCACACTAAAGATCACGGTGCCACTATAGTAACCGGCACAAAAGGCATTTTGCATGGTGCTTACACCTTCATTATGCAAGACAACGAAGGCCAAATTGAAGAGAGTTACTCTGTGTCTGCTGGTTTAGATTACCCAGCTGTTGGCCCTCAACATGCTTATTTACACGATATTGGTCGTGCAGAGTACGTGGCAGCAACCGACGAAGAAGCGCTCAACGCATTTAAACTGTTGGCACGAAAAGAAGGTATTATTCCTGCGCTTGAGCCATCTCATGCACTAGCTTACGCTTTGAATATGGCAGATGAAGCAGAAGAAGAGACCATTATCGTTGTTAATCTTTCAGGCCGTGGCGACAAAGACCTAGAGCATGTAATTAGAGTATTAGGAGATGATATATAATGGATAGATATGCAGACATGTTCTCTCGTCTTAACGAGAAAAACCAAGGCGCATTTGTACCGTTTGTTATGGTAGGCGACCCAGATTTAGCGCACTCTGAAGCCTGTCTCTTATACACATCTCCGAG
>OJFL01001014.1_pt1 | contig 11995 bp, 14 predicted proteins | sample 1594131 | NCBI WGS metagenome assembly OJFL01 (sample SAMN05416782, study PRJEB24817) | seawater metagenome | isolation source: Sea water | place: Canada:Atlantic | collected 2013-07 | reverse complement strand
TGCCTGTCTCGTGGGCTCGGAGATGTGTATAAGAGACAGACGTTCTATGCGCAAAACTTCAAAAAGACCACAGCCATTTGCAATATCTGTTGCTTTAGTTGACCAAGGCGAAATGGAACCAAGTCGCGGAACTACAACAAAATCGGCAACATCTTCTGATGATCGTGCTTCTTTAGGCCCATAAGAGAGAATTTTATTAAGCTGTATGACTTGATCTGCCGACAGTGATTTATTCACCTCTACGAAATGCCAAAAAACGGCTGACACCTCACTGATTTGTGGGTCGATAGCCTGCGCTTCTTTTAATAGTTTATCGTGGCGAAATTGAGAAAGGGCTTGACGACCTTTTAGAAAAACGATTTCCGGCATGTGGTTTATGATTTTGAGTAAGATATCTTCAAACCAAGATTATAGCTGACGAATGCCCACGAAATATCCAGCCATAAATCAAATCGCTTATACTAAGATGATGCATATGGTACCGGTCTACCAGACTGAGCAGATACGACAGATAGAGGAGCACATATTCTCTCTCGATCCCAAACCTGACTTAATGGAGTTAGCAGGAAAAACTGTCGCCGAACTTGCAATTCAAGTTACACCAAACCATGCTCGGACGGTTTTAGTCATCGTAGGGCCCGGGAACAATGGCGGTGACGGATACGTTACTGCTAGACATCTAAAAAACGCAAATTTCCACGTTTCGATCCTCGCCCTACTCGACACCCGTCAGAACTCTCCTGAGGCAATTAGTGCACTGAACAAATGGAAATTAACCGGTGGGACAATCCAAGATGAAATAAATAATAGAGACTCCTTTGATATAGTCATTGATGGATTATTTGGGATTGGATTAACACGTAATCTTACGGGAAAACTCGAAGAGCTCATTTCTTATATTAACGGGCTACAGGCTACGATTATCTCTATAGACATACCTTCTGGACTAAATCCAGACACAGGTAACATCATGGGTTGTTGTATCAAGGCACACCATACCGTGACTTTTCTTGGATACAAAGTCGGGCTACATACAGGTCTTGGACCAGATTATTCAGGCACTATCCATTTCAGTGACCTCAATATGGGACGCATCATATCGCCTGATAACCGTGGTTACCTAATCGGAAATGATGTCCTCGACAATGTGCTAACACCAAGAGCAAAATCATCTCATAAAGGGACACATGGTCAGCTAGTCATTATTGGAGGAAGTGCAGGTCTAGTGGGCGCTGCGATATTGTCAGGGCGCGCAGCGATTAAATTAGGCGCAGGACGTGTTCTGATTGGTTTTGTCGGTACAGCATTGCCTGCGATAGATTGGATGCAGCCAGAACTCATGATGAGGAACGCATCTGATGTCATTCAACTCAATAACACAACGTGTATCGCCATCGGGCCCGGTCTTGGCATAGATAATATAGCGTACGACATGTTGTCAAAAGTCTTACTCCTACCCGTACCGATTGTCTTGGATGCGGATGCGTTAAACCTTATTGCTAAACACCCTGCACTCGTGGCACTAGTTAATAGTCGTTGTGACCCCACTGTACTCACACCACACCCAGGTGAAGCCTCTAGGCTATTGAACTGTTCCATTATGGAAATCCAAGCAGATAGATTACAAGTAGCACTTGCATTAGCGAGTAAATTTAATGCCGAGGTGGTGCTTAAAGGCGTGGGTAGCGTATGCGCATTCCCCGATGGCAATTGGTTTATCAATACAACCGGGAACGCTGGGATGGCCAGCGCAGGAATGGGTGACGTATTGACCGGTATTATTGGTGCATTGATAGCGCAAGGGGCTTATAGCCACACGGCTCTATTGGCCGCAGTGCATTTACACGGACTCGCAGCGGATCAATTGTTGGGCGATAGATGTGGTCCAATTGGAATGACTGCATCAGAAACAATTGATGCAGCTAGAATAATACTCAATAAAAAAAGATGCTAGCGTTAAACAAATTCTCTAGTGATATACGATTAAAGATATAAAATCTAAAGGGTATACAGATGTCGGAACAGCATAATTCAGTCGATGCCATTATTATTGGTGCGGGATTCTCAGGGCTGTATCAACTCCACACACTTCGGGATCAACTAAACCTTAGCACGATGGTTTTAGAGGCCGGTACAGATCTAGGTGGCACCTGGTTTTGGAATCGTTACCCTGGGGCACGCTGCGACTCGGAGAGCTACTCCTATTGCTATATGTTTTCTGAAGAAATTTATAAAGAATGGAGCTGGTCAGAACGCTATCCCGGCCCTCAAGAAATTCGTAACTATCTTGATTTCGTTGCTCAAAAACTCGAACTCAGAAGTCATATTAAATTCAACACCCTTGTCACAAGTGCGCACTTCATCGAAGAAACAAATCAATGGGAGTTGACAACAAAAAATGGGGAAATATACCGAGCAACCTATTTAATCACTGGGATTGGCTGCATCTCCTCTGCAAACATTCCAAACATTCCTGGCTTGAAAAATTTTAAAGGTGAGTGGTATCACACTGGCAATTGGCCACATGAGCAAGTCTCATTTGAAAACAAACGAATTGGGCAAATTGGAACTGGGTCTACTGGAATACAAGCCGCACCCGTAATTGCTGAAACTGCGGGTCATCTTCACGTCTTTCAGAGAACCCCAAACTATAGTGTTCCAGCTCGAAACGCACCACTCACGGATGACTGGAAGGAACATGTTCATAAAAATTTTAAAGAAATCAAACAGGTTGTCCAATCGACTCCAAATGGATTCCCATATCGGATCTCCACAACCAAAGTGTTTGAGCAGTCCGAGAATGAGAGGCAAACCGCCTATGAAAAAGCTTGGCAAAAAGGTGGGCTTCAATTTAGAGCAACCTATCAGGATATAACGACAAACAAAAAAGCAAACGACACTGCAGCTGAATTTCTAAAGAACAAAATTAGAACAGTAGTACGAGACAAGGAAACAGCTGAATCACTTGCTACTATTGATTACCCGTACGCTGGAAAGCGACCACCTATCGATACAAACTACTTCGAAACATTCAATAAGGATAATGTTTCACTTATTAATCTTAAAAAAGAAAGCATCGTCAAAATTACAGAGAATGGGATACAGACCACAGAGCGGCATATCCCTTTAGACATGATTATCTTTGCAACAGGATTCGATGCCATCACGGGAAAATTCTTTGAAATGGACATTCAAGGAAGAAATGGAATCTCCTTAAAAGAAACCTGGAAAGAAGGACCAAAAACTTATCTCGGCTTGCAAACACCAGGCTTTCCTAACCTGTTCACAATCACCGGACCCGGAAGTCCATCCGTGCTGTGCAATATGCCGGTAGCTATCGAACAGCATGTCGAATGGATTACGCATTGCATTGAACATATGCGAAATAATAAGATTGATACGTGTGAGGCTAGTCAGGAAGCTGCTGACAAATGGGTGGAGCATGTTAATGAGGCTGCGAATGCCACACTTTTAGTTACAGTGCCGCATTCTTGGTATTTAGGTGCTAACGTTGTAGGTAAACCACGCATATTCATGCCCTATGCGGGAGGCATGGATCGATATAGGGCGTTGTGCGAAGATGCGGTTAAAAATCATTATGCCGGCTTCATTATGAATTCTAAAAATTCTACAAATCATTCTAAAAATAACTTAACCAATCACAACTTTGATGCCGCAAAAAAAATTACGACTCCAGGCATTTAAAACAAATTCATCAATAGGAAGCCGATTCTATTAAGACACCAAGGACTTACATAAACTCATGCCCAGCACAGTCATTAGTATTGATCCGAACACGTGGATACCGATCAGGATTGCAGCCCAACCTACTCGACCACTTTGAATAAGTTGCACTGATTCCACCGAAAACGTAGAAAACGTAGTCAAACCGCCCAGGAAACCAGTAATGACCAACAATTTCCATTCTGGTGATAGTTGAGCGTTATGCGAGAAAAACTCCACAGCCATCCCAATCAAAAGGCCCCCAACCAAGTTGGCCAAAAAAGTTCCTAGTGGGATATTTTTCAGTGTGGCGTTAAAGATGAGTCCCAAACCCCATCGGATCCAAGCACCTCCAGCGGCACCGAGTCCAATCGCAACAAGTTTCATCAACACGTGTCGATCCTTATTTTTTTAACATCTCTATTCAAAAAAACAGCTTACCCTAACGTAAAGGTGCTTGAACCTGTACGAACCCAAATGAAGCAAGGATATTTATAACTTTAATCGTTTTAAGAAACGCCAAGAATCGTTTACTCTGCTCTAAGTGGTCAGTGCTATTCACAACACCTACCGGATACACTATCGCGGATGGTACCTTAACGGTTAGTAGTTCATTCACACCATTTCTCCGCGCTCGAATATCGGTAGCATATACAAACGCCAAGTCAACTTCTCCGCGAGCAACGTAGTCAAGACACTGACGTACATTCTGCGTAAAAATTAATTTAGAAGAGATCTTATTCCATAAAATTTTATCTACAAGCACCTCCTGAGCATACCTCCCAGCCGGAACACTATCAGGATTGCCAACAGCAATAAGTTTAACCTTCGAACTCAAAATATCAGAGATGTGAGAGAGCTTAAATGGCAAATCATCACGACCAACCAAAATGAGATGATTTCCAGCAATATGACGCACCAATTCTTTATGAATTAACCCCTTTTTTACTGCCTCTTGCATTGTTAGCTGATCTGCTGACAAAAATAAATCTACCGGCGCGCCTCGTTCAATTTGCCTTAGCAAAGTTCCTGATCCAGCGAAGTTAGTTGAAACTTTTATATCTGAATTTACAGACTCAAATTCCACGATAATTTCTTGAAGTGCATCCGTCATACTCGATGCAGCTGAAATCAGCAATTCTGTTTCTGCCGCATAACCAGAGCGACAAATCACAAAACTCAAGACACAAAAAGCTACAAATTGTTTAAAACTAAACATTCGTAATCCCTGCAGCACTCCACAATATCTTCCTGATTTCAGGTCGAACTGGAGCACCAAGAGGATCTCTATAGGGTTTGCCAGACAAATCAACAGAATCTGTGACTAAACCCTGATTAATAAGTACTAACCGTTGCCCTAATTCGGCAACATCCTGCGGATCATGCGTAATCAATAAAATTGGAATCCCAAAAATCAATTGAATTTTTTTAAGCTCCACTCTCATCTGTATTCTTAGTAAAGGATCAAGCGCCGAGAAAGGTTCATCGAGAAGAAGAATCTCCGGTCGCTGCAACAGTGCCCGCGCAAGGCCAACACGCTGCCTTTGGCCACCTGAGATTTCAAAAGGATACTTCTTCGAGAAATCCTTAATTTGAAATATTTCAAGTAATTCTTGAACTCGATCCAAATCAGCCCCTTTCAAGCTTCTTGAAAATATGGAACGTCGCGAAAACCCAATATTCTCAGCTACTGTCATATGAGGAAACAACGCATAATCTTGGAACAAATAGCCTACATTACGATGCCGTGATGCAATATCTATGCCTTTCACAGAATCAAATAGCACCCGATCATTAATAGTGACCTTTCCAGATCTGACACTTTGCAAGCCTGCAATTATTTTAAGCAATAAGCTTTTACCTGCACCGGACTGCCCAAACAGAACTGTAATATCTTCATCACAACTAAATCGAATATTTAAATCGAAATCGTGTCCACCGGACCGGAATAACTGCTGAACGTCAACATCTACTCTCATATATGGTTAAGTCACGCGATATTTCGGTCGAAACAAATAGTTCGACGCAAGTAAAACGACAATACAAACAATAGAAGTAACAATCACCAGAAAATTAGCGATCTGATCATGACCGGCTTGCACTGCCTCATAAACAGCAATAGATAGAGTTTGAGTTTTCCCAGGCAAGCTCCCGGCCACCATCAGCGTGGCACCAAACTCTCCAAGCGCTCTCGCAAATGCTAACATTGCGCCTGCCAATATTCCTCGAAGCGCAAGGGGAAGGGTCACTAAGGAAAAGACTTGTATCTCACTTTTACCTAAGACTCGGGAAGCGTCCTCTAACTGTCGTGAGACCGCTTCAAACGCGGATCGTGCTGATTTATAGACCAAGGGGAAGGCAACTATCGAGGCGGCAATCACGGCCCCCTGCCAAGTAAATATTAAATTAATACCAAATTGAGATTCCAACCAAGACCCAATCGGCCCGCGGCGCCCTAAAAGCACGAGCAGGTAATAGCCTAATACGGTTGGGGGCAGAACCACCGGCAAGGTCAGTACCGCATCTAAAAATTCTTTTCCCCAAAACTCTCGCTTAGCCGCAAGCCAGGCGAATGAAACCCCTGCAATTGTCGCAACAATAGTCGCTAACCCTGCCACTTTTAGGCTTAAAAGCAGCGGGATCATAACGGCATCTAAAGTTATAGGAAATGAAAACAAAATTTATAAAAACGTTATCTTATATTCATAAATATTTGTTTTTAATAATATTTTGGCGCCATAAAAGCGCCAACATCGAACTTGATTTAAAAAAGGAATTTAAAATAATCACGAACGCTAATACCTATTTCGTTATATTTAATTAGATATAGCGCTAAATGTCAAGCACGTGAGCACTAACGCATATATTCAGAGAACTCCGACATCTCAGTTCTAACACTATTAGTCGCCTTACGCTCCATGGCTCGATAGCGCAAAAGCACTTCTTTACCAAACTCGGTAACTTGGGCGCCCCCCCCGCGGGTTCCACCAGTAAGGGTTTCAACCAGCGCAGCCGCGAAGCATTGGTTCATCGTATCAACAAGTATCCATGCTCTCCGATAAGACATTCCAAGCTCACGCGCAGCCGCAGAAATAGAACCGTTTTTTTCAATAGAATCGAGCAAAGAAGCTTTACCGGGGCCCATGGCTATGGACTTTCGGAAGCTGACCTTTAATTGTGGTTCTAGCGTATCAGGCATTGTAATTTGAACTACGAACCCTCGCCTTGAGTCCAGCGCTCAGCAGCTTCAGCATCACTCGCCCGCGCCTCTACCCACCTCTCTCCAGACGACGTTTGTTCTTTTTTCCAGAACGGCGCTCGCGTTTTTAGATAATCCATTAGGAACTCACAGGCCTTGAATGATTCGCCACGATGTGCACTGGTCACAATAACAAGCACAATCTGATCTAAGGGCTGCAGCGCACCTACTCGATGAATAATCAATGTATCGTAAATATCCCAACGAGTCTTCGCCTCATTGACAATAAGTTCGAGAGCTCGCTCCGTCATTCCAGGATAGTGCTCAAGCTCAAGGGTGGAAACATCTTCCCCATCATTTAAATCACGAACGACACCGACAAAACTGGCTACAGCACCCACTTTAGGATTTTTTTTCCTCAGAGCCAACATTTCCTGACTTACATCAAAATCTTCTATTTGTACGCGTACACTCATGTCGTTATCCGCCTGTCACTGGTGGGAAGAGCGCCACTTCATCCGCATTCTTTAACAAAACGTCGTCTGACACCATTTCCTGATTGACGGCGATACGAAAGGGTTTATTTTCGTCCAGCTCACGTTTCCATACATCCCCTCTGTGACGCAATACGTTGAGCACATCAGAGATCTTGTTCTCAGTATCCGCTATGACAATAACTTCCTGACTGACATCGAAGGCCTCTCGAAGTTTTGCAAAGAACAATATTTTTATTTCCATATTAATTAACTCAATTTTGTATCAATCTTATTTTACATTTCTTGTGAAACAGTAGTTTTTTAAAATGCTCCTGATGTTCAACACGTAGAACAAGACCGTTGTGTTCAATCGTATATAATGGATCTAGTATTACATAAAATAACAAATGTTTAGAGAAGCGCATGAATTCAACCAATCCATTGCTCATTGACTCACCTGTTCAAGATACACGACAGAGACATCTGCGAGACCTTCGCATCTCTGTTACAGATCGGTGTAACTTCCGATGCACCTATTGCATGCCCAAAAGCGTCTACGACAGGAATTTTAAGTTTCTAGAGCGGGCCCAGTTACTCTCTTTTGATGAAATCAATCGTCTAGTCAGTATTTTCAAAGATCACGGCGTAGAAAAAGTACGCATCACAGGTGGAGAACCGTTACTGAGAAAACAACTTGAGAAGCTAATTGGAATGATTTCGGCGTCGCATCAACTCGACCTGACACTTACCACGAATGCTACGCTGCTTAAGCAAAAAGCTGCGGTGCTTCAAGATGCCGGGCTACACCGGATTACAGTTAGCCTGGACTCACTGAACGATGCCACTTTTCAGATGATGAACGATATGAAGGTTCCTGTCTCAACGGTTTTGGAGGGGATCGAAGAAGCTGATAAAGTTGGTTTCAAGCCAATCAAAATCAATATGGTTGTGAAACAAGGAGTCAACGATCATGATGTTTTAGAAATGGCTAAGTACTTCAAAGGTAGCGGGCACATTGTTCGTTTCATTGAATTTATGGATGTCGGCTCAACCAATGGTTGGAAAATGAGTCATGTCGTATCATCACAATCATTGGTAGATCGCATCAATGCTGTCTACCCAATCGAGCCGATCGAACCAAATTATGTTGGTGAGGTTGCCGAGCGTTGGAGGTATACGGACGGCTCAGGAGAAATCGGCTTTATTTCCTCGGTCACACAAGCTTTTTGTCAATCATGCACTAGAGCTAGATTGTCGGCCGAAGGATCTATTTACACGTGTCTATTTGCCACCCAAGGGACAGATCTTCGTATGCTGCTTAGAGCAGGTGCATCCGACACAACAATCTCAGATGTTATCTCTAAGCTTTGGCAAGCAAGAACCGATAACTATTCTGAAATAAGAACAGCTGAAACCGCCACAACACGAAAAATAGAAATGTCATACATCGGTGGATAAATGATCCAAAAGATCAGGACGTTAAACTTATGACTCAAAAAAATACATTAGAAATCATTACCCAAGAAAGTGATTACGATCCTAACTCAATGCCCGTGGATAAAGCACGAAGCTATATGGGTGCATTCTTAGATCCTGTTACCAGCTCAGAATGCGTGTCTGTTCGCGATGCGCTCGGGCGTATTTTGTCACAAGATGTAATCTCACCAGTCAATGTTCCTCAGCATGACAATTCAGCGATGGACGGGTATGCAGTTCGAAGTCTTGATCTAACAACAGACGAGAAGACAGAGCTGAATATAGTGGGTACTGCCTTTGCGGGTAAACCTTTTGATGGAGTAATTAAAAAAGGCGAGTCAATCCGAATCATGACTGGAGCAGTCATACCCGAAGGTGCTGATACCGTCATTATGCAAGAGCGGGCTGAAAAAATAGATAACTGTGTAAGAGTAGATTTCTTTCAAAAAGGATCGAATACTAGGAAAACCGGTGAGGATCTAAAACTTGGATCTGCAGCCTTACAAAAAGGACATAAAGTCAGGCCGGCAGATCTCGGACTTATTGCATCACTCGGGATCCCCGAAGTTAGTGTCTATAGAAAACTTCGTGTCGCCTTCTTCTCCACCGGTGATGAGCTGGTTGGAGTTGGGAATAGCCTTGAAGAAGGTCAAATTTACGACAGCAATCGCTATACGATTTTTGGAATGCTTACTGAGCTGGGATGTGAGCTTATTGATATGGGCGTCATCAAGGACACGCCGGAAGCCGTTGAAGCAGCATTTAGGGATTCGACAAGCATTGCTGATGTCGTTATTACCAGTGGTGGTGTATCGGTAGGTGAGGCAGATTTTGTAAAACCAATGTTGCAAAAAATTGGTGAGGTTCTTTTTTGGAAAATAGCGATGAAACCAGGTCGTCCTTTAGCCTTCGGTAAGGTAGGTCGGTCTCATTTCTTTGGCCTACCTGGGAATCCAGTTGCCGTCATGGTAACTTTCTACCAGTTCGTCCAATCAGCTCTTAAAACACTGCAAGGCCAAGTAATGCGAACTCCTTCACCAATGTTCAAAGCGCGCTGCACTGGGCCACTTAAAAAAGCACCTGGCCGCACCGAATTTCAGAGAGGCATCTTGAGTCAAACACCCGCTGGTGAATGGACCGTCAAGCCCACCGGGGACCAAGGATCAGGAATTTTATCTTCAATGAGCCAAGCGCATTGCTTCATTGTTCTTCCAACAGATATGGGCAAAGTTGATGCTAATGAACTTGTCGATGTGCAACTTATTAGAGGGCTAATTGACTCATGAAAAAAATTGAAAAAACAGAAGAGCAATGGCAGGCAGACTTAGCACCCGAGGAATATCAAGTTCTTAGAAAAGATGGGACAGAGCGCAGTTTTAGTCATCCGTTGAATAAGGAACACCGCAAAGGTGTCTTCGTTTGTGTCGGGTGCGCCACGCCTCTATTTACCTCCGAAATGAAATTTGATAGTGGTACTGGATGGCCTAGCTTTCATACTCACATCGATGAGGCATTCATAACAAAAGTTGATAAAAAGCTTTTTATGTCCCGAACAGAGTACCGATGTGCAATTTGTGATGGGCACCATGGACATGTCTTCACCGATGGGCCTGAACCCTCGGGCCTGCGCTACTGCAACAATGGTACAGCGTTGAAATTTATACCTGACGAATAATGTAATTCAGACTTGGGGTTTATCTAACGTTAAAATTGCCTCTCGAGATAGAACACTTAAACCTTCACCTCCGTCATTAATCATATACTCAATAATTTCCTTTCTCATTCTAGGATCCCAGAATCGAGTTATATGTCCAGCGACTCCGTTGATCGCTTCTTTTTTGTCCTCTTCAGATACAAAAAAATTAGAAATATCATTCACCATCTTTACCAATTGAGATGAATTCATACTGCATCCCTTTCTAATAGAACTCGCTCTTTGTGTGAATAAATCGTCTGGCGTCCGTTGCGTGCGAAACCTACTAAGGTAACATCACTGTTAATCGCGGTCTTTATGGCAAGAGAAGTAGGGCCAGACACGGCTACCAATAGACCAACATTAGCTCTAGCTACCTTTGTGACCATTTCATAACTTGCCCGACTCGTAATCAAAACAAACCCTGGAGGTGCATATTCCGAGTTTAATAAAAACGCTCCAATCAACTTGTCTAAGGCGTTGTGTCGTCCAACATCCTCTTTAATCAAACTAATATTTCCATCTTTATCCGACCATGCCGCTCCGTGTAACGTACCGACCTCATGATTCATCGTCTGTAAGGTGTCGAGCGATTGAAGTGCTCCCTGTATCGCTTTCGTTTTAAAAGTTTCTGGAGCAATAACTTTAGATACCACCGGTATAGCCGCCTCAAGCGTTTCCTCTCCACAAAGGCCACATCCGGTACGACCCACCACATTCTTCTTGCGTTTTCGCAAGCCATCACTAATCGTTCGAGATACACTAATATAAGCAGTAATTCCCTTCTCACTCTGAATAAATTCAATGCCATCTATTTCTTTGGCACGAGAGATTATATGCTCAGTGAATGAAAAACCAACCACAAAGTCAGTCAAATCTGAAGGACTCACCATCATTACGGCAAAAGGCTCACCATTAAATACCAGGGCTAACGGGACCTCCTCGGCGATTGAATTGAGCTCTAGTGCAGCCCCACCATCGAGCGTCCACTTGAGTGCTTCTCGTTCAATGATAGCGTTACTGGTCACCGGTGCTCCCTAAACCCTCTCAGGCTCAGTGGCCTTGGCTAACAATTCGAGCTGTTGTTTATTAAACTGTTCAAATTGCTTTTGCCATTGCGCTGGCTGAGTTACAGGCTCCACCTGCACAGCAGTAACTTTAAATTCTGGACAGTTAGTGGCCCAATCAGAATTATCCGTCGTGATGACATTAGCACCTGACTCAGGGAAATGAAATGTGGTGTAAACAACGCCCGGCTGGACTCTATCAGTCACGTGCGCACGCAATACCGTCTCACCTGCTCGACTGCGGATCCCAACCCACTCACCTGTCTTAACACCGCGCAATTCAGCGTCACTCGGGTGAATCTCAAGTCTATCCCTGTCTCTTATACACATCTGACGCTGCCGACGATATGCAGTGTGTAGA
>OJFL01001013.1_pt1 | contig 11997 bp, 5 predicted proteins | sample 1594131 | NCBI WGS metagenome assembly OJFL01 (sample SAMN05416782, study PRJEB24817) | seawater metagenome | isolation source: Sea water | place: Canada:Atlantic | collected 2013-07 | reverse complement strand
CGAGATTTCTGCCTGTCTCGTGGGCTCGGAGATGTGTATAAGAGACAGAAGCAGCACTGCGAGCGCCTGCTGGGCAAAACAAGCTTTATGTTGTCTTTTGGCTGCGTGTTAAATGCTGATTTTGCTATCTCACCTTCTATAGAGGTGTATCATAAACTCAAAAAATTTGAACAATACTCATCACTACCTTCTTCTTCATCGTCACCCATTTCGTCAAGTTTTGATAATTCTGAATTCATTTGGTTCAAAGAAACACTAGCGAGCATGGCTCTTTCTGTTGGGCAGCCTGAACTAGCAATAAAGCAATTGGCTGAATTTGAAATTGCTTCGCTTCCCATCAGTGCCATTATCACCTGGGCCGATGCCCACTATGCTAGTGGTCAATATGGCACTATCACTTCAACCTTAGAGAGAGATGTTACTGACCTTTCACGCTTAGACGACGCGTTATTACTACGGTGGGTTAAAGCACAAAAAGCGCTAGGCGAAGACAACACTAAAGAGATGCGCCTGCTAGGCGAGCGCATGAAAATAAGGGCTTGGCGAGAAGATACCTCTCACGCTGCGCAAGTGGCAAACTACTATCTTGATATCGATCCTCAACCTGAGCTCGCCCTAAAATTTGCCCAACTGAATTGGCAGTATGCGCAAACAGAACACGATAAAGCACTACTTGAAAGGGCTGAAAAAGCAAATTCAGAACTAAGTAGCTAGGAGTTTCAACAAGGTTATGCAACGATTTATTTTATTTTTCTTTATTCTTTTTGCGTTTACTGCAAAAGGCTTTGCCCATGAGTTAAGTAACGGATATTTAACTCTGAATTATCAGCAAGGAGGACTTTTAAAAGGGGAGTTGCTGCTAAAGCCTGAGGATATTGGGCAAGCCGCTAATTTAGATTCCAATAATGACGGGCAATTGCAGTGGGGTGAAGTTTTAGATAATCAGTCTTTTGCAGAGCAATATATCGCGTCCTCGCTACAAGTAAAGCAGGGAGAAATCAAGTGCGATGTTGCAACAACAGTTCCTTCTATGCGCTCAATATCTGCCGAGTCACTTATTGTTTATCCGTTAAATGTCAGCTGCCAAGGAACCGGTGAGATTAGCATAATGTATCAAGGGATCTTTGAAGTAACGCCTACGCATAAACTGCTGACAACAATAAAACTTGAGCAAGAAACCTTAACTACAGTGATAGCTGAAGATAAGCGCATATTAACGCTAACACCTGCGGCTCTCTCTATCACTACACAGTTTTTTGAAATGGTATACCAAGGCATTTGGCATATTTTTATTGGCCTAGATCATATTCTTTTTCTAGTGGCGACCTTACTTACCGTTAATTTAGCGCGTAATGAGCGTTCGTGGAAAAAAGAAGACAAGAAACGGGATATTTTTAAAAACACGGTTATTTTAGTGAGTGCGTTCACCTTAGCGCACTCAATAACGCTTACTGCTACAGCCCTTGATATCATAACGCTAGACAGCAGATGGGTAGAGCTGGGCATTGCAATTTCCGTTATGCTAACGGCACTGAACAATATATTCCCGTTGGTATTTAGGCTCGGCTTTTTAACCTTTGGCTTTGGTCTTCTTCACGGCATGGGCTTCGCCAGCGTATTTGCAGAATTAAACGCACAATCAAACAGCCTAGTAATGAGCGTGGCCGCATTCAACATTGGTGTAGAAATAGGCCAGTTGGTCATTGTTGCAGTACTTCTGCCACTCCTTATGCTTGCGCGTAATTGGCATGTTTATGCAAAAACAATTATGCCGTTTGCATCCTCTGTCATCGCCATTATTGCATTAAACTGGACCTTACAGCGGTGGTAGCCCTTTTTGTCGGTAACTAAGTTCAGCCCCACATCAGTGTTTTGGTATCGTACAAACGTCCCTAGTTGCCTATTACTAGGGACGTTTTATTTTGAGTTGGCGTGTGATGAGCTACAAACGTTCTAAATCATATGCGCCCTGCTCTGATAGCTTTTTATTGAGCGGCGTTATTCGCTCTTCAAACAGGGTTTGTAACTGCAATTTATATTGCAGCCACTTTGCTTCTAAGTCTTCTAATCGTTTTAATGCGCCCGCTTGCGCTGGCGCCCCTGTTCTATCAAAGTTATCCATTAAAAAGCGTACTTGCCTGTCGAGCATATTCGGCCAATTGATATCATCTTCGAAAGTTTGATGTTTAGGCTGAATCACTAACGACTCCCACTCATCTATTTCACTAACAATACGGTCGATAGACTCTGACATTTCAGCAGACAGCATCACATTAGAATGTGTGATGTCATTAAGCTTTTCACGCACATTCCGGGCTTTCTGTAAGTGTGCAAACAGTTCATTTAAAATAGTTTCACTGGCCTTGATACTCTGCTCAACCACTTTTAACTGCTGCGCATTTGTATTCTCTCGTGGATCGGGTAGGACCTTAAAAGATCTAGTTTGCGCTATATCGCCAAGCGATATCGTAGCTTTATATTCTCCCGGCATTACTCTGGCACCATTCCAGCCGCCAAAAAGCTTCACGTTATCAATACAGTTAAGGGGTGCGCGACGCAAATCCCACTCGAAGGTGTTATAGCCTTTATTTGTCGATGGATGCTTGAACTTGACCGGGCTGCGAATATCTTCATTGCCTTTCGCGCAAGATTCAAACGCGCTAGGTTTAGACGATAGCGAGCGCACTAATTCGTTGTCGGCATTAAAAATGTCAATGCGAAGTTCGTCATCTTCTTCTAGCTCTGCGCCTAAATAATATCTGAATGACGCGCCGCGAGGAGGGTTCTTAGCCTCAGGTTGACCGCTCATATTACCACCGCTTAGTAACCGCACGCCGTCAACAGGGCTAAATTGAAATAGCTTTTCATCAACCAAAGATTCGTTAACTTCGCGAAGAGGCGATATATCATCTAACACATAAAACCCTCTTCCCTGTGTAGCAACCACAAGGTCATCGCCTTTCACTTTAAGGTCTGTTATTGCAACCGGAGGTAAGTTAAGCGACAGCTTTTGCCAGTTTTTACCATCATCAAAGCTTATAAACATTCCGCTTTCTGTGCCGGCAAACAGCATACCCTCTTGCTGAGTATCTTCACGAACTACTCTTACAAAAGCGTCTTCGGGCAAGCCTTTATCAATACGAGTCCAGCGTTTTCCATAATTTGTCGTTTTATAAATATACGGGCTGTAGTCGTTAAGTTTATAGCCAGTCACTGCAACGTAAGCTTTGCCCTCGGCATGAGAGCTTAACTCTATGGCATTTACCTGCGCTTCTTTTTTGTGAGGGGTAATATCTACCCAGTTTTTTCCTTCGTCTTTAGTAAGATGCAGTTTACCGTCGTCGGCACCAACCCAAAGCTCTCCCGCATTTACAGGAGATTCAGCAATATAAAACACTGTGTTGTAGTATTCCGCGCCTGCCTGTTCATTTGTGATAGGGCCACCATTTAGCCCCTGCTTTTCAGCATCGTTACGGGTAAGGTCAGGGCTAATTTCTTGCCAATTTACCCCCCTGTCAGTGGTTTTTAGTATCACCTGTGTTCCGTAATACACAGTATTTGGGTCGTGTTTTGATACTAAAACCGGCGCATTCCAATTAGTGCGATACTTTTGGTCTCGTGCATTACGACCGAATACGTATTCAGGGTAAGGCATGATGGGGCGAGTTAACCCACTTTCTCTATCAAATTCCGTGAGTGTACCGTTTATAGTAGTGGCGTAGATAAGCGCAGGATCGTTTGGATTAAACGCGATATGGGCACTTTCACCACCGCCCACTGCAAATTGTTCGTCAATGCCTATGCCGCTATCCCAAGTCGCAGAAGGCGTTGCCATAGTGGTGTTATCTTGCTGGCCTCCATAAATATGATACGGCTCAAGGTTATCTGTGGTCACTCTGTAAAATTGCGCAGTGGGTTGATTGTAAATACTCGACCACGACGCTCCACCATCAAACGTAACAGTTGCGCCACCATCGTTGGCGTTTATCATGTTTAAACTGTTTTCAGGGTTAATCCACATATCATGAGTATCGCCATGAGGCAGCGACTTAATTTCAAAGGTTTTGCCGCCATCAATGGATTTATGCAGCTGCACATTCATAACGTACAGAGTATTTTCATCGTTCGGGTCAACTTTTATATGGTTGTAATACCAAGCTCTGGCTTTAAGAATATTGTCGCCATTCATTAACTTCCATGTAGCCCCAGCATCATCACTGCGATATAAGCCACCTTTGTCAGCTTCAATAATGGCGTAGAGTCGTTTAGGGTTTGATGGTGATACATCAATTCCCACTTTGCCAATGAGCGTTGGCAAGCCTTTTTCAAGCTGCTCCCAGGTTTCACCGCCATCAATAGACTTATAAATGCCGCCCCCATCGCCGCCAGATTTTACAAACCACGGAGTTCTGCCGTGATGCCACATGCTTGCATAGAGTATTCTTGGGTTAGAAGGATCTATGGCCAAATCGGCTGCGCCCGTATCTGCATTCACTTTTAATACGTGTTGCCAATTTTTACCACCATCAGTGGTTTTGAAAATACCGCGCTGTTCGTTGGGAGCCCAAATATTGCCTTGAACCGCAGCCCAAGCAACGTCTGGATTCGAAGGGTGTATGCGTATTTTTGGAATTTGACCCCGATTGTCTAATCCAACCAGCTTCCATGTTTCGCCCGCGTCGGTAGATTTATAGATGCCTTTGCCATGACTTGTGGTAACGCCTCGAATAGGCCCTTCGCCAGTGCCAACATAAATTACGTTGGGGTCGGAAGGCGCTACTGCAATAGAACCAATGCTGCCTACTGCAAAATGTTTATCTGATAGCGGCTTCCACGATATTCCCGCGTTTTCAGTTTTCCATACTCCACCACCAGCAGTGCCCATGTAATAAAGCTGCGGGTTGCCCTTAACGCCGCTAACGGCAACCGAACGACCGCCACGGTAAGGACCGACAAAACGGTATTCCATTTTGTCGAAAAGTACTGCATCAATGGTGCCTTCTAATCCATAAGTTGGAAATGAAAAACTCAACAGTGTGCTCACAGACACAACTAGAGCAGCTAATGTTCGCCGTAATATCATTTCTGAACGCCTTATTTTGGTTATTATTTTTAAAAGTGGAAATGCTTATTTTTGATGTTTTGTAACGATGAACACTTATATTGCAGCCAGCGTAACGTTATGGCAATGACTTTGGCGAGGAATTTGAATATGCAAATATACAATAATGAGAAGCTGTGAAGATGTGTTGGGCTATAGAATTTTAATGCGCGGCACGTTGAAGCCCCCTTGGGCCTTCAACGTGCCAGCAGGGCAACGTGTTACGCTCTTTGCTTTGACCTAAGATCGAAAACAGCATACGAAGCAACGATTAAAAAGCAGCCCGCGGGGACTATGTAGGATAGCGCTGTACTGTAGTTATCAATCAGTGCCGCTTGAATAAGTGGAATAAGTGCCCCACCAAGAATAGCCATTACCAATCCTGCCGCACCAAATTTAGCGTCATCTTTTAATCCGTGTAATGCAATGGCATAGATAGTTGGGAACATGAGTGATAGGCAAGCCGAAATACCAATAAGCGCCCAAACGCCTGTATCATTAGGCATGGCAATCATGCAAAGACACAGTAACGTAGCGACAGTAGACATAACGGTTAGCAGAGCCGCAGGCCTAATGTAGCCCATGATCCATGTCATTACAAAACGCGAAACAAGGAAAACCAACATACTGTATTGCAACACAGTCCCACCAGATATTTCATCTCCGCCTTTGGCTTCCATTACGTATTGAATAGTAAAGGTCCACACACAAGTTTGTGCTGCTACATTAAAAAACTGCGCTACTACACCAAAGCGATAGTGGCGATTTTTGAAAAGCCTTCCCATTGTGGCCCTAAAATCAACCTTATTACTCGTCTCTTGAGCCTGACAAACTGCGGGCGTTTTCATCATGGCAATGGCTATCCAAATAACCACCAACACGCATGCAAACCCCACATAGGGCACCATAACGGCCTCAAGTTCAGCACTCATTACCGCAACGAGTTGATCAGCACTCATGTTACTTCGCTCATCGGCTGTTGCTTGGTTTAATTGGGGAAGAATGAGCGTTGCTGCCAAAAACACTCCTAAATTAGTGCCAACAGGATTAAATGACTGAGCGAAATTCAGACGTCGAGTAGCTGTAACTTCACTCCCCATTCGCATGACATAAGGGTTAGCAGAGGTTTCAAGAATAGATAACCCACCGGCTAACACAAACAAGGCCGCGAGAAAAAAACCATACGTCATCATCTGACTGGCGGGGTAAAACATAAAGGCCCCTAAAATGGCACAACCCAACCCGGTCAGCACTCCAGTTTTATAAGAGAACCGTTTGTTGATAAATGCAGCCGGTATGGCTAAGCAAAAGTAAGCGCCATAATAACTAAACTGAACTAAGGCTGATTGCAAAGAAGACATAGTGAAAATTTTGCTAAACACTTTAACAAGCGGATCAGTCATATTTGCGGCAGTTCCCCATGCAGCAAAACATACAGTAAGAAGAATAAAAGGCAGTAACATATCACGAGAGACTAAGGGGGCTTTTTGTTGCATGGGTTACGGTCGCATGTTAATTTTTGGTTAACGCATTTAATCAACAAAGTATTGCCATGTCAATAAATCAACTTTATTTATTTAAATATGATTAAGCAAATTTATTGGCAAAAAACAAATGTTAAAAAACGGAGTTATTACGTTTAACATAACCAACCTAAATTTCTTTGAAGTAGACGACATGACCGATAAAGCAAAAACTCAGAAATCGACACGAGAAGGCCGAGGTCAATCTGGTCTAAGAGTCCAGAATGAGCGAAAAATCATATCCCTCATTCGCCAACATGGTGCATTACCTAAAGCAGAAATAGCCCACAAAACTGGACTGTCTGCTCAAGCAGTTACAGTCATTATAAATCGCTTAGAGGCTGACGAACTACTAGTAAGAAAAACACCCCAGCGAGGCAGAGTAGGACAACCTTTAGTGCCCTTTGCACTCAATTCAGAAGGAGCATTTGGTATAGGTTTAAAGGTAGGAAGACGAAGTTTCGACCTCACTTTAATTGACTTGAATGGCAATGTTCGCGCTACTCTTCATGAAAACGTTCAATACCCCAGCGTTATTAAATTACTGGCATTTTTAGAAAAAGGCATTGAGGCCCTTACTCTAGGTTTGAACAGCGATTTGCGTGAAAGAATTTTAGGAGTGGGCGTGGCAACGCCCTACGAAATATGGAGCTGGGCGGAAGAAGCAGGCGCCCCGTCGGAAGTATTGGACGAATGGAAAACCTTTAATTTTACTCAAGGGATCACGAGTATTATCAATTTACCGGTTTATGTTTGTAACGATGATACCGCTGCATGCTCTGCCGAGCTAAGCTTTGGTAACCCACATCATTTCGACAATTTCATGTACGTGTTTATTGGTACGTTTATTGGTGGTGGCGTGGTACTCAATGGTTCGTTGTTTACCGGCAAAACGGGGAATGCAGGTGCTATTGGCTCATTGCCTCAACCAGTACTCGACCCACAAGGAAAGCTATCATCCCAACAGCTGATCATGCAGTCCTCATTATACATACTCGAACAGATGCTAATTGATGCAGGTTACGATGGAAAATCACTATGGCAGTCGAGTGAATACTGGGGAGAGTTAGGCGCCACTCTGGATGACTGGATTGACAAAGTAGCCGATGGTCTCGCCTATGTAGCCCTTTGCTCTATGGCTATTTTTGATTTTGAGGCCATCGTTATTGATGGCGCTATTCCCGTTACGGTAAGAGAAAAAATTGTACGTGCTACTGCAGAAAAAATAGCAAAATCAGATACTCGAGGGCTCTCACCCTGCGAAGTTGTAAGCGGCACGATAGGAGGCAAAGCGCAGTCTATCGGGTGCGCAAACCTGCCACTATTGGCAAACTTTTCTCAAGACAGTCGAAGCCTTTTTAACTAAGGTCTAACGACCTTAGTTTTCACTACCTCTTTTTAATAAAACACAGCATTGCGTTGTGGGTTTCCCCATCTTTTTAAGCGTTTTCGAATCGCTGTAAATAGGTTGATGTCATTTTGTGCATAAAATATTAAATAATATTAGTTGATTTATTATTTTGAATAACCTACATTTCGTTAACAATCTTGTTACCACCCTTAACATTTGACTAAATCTAACTACGGGACAGGGTTAGTCAACTTTAAGAAATAAATCACTGGAGAGACACATTATGCAATGCGCAACTAAACTCACACTCATCGCAGCAGCCGTCACTGCATCTATTTCTCAAACTTCTTTGGCACAAACTGCTGAAGAGGAAACAAGCAAACCTAGCAGTCTGGATTTTGAGCAAATCATTGTTACGGGTACATCTAGACCAAAAGAAAAAATTGAATCGACAAACGCAATGACAACGTTTGGCGAAGAAAAACTTGAGCGTTTAGCACCTTATAGTGTGGGTGAATTAGTTCGCAGCATTCCTGGATTTCATGCGGAAGACACAGGTGGTGAAACAGGTAACAATGTTGCGCCTCGTGGTTTTCCGCTGTCAACGCAGACGGAATTTACTGCATTATTGCGCGATGGTATGACGGTATTTTATAACCAAGATGTTTTGTTTTCTCAAAACGACCGCTTTACTCGCCTTTCTAATTTCATAGGTAATGTTGAAGCCATTAGAGGTGGTGCATCATCGATTTTCGTAGGTAGTGCACCTGCTGGTTTTATTAACTTTTTATCTCGTGAAGGCGGTGACGATACAGAAGGCGATGTATTTTTTGAAACCAATAGTAACAACCGCTTAGGTGCGCAAGCATGGGTGAGTGGCTCAATTAACGACCAAACCGTTTATGCCATTGGCGGTTGGTATCGCAGAGGTGACTCTGCTCGCGACCCGGGCTATACCGCCAACCAAGGTGGTGAAATTAATGCCAACGTAAAATATTTTTTTAAAGACAGCAGTGGCTTTACTCGCTTTGAATTTAACAAACAAGATGACAAATCTTTCTTCTTCATTCCTCAGCCTCTTACCGGTTCAACAACCGATGCGCAAACCATTCCAGGGGGGATGGACATTCGCGATGGAACAACGGGTAACTCAGCGGGCGCGCGTTTACTTCGCTTAGCAAATACGCCTAGCGGCGATATCGATTTAGACGTTACCGACGGTAACTTTGCAGACGTAACCTACATCGGAAACACCACAGAGGTAGAGCTAAACGACAACTGGATGTTTACCAACCAAGTTCGCTATACCGACCTACTAACAACGTTCACCGGTATTATTAATGTTGGCAACGCAGAACCTTTATCGGGTAAGGCTCAAGCTATATTTGATAGCAACCAAACTGCCCTTGCCGATGCGGTTTTTAATGATAGTTTGAACTACAGAATACTCGATGCCGGGACAGGCTTTGAACTGGCTAACAACAGCAATGTTGATACTTTTAATACCAATGGTTTTGGTATTAATGCAGGCTTTTGGCATCGCCGCTTTGAAGGCGATAACCTTCAAAATGAAACAAAACTTCGTCATGTTTACGAAGGTTTAGATGAAGGCACTATTTACTCTACATTTGGTTTGTTTGTTTCTAATATTAACGGCCATGTTACCGATTACCGAATTAACACCCTTCAGTCTGTTGAGCCTTTACCACAACGTTTAGATATCGCGTTTATTGACGAACAAGGCAATGACATTGCCAGCGGTACATATAAAGGAATACAGGCTGGTTCACATGGCTTTGCCAATATTGTTTATAACGAGTCGACCATTGCGCCTTATGCGGACTTTGAATACGAGATAGATGATTTAACCCTAAACCTTGGCGCACGCTACGAAACACTTAGAGCAAATGGTGAAGCCGAGAATCAGGGCAACTACGAAATAAGTAGCTTTACTAGCGATGCTGACCTAGTAAACGGAAGCATTGTCCTACCCTTCGGTGACGGCACTTATCGAGATTTTGATATTGAATATAGCGAGTTAGCGTGGACAGTTGCTGCGAATTACATCGTGAATGAAGACTTTGCTGTTTTTACTCGATATGCAGACGGGTTTCGTATGCCTGACGTAGATAAATATATGGCAATTACCGACCTTTCAAGTCAAGCAGAGATAGACGAGTTTAATCGCTCTGAACGTCGTGAAACCCAACCAGCCTCTACAGTAATGGCAGAGTTAGGCTTCAAATATAACTCAGGCGACGTTGCTGCTTTCTTAACAGCTTATTATGCCGCAGCAGACGACCTATTCTTTAACGTTCCCACTGTAGTTGACAATCAGGTGGTACAACGCCAAGCGTTTCGCAATACAGAAACACTTGGTTTAGAAGCTGAATTCAATTTACAAGTAACGGAAGGCTGGAGAGTTGGCTTATCTGCAACATATCAAGATCCAGAATTCGTAAACACGCCAGCGGCTGAATTTATCAACAGCGACGGAAACGTAGACACAGTGAACATTAATGGCAATATGCCTGTTCGCGTTCCAAAGCACTTTGGGCAACTTACCACCAGCTATGAGTTTGAAGACTTTGCTTGGGGTGTGGCCAGTGTAAACGCCACTTACTCGTGGAGCGGAAAACGTTATGCAGACGATGCTAATACTGCTGAACTCCCTTTCTATGGCATGCTTAACCTTGGCTTTGCGATAGAAAACGAAGATGGCTATTACGTAAGAGCTGACGTTAAAAACATCAACAATTCTGAAGGCTTATCGGAAGGCGATCCACGAGCTGGAGAAACTGTAGCTGGGCAAAATACCACATTTAACGCCCGTGTTGTGTTGCCTCGCACCTTTACAGTAAGTGTAGGTAAACGCTTCTAAACAATTTGGGTAGCTTGGGCGTGTGACCAAGCTACCCTACTCTATTTTTTCACTACCGCTTTTTTATTATTGATTGGCAAATCGGTCTGCTCTGCTACTCAACACTTTCAGACCACCATCTATACAATTCAACTCACCTTCTATAACCCACTATAATCCACCAAAACATGAATAAAGTTCATCGATAGATGAAATTAAGTCATTTTTATTCATAACAAACATTGCGTATAACATTCCCATGCAGAGACACCATTGAGGGAAGCGTGAAACACAATGAATAAAGACTTTGAATTTACTATTACTAGCACACCGTTGAATGAGGAGTATAGCCCTTCAGAGACAACGCGAATTACCACTAACTATGCAAATTTAGCTAGGGGTGAACATCGTAAAGCGAATCTTCGCAATGCTCTGCAAATGATAAACAACCGCTTTAATGCACTGGCTACATGGGACAACCTTACGGGGCAAAGATACGCTGTAGAGTTAGACATTATAACAGTAGAGGTAACCCTTAAAGCCCCTGCAATCACTAAAAACGAGATTAACGATCACAGTATCAAAAATTCCGCCCTCTCAGATACCAAGCTTCAGGGTGCTAACAAAAGCTTTCCAGCTATTGAAGTTCTGAAAACGACGATTGTGGACACTAAAACAAAGCAGCGTACAGAAGGTATAGTGGGTAACAACTTTTCTTCTTACTTAAGAGATTACGATTTCAGCGTAGTGCTTCCAGCGCATAATAAGGGGCAGTCTCACTTTAGTGTTCCTGACAACTTTGGCGACCTGCATGGTACGCTCTTTCAACAGCTTGTGCAGTCAAACACTTACAAGGCGCACTTTTCAAAGCTTCCTGTTATTTGTATAAGCGTTTCAGATAGCAAGGTGTATCACCGAACTGAAAATGAACACCCGATTTTAGGGGTTGAATATATTCCCAATGAAACGTCATTAACCGAAAGCTACTTCAAAAAAATGGGCTTAAATGTGCGCTATTTTATGCCGCCTAATAGTGTTGCGCCGTTTGCGTTCTATTTCTCTAATGACTTGCTAAACGACTACACCAACTTAGAGCTAATCAGCACCATTAGCACCTGTCTCTTATACACATCTCCGAGCCCACGAGACAGGCAGAAATCTC
>OJFL01001006.1_pt1 | contig 12033 bp, 9 predicted proteins | sample 1594131 | NCBI WGS metagenome assembly OJFL01 (sample SAMN05416782, study PRJEB24817) | seawater metagenome | isolation source: Sea water | place: Canada:Atlantic | collected 2013-07 | reverse complement strand
AAGTTGAATAATTAGTACCCTTTTTTATTTTCTACGTTATAAAAAGTATCTTTGAATTTGTAATAAAAACACACAGTCAATATTACTGATTATGTTATAAATTACGACTTATTAAATGATATAGTTTTATAAAAATTAAAAAATTATCACATGAAAAAAATAATGATTCTTTTCGCTTTCTTAGTTCTAATTTCTTGTGAAGACAAAAAAGAACTAGAGTTTTTCAAGACCTATGATGAGTCTGAGCTCTTACAAAAACAACAAGAGCATCAAATTCCTAGAATGAAATTTAAGCTATTTCAATCTAAGGTATTAAACATGAATACCATTTTTAAACCATTTAATGATGAGTTAGCTACCAACTTTTCTGAAGAAGAATATAACAACTTAAAACCATTAATCTTAGAACAAAATATTCCATCCATTCAAGGAAGTATCTCAAAGGGTCTTCTTTCTTATGAAAAATTAACCTTATTTTATTTGTACAGAATTAGAAAGCTTGAAAGTGATAGCAGTACATCATTACATGCTATAATTGCGTTAAATTCTACTGTTCTTGAAGAGGCTAGAGCCAGAGACAAGAATAGAGATACTACTAATTTTTTGATAAATGTGTCTATGTATGGAATGCCAGTTTTAATAAAAGACAATATAAATACATCTGGAATGCCAACAACTGCAGGTGCTATAGCTTTGCTAGAAAATGAGAATACAGAAGATGCGTTTATTATAAAGAAATTAAAAGAAGCTGGAGCACTTATTTTAGGGAAATCAAATTTAAGTGAATGGGCTTATTATTTTTGTGGTACCTGCCCAGTTGGTTATAGTGCAACAGGTGGGCAAACTCTAAATCCATACGGAAGAGCCATATTTGAATCTGGAGGATCTAGTTCTGGAAGTGGGGCAAGTGTGGCGGCAAATTATGCAGTAGCTGCAGTAGGTACAGAAACATCTGGATCTATTACATCTCCATCTAGTCAGAATTCTGTTGTAGGTTTAAAACCTACTATAGGTTTGTTAAGTAGAACAGGGATTGTTCCTATTTCAACTACTTTAGATACTCCAGGCCCCATGACTAAAAATGTTATAGATAATTATATTCTATTAACAGCAATGCAAGGTTACGATGCTGCAGATTCAAAATCATTTGAAGTTGTTGAAAAAGATTTTGGTGATTTAGAAAATTCTTTCAAAGGAAAACGATTTGGAGTATTCAAAGATATTTTTAGAGATTCTATTTTTAAGTTTACTATGGATAAAATAAAAGAAGCTGGAGGAGAAATAGTTCTAATTGCTCCAAGAAAAGTTGGTCTTCCAGGCTTCTTATCTATCTTAAATATTGAAATGAAACATGAGTTACCAAAATATTTAAAAAATCATGCAGATAAAAAGGTGGAGATTACAAGTGTAGATGATGTCATTGCATTTAACCGATTAGACCCAACTTTAAGAGCTCCCTATGGCCAGCTTAGATTTATAAACATTGGTAAAGACACCATAACACTAAACGAATTAGAAGTTATTAAAAAAAACCTTAAGACTATTGCAAGAACTTTTTTTAAAGCTTTAGAAACTCAGAATTTAGACGCTATTTTATCTATAAATAACTCTCATTCTGCCTATTCTGCAGTGGCTGAATACCCCAATTTAACAATACCAATGGGCTATAAGAAATCTGGAGAACCTATAAGTTTAACCTTCATTGGCAAACCAAATGAAGAAGGTAAATTATTACTTTTAGGCCATACTTTTGAACAATTAACTAGCCATAGAAAAATGCCAAAAAATTTCAAGTAAATTTCACCTTAGAAAACGTATTTTTGTCGTCCTAAAAATAGAGAATGAGAACGAAGTCGGTAAAGAAAAATAAGATCAATGTTGTTACATTAGGATGTTCTAAAAACATTTACGATTCTGAAGTTTTAATGGGGCAGTTGAAAGCCAACGGAAAAGATGTTGTACATGAAGATAAAAACGATGAAGGTAATATTGTAGTAATCAACACTTGTGGTTTTATAGGGAAAGCAAAAGAAGAGTCTATAGATACTATTTTACATTACGTAGAGAAAAAAGAAGCTGGAGATGTAGATAAGGTTTTTGTAACGGGTTGCTTAAGCGAACGTTATAAGCCAGATTTAGAAAAAGAAATTACCAATGTAGATCAGTATTTTGGAACACACGATTTGCCAAATCTTTTAAAAGTTTTAGGAGCAGATTACAAACATGAGCTTATAGGTGAACGCTTAACCACTACTCCAAAACATTATGCATATTTAAAAATTGCCGAAGGTTGTGACAGACCTTGTTCTTTTTGTGCCATTCCATTAATGCGTGGTAAACACAAATCTACTCCAATAGAAGAAATTGTAATTGAAGCAGAGAAATTGGCTCAAAAAGGGATCAAAGAAATCATGCTAATAGCACAAGATTTAACCTATTATGGTTTAGATATTTATAAAAAAAGAGCTCTGGCTTCACTTTTAGAAGCTTTGGCTAAAGTAGATGGTATAGAATGGATTCGTATGCATTATGCTTTTCCAACAGGTTTTCCGATGGATGTATTGGAGGTCATGAAAAATGAACCAAAAGTGTGTAACTATCTAGACATTCCTTTGCAACATATTAATACAGAGATTTTAAAATCTATGAAACGTGGTACTACCCACGAAAAAACAACCGCCTTAATTCATAAATTTCGTGAAGCAGTTCCTACTATGGGAATTAGAACAACTTTAATTGTTGGCTATCCAGGAGAAACAGAAGCACAATTTCAAGAATTAAAAGATTGGGTAGAGGAGATGCGTTTTGAGCGCTTGGGTGCTTTTGAATATTCGCATGAAGAAAATACAGGTGCTTTTGTCTTAGAAGATGATGTTCCAGCAGATGTAAAGTTTAGACGCGTAAATGAAATTATGGAAATTCAATCACAAATTTCTTGGGAAATTAATCAAGAAAAAATAGGAAAAACTTTCACCTGTTTGTTTGATAGAAAAGAAGGAAATTATTTTTATGGTAGAACAGAGTTTGATTCTCCAGATGTAGACAACGATGTTCTGGTAGATGCCAGAGAACACTATATAAAAATAGGAGAGTTTGTGGCGATTAAAATTCATGAAGCCGGTGACTTTGATTTGTATGGTACACCAGTAAAATAAACTCTACAGCTTAGCTTTTCTTACTTTCATTTTTCAACATACTTGATAATCAGGTTTTTGTCTGTTTTAGTTATTTCTGTATCTTTAAGGAAAACTTAGCAGAATGAATAAAAGAGAATTTTTAAAAAATGTATCTCTTGCAGCTGTTGGACTACCTTTTATAAGGACCTCCTTTTCAACAAGTTTAAATACATTAAAACATCTTTCGCCCAATCAAATTGCCACTGAAGAAAATTTTTGGTTACAGGTACGTAAAGATTATTCGTTAAAGCCAGACTATATAAATCTAGAAAGTGGCTATTATAATATCATACCAAATCCTACATTAAACCATATGATAGACCATGCTAGAATGGTGAACTATGAAGGTTCTTATTATATGAGAACTGTACAATGGGATCAAAAGAATGCAATGGCAGCTAAATTAGCTAAGGTGGTAGGTACTAGTGCTAAGAACTTAATCATTACTAGAAATACCACAGAATCATTAGACATGGTAATTAAGGGAATGAATTGGAAAAAAGGAGATGAAGCTGTGTATGCAAAACAAGATTATGGAGCCATGAAAATGATGTTTGAGCAAGTGTCTAGACGTTATGGAACAAAAAATATAATTGTATCTGTTCCTAATCATCCCACTTCTGATGAAGAAATTGTAAGGATTTACCAGAATGCTATTACTTCTAGAACCAAGTTATTGATGGTGTGTCATATGGTGAATATTACTGGTCAAATCTTACCTATTAAAAAGATTTGCCAGATGGCACATAAAAAAGGGGTTCAAGTAATGGTAGATGGCGCGCATTGTGTTGGCCATTTTCAATTTAAAATAGACGATCTAGAATGTGATTATTACGGTTCTAGCTTGCATAAATGGTTGGCAGTTCCTCTAGGAACAGGGATGTTGTATGTGCGTGATAAGCACATAGATAATCTTTGGCCTGTATTTGCAGAACATCACAGAGAGCCAGGAGATATTGCTAGATTAAATCATGTAGGTACACATCCTGTTTATCATGATTTAAGTATTGAGAATGCCATAGAGTACTACGCAATGTTAGGAGCAGAAAGAAAAGAAGCTCGTTTACGATATTTACAAGAGTATTGGTCATCTAAGGTGAGAACGCATCCAAACATCATTGTAAATACACCAAAAGAATCGTTTAGAGCTTGTGGAATTGCCAATGTTGGTCTTAAAAATTTAAAACCTCATGAATTAGCAAAGCAATTGATGGACCGTTATCAAATTTTTACAGTTGCTATAGATTATGCCAATGTGCAAGGTTGTAGAATTAGTCCAAATGTTTTTACTACTACTCAAGAATTAGATGTATTTGTGAAAGCATTGCAAGAATTGGCTTCATAGTGTTTGAGTTTTATTAGTAATTTTAAATGAAGCAACTTAAAAAAAATATAGTAGTAGTACTGTTTGTTCTTTTTTCACTGCTGATACCGTTCACAATGATGTTGTTAACAGATCGTATAAGATGGTCTCTGTTAGATTTTATAATGGCGGGATTTTTTCTATTTATAACAATTTCTACAATTCACTTTATTTTCAGAAAAATAAAAAATACTAAGTATTTTATCGTTACTTCCATAGCTTTTCTATTATTAATGCTCCTTATTTGGATAGAAATTGCGGTAGGAGTATTTATTTAAAAATTTTGATAGAACAATATCAAGTAGTACTTCTTTACTAGTTATGATGAGTTTTTATTTAGTCAAAAACACCAAATATATTTAAAAACCTAATATTCATAATGTTGATTATTATTTTGTCTCCCTATAAATGGGGAGTTAAAAATTTCACTATTTATAGGGATTGACAAGAGTACTTTCTATTCCTACTTTTACTTTTGAAAAATTGTAATATCTACCCACTAAAAATCTACCCCTAAAATTAGTTGAGATACATCATTAAAACACCATTAAAACATTTAGTATGATAGATGATTTCATTAAAAGCATTCCTAATGAGTTAGAAAGTGGAGCTAATTTTATTTTAGACAAGATATCTAAATTCCATCAAGACAATCAAAATAATACTGTAGAATTTTATCAAACATATATAGAATTCTCAGCTTTATTAGAAGCTTTCTTATTAAGTTATAAATGTCCCTTTAAGAAAATAGATCTAGATTTAAACAAAGAAGATAATATTCTTAAGATTATGAATTTTTCTCATCAAATTAAACTGGACCTCAGAACTATGTCTAAGAAAAGGTTGGTTCAGGATTCTTCAAATATCTACAAAGCACCTTTTCAATATCCTTTTTCGCAGGCCATTATTTCAAACGAACTAGACAAGACACAATTATTGATTAATGAATTAAGAGAAATTCTTTCCATGAGTTCTGTTTTTGGGATGGAACACAAATCTAGATTGTTAAGACAATTAGGGAACTTAAACAGAAACTATATTCGGAATTTTCTAAAGTATTCAAGTTTAGGAGTTTTATAGACTTAAAAACTGTTTTAATTACTTTCTGTTGGTATCGCTTTTTATAATCAATACAAATATGAATTACTTATCAATTTTCTACCCTATTATCTTGGTAGCAAAGCTCTATATTATTTAATGATGCTAGAATTTCTAAAGAAAATAGCATTCACAAAAAATAGTTTTCCGTTGTCCCAAAAAGAACGAAATAATGGATTATCTACCATGTAAATAATACTACCACTTCCTTTTCTCTCTTCTCCAAATAATAATGATTCTGGAATATTTTTTAATGCTTTTTTTCCTGCAAAACCAGCTAAATTAGTAGCGCTTTTATTGAAGTAAGCTACGTTACTGCCATTTTGCAGATAGGCATAGCTAGCGTTATTTAATTTTAGGGAAAAGTACACATCATCGTATCCAAAGGCCAAAGGATGGCTACTGTCTACCTTACTTTTAAAAATAGCTCCTGTAATTAAAGTATTGGCTCTGTTTCTTCTAGTATCTTCATAAGCAGTTAGATTTGCTGTTTTATTTTCTTTGCCCTTAGTTGGTTTTTTGCTTTTCAACGCAAAACCTTCTTTGTTGACAAAACTTCGTAAAGCTGTACCAATAGCAATAACAGTTCCGCCAGCTTGTGCAAAGTTGTTTATTTTCTCTAAACCACTTTTATTTAAGATAGAACTATAATACCCATTGGGTATGATTAACACATCATATTCATCTAAATCTACCCTGTTGATATAGTCTGTATCAAGTGCAGTTAAAGGATAATGTAACTGAGTCTCAAAGAAATGCCAAATCTCACCAAAACTTAAAGAAGAAGTTCCTTTACCAGAAATAACGGCTACTTTTTGTTTGTTAATAGGGTGTACACTAGATGATCCAAAGTCTTTTCCAGAACTTACAAAGCCTGTTTGCACTGGAGTTAGTTTTCTATTGTTATTCTGAGCGATAGAAGTTATCTGTTTGTCAAACTCCTTATTTGTTTTGTTGTCGCCACGTAAAATAATTAAGGTCCCTTTAGCATATGAATTTCCTTCTATGGTAAAATCTTTTTCAGAAAAACGAACACGAACATCTGCCTGAAGTAAGGCTGCTAAGAAAGAAGCATCTTCTAAACTGTTCCATTTTGATACATATGCATAGGCATTTTGATCTATTTCATTATTTGCAGTATCTACCATGACATCTTTTCTAGAAGAAACCTTGGTTGTTGAAGCTATTGCTTTAAAACCATGCGCATAGGGTAGTGACCAAGCAGTAATATCATAGGTTAAAGAATCGGTTAGTTTTGCATTGGGTTCAAATAAAACTTTCACCATTTTTCCTTTTGGTTGTTGGGTATGAATAACCAAATCTTTTGTATTTACAGACATGCGAGATTCTTGCTGAGTGAGATAATTATATCCTTTTACAAGTCCTTTATTAGTGAATTCATAATCAATTTGATGCTTGTCTAGTAAGGCAAGTAAACGAGTAGTTTTATCTTTGTTTTCATTTTTTAAAACATAACTTTTATACTTGAAGCTTCCTGTATCAAAGAATTTTTTAAATTCAGTATTTAATGTAACAGCGTTTTTGGAGGCTATTTCTACAGTAGACAGGCCAGTAGTTTTATGATGCGCTACTCTGTCTACCAACGTAAGTTCATACCCATGATCTGTATCTACTCCTAAACCACCCATGCCACCACCAGCTTGTTCATAGGTCATTCCTATAGCACCCATATACGTTGGATATGTATCTCCATAACTAGGGTAGAGTAAATCAAAACTTTCTTTGGTAAAATACAGCCATCCATTTTTATCAAAATATCGTGCGTGATTTTTTCCTATCTGAGTTTGGAAATTACGTTGCCAGTCTGTAATAATTTCATGAAAAGGCTCAGCAGCAGGAGCAAAGTAATACGGATTGTTCATAGATTGTTCGTGAAAATCTACATGAACATGTGGCATCCATTTGTTGTAAATCTTTAAGCGTTGCGTAGACTCTATTTGTGTAGCCCATGCCCAGTCTCTATTTAAATCAAATAAATAATGATTTGCTCTTCCACCTGGCCATGGTTCTCTGTGTTCTTTTGCATTTTGATCTGTATTATAGGGCTCACTTTTTACCTGATTGTACCAATTGGCATATCTATCTCGTCCATCTGGATTAATACACGGATCTATAATTACCAAGGTGTTTTCTAGCTGATCTTTTTTTGTTGTCACCAATTCATACAAGGTTTGCATGGAGGCCTCTGTGCTAGATGCTTCATTACCGTGTACATTATAACTCAACCATACAATAGCAATATCATTAATACTAGCTGGTTTTAAGCCTGTTTGACCTAGATTGTTATGTCTTATTTGTTCTATGTTTTCTATATTCTTTTTAGAAGAAATATAACTTACGTACAAAGGTCTTCGCTCATTAGTTTCACCGTATTTTTCTAATAAAACGTTGTCTAGTTGAGTACTTACATAGGTAAAATAATCTACAACTCTATGATGGCGTGTAAACTGCTTTCCTAGTTCGTAGCCTAAAAATTCTTTAGGAGATTGAATATTTTGAGAAAAAAGAGAAGATGAACATATAATTGCCAATAGTAAAACTCTAAACTTCATAAGGTATCTAATTGATGAAAACCAAAAGTAAGGATTTATTTAGAGAAAAAGAGGCTTTAAAAAGCTGTTAGTCCGTACATTTATTAAAAGCTGACCACAAATTTAGTATTTTTGATAAATTTTTAATTTTATTGCTTTCAACCATTGCAATAAAGTGTTTTTTTAATAGCGTTATGGTATAATTTTATGAAGTTTACGCACATTCCATTTCAGAAAACAGGATTCTTTTCTAAGACAATGACTGATTATTTAGATCAGAAAGAATCGATCCAGCCGTTCTATAATAATTTTCCAGATATGGAGGGGTTTGCCGCACAAATTCAGGAGAAAGAAAAATATTTTCCACTAGCAACTAGAAAAGAATTGGTAACTGTTTTACAAGACCAGTATAGTAATATAACTACTTCAGAAGCCACCTTAGAAAACATAAAATCACTAGAAAATAAAGATACTTTTACTATTACAACAGGCCACCAATTAAACCTATTTACAGGACCGTTGTATTTTTTGTATAAGATACTCTCTACCATTAATTTGTCAGAAACTTTGGCAGAGCAATTTCCTTTGCAACGGTTTGTTCCTGTGTATTGGATGGCTACAGAAGATCATGATTTTGAAGAAATTAATTATTTTAATTTCAAAGAGGAAAAAGTTACTTGGGATAGACAGGACGGTGGGGCCGTTGGAAGATTTTCGCTAGAAGGCATACAGGAAGTTTTTACTAGTTTTTCAAAACAATTAGGAGATTCTAAAAATGCAGTATTTCTATCAGAACTTTTTGAAAGAGCATATGTGTCTCATGCCTCTCTTGCTGAGGCTACTAGATATATTGCCAATGAGTTATTTAAAATGTATGGCTTGGTTATTTTAGATGCCGATGACCAACGACTGAAAAATATATTTGCTCCTATTATGAAGGATGAATTGCTTCATAAAACTTCTTGGAAAGCAGTTTCTAATACCATAACAAACTTAGAGAAGGAATATAAAATACAGGTAAACCCAAGAGAAATTAATTTATTTTATTTAACTGAAGACTCTCGAGAACGAATTATAGAAAACGAAGGACAGTATACAATTCACAACACAGACCTTGTTTTTTCGGAAGCTGAAATACTTAACGAGCTAGAGAACCACAGTGATAGATTTAGTCCAAATGTAATTATGAGGCCTCTATATCAAGAAGTAATTTTGCCTAATCTTTGTTATATTGGAGGAGGTGGTGAACTAGCTTACTGGTTGCAATTGAAAGCCTACTTTGAAGCCGTAGAGATTCCTTTTCCAATATTATTGTTGAGAAATTCAGTACAGATTGTTTCTAAAAAACAGGTTAAAAAATTACATAATTTAGATATTTCTTTTGAAGAAATGTTTATGAAACAGCATCTTTTAATTGCTAAAAAAGTTCAAGAGAACTCAGATATTCAATTTAGTTTTGCAGATGCTACAGAATTGTTAACCCAACAATTTTTAGCCCTAAGAAGAATTGCCAATGACACAGATGTTTCTTTTATTGGAGCAGTAGATGCACAGCAAAGAAAACAACTAAAAGGCTTAGAGAATTTAGAAAAACGATTGTTGCGAGCAGAGAAAAGAAAACAAGTTGATAGAACCAATAGAATTATTGTATTACAAGATCAATTATTACCCAATAAAAGCTTAGAAGAGCGTCAGCGAAATTTTTCTGAGTATTATTTAGCACACGGACACGACTTAATTATCGCATTAAAAAAATCATTAAAACCACTAGAACAAGCATTTACTATCTTAGAACTCTAAATGAACTTAAAGCCGGGATTGCATCCTAGAAATAAGCATAAAAATGGTTATAACTTTGATGTTTTAACCAAACACAATAAAAACTTAGCTTCTTTTGTTACTAAAAACAACCACGGAACTCTTACCATAGATTTTTCTGATCCAAAAGCGGTGAAAGAATTAAATATTACTTTATTAGAAGTTCATTACGGAATCAAAAAATGGGTTTTCCCAGATGAGAATTTATGTCCACCAATTCCTGGACGAGTAGATTATATGCATTATATATCAGATTTATTATCAGATTCTAATTGTGCAGAAAAGATTACTATTTTAGATATAGGTACTGGTGCAACTTGCATTTATCCATTACTAGGTGTTAAGGAGTATGACTGGAATTTTGTAGCAACAGACATAGAATTAGATTCATTAGACACAGCACATGATATCATATCTGATAACAATCTTAATTCTAAAATTACACTTAGGCAACAGTTTAATGAGGCTAATATCTTAAAAGGAATTATTGAAAAAGGAGATTCTTTTTCAGCGGTTATTTGTAATCCACCTTTTTATAAATCAGAACTGGAAGCAAAAGGAGCCAATGCAAGAAAATCTAGAAACTTAGGAAATAATGCGGTTCGTAATTTTGCAGGAAATAACAATGAATTGTGGTACCCTGGAGGTGAAAAAGCTTTTTTACATAATTATTTATATCAGAGTTCTCTGTATAAAGATACTAGTGTTTGGTTTACCAGTTTAGTATCTAAAAAAGAAACCATAGAAAGTCTGCAAAAATCTGGAGAGAAATTGAAGGTGAAAACTATGAAAATAATACCCATGCATCAAGGAAACAAGATTACTAGAATTGTTGCTTGGCAGTTTTAGATTTAATTATTATTAGAGACTTCTAGAGCCTCAGTCAACTTCTATTGGTTCATTGAGGCTCTCTAAGTGAACAGCTGCTGATTTTTTTTGATCTACGTAAAAACAATGTCTTTAATCTTCCATTTTTTACAAATAAAAGATAAGATTCCGTATACTAACATGTGCACAAAAACTAAGCAGATAAATGCATAAAGAGGAACACCAAATATTTGATAGGGCCAATAGTAAGTCCAAACCCCCAGATTTATGGTAATTACTTCACCAAAAGCAGGAACAAGTAATGACAGCCAAAATGCTATAATAAGCTTGTTACTGATGGTTTTGTTTGTTAAAAAAGCAATCAATCTAGATTCTATACTATACAGGAAATAAAAAGCCAGCATCCACGCAAAAGGAAGCCATAACGGAAGTTCTTTTGAAACTTCATGATATTCCCAATAATTATTGCCAACACCCCAGTTTTCACCAACCATTCCGCCAAAACCAGTTACTATCATTCCAATGAGTAATATCCAGTTTTTAGTTTCAGCGATGATAATATTTTTGTAAATAACATGAAGAATTTTTAAAAACAAAATGATTGCTATGATTGCATCATAAGATTTTAAGAATCCAATGAGGAACCCAGCAATACAAAGTTTGATAATGGCTTTTAGAATTTCTAAAAGAAATCCTCTATAGTTAGTTATTTGAATCATATGTAAATATTAGCAAACAAAAATACCATTCTAATTGAAGTTGAAGACAAATTTAGGATTTTAATAGATACTTTAAGTAGTAAGGTTTGTAAATTACAAAAACCAAAGCTAGCAACTTTGGTTTAGGGGTTATTCTCTTTTTCTTTACAACAGTTCCCACAAAATACAGTTTAAATAAAAGTATTTTGAATTTACATTTGTTAATATTTTAACTGCAAAAACTATGCCACAAAAAAACCGAAGAAATCTCTTCGGTTTTTTTTAATTTAATTTTTTTTCATAAATGGATTACTTCATCATAGGCATCAGCAACAGCCTCCATTACTGCCTCACTCATAGTAGGGTGAGGGTGAATAGTTTTTAAAACTTCATGCCCAGTAGTTTCTAGTTTTCTTCCTAATACTGCTTCTGCAATCATATCTGTCTGTCTCTTATACACATCTGACGCTGCCGACAATGCAGTGTGTAGATCTCGGTGG
>OJFL01001005.1_pt1 | contig 12041 bp, 9 predicted proteins | sample 1594131 | NCBI WGS metagenome assembly OJFL01 (sample SAMN05416782, study PRJEB24817) | seawater metagenome | isolation source: Sea water | place: Canada:Atlantic | collected 2013-07 | reverse complement strand
TAAGGCGTTAAGCTAACCTGTACTAATTGCCCGAGAGGCTTAACCATACAACGCCTAAAAGGCTTCGGTGAGAAGTTGGCGTTGTAAGCAAATTGATAAGCAAATCGATAGGATGTGACAAACAACACTATGTACTGTTGGTCCTCCTTGCGCAAAAGTCATGATAAAAAGCAATCATGATTTTGCACCACAAGTAGAGTGAAAAGTAAGTTACTCACTGATTGAATTAATATCAAACTTTCCTAAATTGTTATCAGTTTTATCCTGGCAGCCATAGCGATACGGTACCACCTGACTCCATTCCGAACTCAGAAGTGAAACGTATTAGCGCCGATGGTAGTGTGGGGTCTCCCCATGTGAGAGTAGGACACTGCCAGGTCCCATTAAGAAAAACCCGCCTAACGGCGGGTTTTTTGCTTTCTAGCATCCCAAAAATCATAAACGGGGTCAGATCCACATTAAGCACTCCTTCACAGCCTAGCGATACTTTCCTTAGAGATTTAAAGTGATGCTAGCCCAAGCTAGAGCCTACCTCCTAACAGGTAAGTGTGCTAATGCGGATCTGACCCTCTTTATCAATTCTAAAAATGGTATGCGTAAGAGAGGTTAAGAAAGTCCAGACCTGGATTGTCACTGTTTAACCCGCCATTTGAAAAGTGCATGTATCTGATTGCAACATCTTGGCTTTCATCTAGTTCCATGAGAAGCCCTAGCCTGTCTTCAAATTGGTAATTTGACCCAATATCTTTACCAGCGACTTCCTGATCCCCAATATAGCTAGCGCCAATGCCTGCTTCTAGGTAAAGAGGATACTTATCAGCAATGTCCGTTATTTGTTTCATGAAAACTGGGGTAATAGATACTGCATAGCTGGTGCTTCTTGTATTGGTCTCACCGTACTCCCACACTACAGCACTGGCTTCCCAATATAATTTGATGTCGCCAAACCATGATGTGGCGATATCTTGAGTGATAGGGCGATAAGCAAATCTAACACCGTCAATGCCGTCGAAGCCATGCATGTAGTCAGCACTAACTGTTTGTTTTGCACAAAGTGGCGCAGCGTTTAATAGTAGAGTAGAGAAAAGCGAAAAATAGAATAACGGTGAATGACGTTTCATAGGAACTCCTTAATTATAAGAAGTGTAAGCAAGATAGCTTCCAAAATTAAACCCTCATAAAATCAGAGGTTTAGGTCTTTTCGAGTTGGAGTCTAAATATGCAGTGAAGTGTAATTTACTGATCAATATGCAGTTTTTACACGTGGTAACGTGAAGTTTTTGAGTGTAGGTTTTAAAGAGCTAATTGTTGGCAGGAGCCTCTTTTAACCATACCTCATCAGGCGCTAAGCCTTGCTCACGCATCAAAATAGGATATAGCTCGGAGAGGTAAGCGATTTCGTACTTTTCAATAATGCTCGCAATCAGCGTTGGGTTAGTTGCAATAAAAGTATTTAATTCATCAATGACTTTCTTGTTATTAAGAGTGGATAGAGAAAAAGGAACTTCATTATGTGGAAGTGTGAGATCTAAAGTGATGTCATCATATCGAGACAGGCGACTAATAGAGTGGCGAGCCACGTTGTATTCTAAATCTAGCGCATCAACTCTTTCTTGTTGCAGCAAAGCTAACCCTTGTGGAATATCCTGAACAGCGGTTAGTTGCGTATCACCGTTATTAATTCTCTGCTGCCAGTTAACTGGAGTAAACCCAAGGGGCATGGCAAGTTGCTTAATAGAATCTATCCCTTTACCGGCCTTGCCTTTTTTTACCATAGTGCCTGTTACGGTATAAGTTAACGGCAACGAAAAAGTTTTATCGTCGGTGTTGGTTATACTGTTATACCACCTTGGGTTGTCTGGGTAGACAAAATCGATATTGCCTTTGGCTAGTTCCATCTGAAGCCGTCTTATGGGCAAGCTTACATAAATAAATTCATGGTCTGATGCTTCAGAAAAAGCTTCTAAAATTGCCCAGCCAACGCCTTTATCAACATCAGACTCAAAATCATAATGAGGAAAATAAGTTAAGTTTTGTGCTCCAACAATAAAGCGCTCGGCTAGTGCGTAAGATGAGCATAATAAACCGCATATGATAAAAAGGCTTGCTGCTATCCGTTGCTTCATTTAACACTCCAGAATGAAAATACTTGTATGGCACGTCAGCATATCTATAACTAAAATAACCCATCTTAATGAAAATCTCGAGATGGAATAGCGATTGTTTCCAGCCAAGGTGTTCTATCAATAAGCTTACCGGCAATAACATGTATAACGCCCTCTTTAGAATGCTCAACAATACCGTTAACTTGTAGAAGCTTCGCTTTTAAAAACACCTGTTGCTGAGCTCTGGCTGTTGCTTGCCACACTACTACGTTTATATTGCCAGTGTCATCTTCAAGGGTAAGAAAGGTAACACCTGAAGCTGTGCCAGGCGCTTGTCTTCCAGTAACGGCACCAAGAATACTTACTACCGATCTGTTGTGTTTGCCTGCAAGAGCGTTAGCCCAACTGATACGGCTAAGATCTTTCGCCTGCCTCAGTAAGGATATAGGGTGTCTGCTAACCGATAATCCCGTTGAGGCATAGTCTTCAAGTAGGTTCTGCGCTTCTGAGGGAGCATGACCCAGCAGCGGTTTTTCAACTTTGCTGTTATCATAAACGCTATCAATTTCTTGATAACAAGTGTCGCCATCAAAAAGTGGCAGGCTACCTTGGCTGTCCATCATTTGCCAACGAGTTTCGTATCTATTGCCAGATATCAAACGAAACGCATCAGCGCTTGCTAGCGCCTCAAGCTCATTACTGCGTAAGTTTAACTGCCGAACTTGGTTTACCGTGGAAAACCCCTTTTTAGGCCGCTGCTGCACTACGATTTCTGCGCTTTCTTTACTTAATCCTTTAACGAGTATGAGGCCAAGTTGTAACTGCTTTTGGCCGTTTTCTACTACCATAAGATGCTCTACAGCAGAGTTATTAATACAAGGAGGGTAAACGGTAATACCGTGGCGTTTTGCGTCTTGTACTAACTGAGATGGAGTGTAAAACCCCATTGGCCAACTATTGAGAAGTGCAGTATAGAACTCTACTGGGAAATAAAACTTTAACCAACAAGAAACATACGCAAGCACAGCAAATGAAGCTGAGTGAGATTCTGGAAACCCATAACCAGCAAAGCCTTTAATCTGCTCAAAAAGGTTATGTGCAAAGCCGCTATCGTAGCCTTTATCCGTCATACCTTTGATTAATTTATCTCTGAACTCAAAAATACGACCATCTTTTTTCCAGCTTGCCATCGCTCTTCGCAATTGGTCTGCTTCTCCACCGCTAAACCCAGCGGCTACCATAGCAAGCTGAATAACCTGCTCCTGAAAAATAGGAACGCCCATGGTTCGCGATAATACTTTCTCAACGTCCTTTGATGGGTAACTAACAACTTCGTTGCCATGGCGCCTAATGAGGTAAGGGTGCACCATATCGCCTTGAATGGGACCTGGCCTGACAATGGCTATTTGCACAACAAGATCGTAATACTTACGTGGCTTTAGTCGCGGTAGCATCGACATTTGAGCACGAGACTCGATTTGAAATACGCCTACCGTATCGGCTTGGCAAATCATATCAAAAACCTGTTTGTCGTCGCCTAATTTAGTAATAAAAGGAATACTCACTTCCACAGGGAATTGCTTATTAATGAGTTCAAATGTGCGTCGTATCGCGCTGAGCATTCCCAGCGCGAGTACATCTACTTTAAGCAAGCCAAGGGCTTCTATATCGTCCTTGTCCCATTGAATAATTGTTCGCTCTGGCATAGCCGCATTTTCAACGGGAACAAGTTCATAGAGAGGGCCGGCGCTAATAACAAAGCCTCCCACGTGTTGTGATAGGTGCCTAGGTGTACCTAGTAGTTGTTCAGTTAAATTTATAAGATGGCTAACCCGTTTGTTGCTTGGGTCTAGACCGAGACCGCTGAGTTGCGATTTCCATGGAATAACTCGGTCACGACGATTTATTTGTTTAATAACGAAGTCGAGCTGTGACTCACTAAATCCCAACGCTTTGCCGACATCTTTAAATGCCGACTTAAAGCGATAACAAATAACAGTTGCGGCAATCGCGGTACGTTCTCTACCGTACTTACGAAAGATGTATTGAATGATTTCTTCTCGTCGTTGATGTTCAAAGTCCACGTCAATGTCAGGCGGTTCGTTACGTTCTTTAGAGATAAATCGCTCGAACAAAACGTTAATTTGGCGTGGGTCTACGGCGGTAATTTCAAGGCAATAACACACGACAGAGTTAGCAGCAGAGCCTCGACCTTGATATAAGATACCCTGTTGCTTAGCAAACTGAACAATATCGTAGATAGTTAAGAAAAAGTATTCATACTCTTGCTCTTTAATTAATACCAGCTCTTTTTCTATGATGGCGCTTATTTCAGGAGGTAAACCATCGGGAAAGCGTCGTTTAATGCCTTTTTCAACACACACTCGTAGGTACGATGTTGGCGTGTAACCGGAAGGTACAAGTTCTGCTGGATATTGATAACACAACTCACTGAGGCAAAAACTACATTGCGACGCTAAGTTATTAGTATTAAGGATCCACTTTTCTGGATACAGCTTTTTAATTTTTTGTGTTGTCCGCAAGCTTCGCTCGGCATTACTTAATGCAGCGCGGCCTATATCATCAATGCGAGTATGCACTCGTGTTGCATGTAAAACGTGCTGTGATGGTAAGCACTCACTGTGGTGCATGAGTACACCAGTACAGGCTATAACTGGGAGTTCGTAGGTAGTTTGCAGGTAGTTGTAATTTTCAAATCTGTGGTGATCACTACCATCAAGAAGTCGCTGAGCACCAATATACACATTAATCGCCGACTGTTTAGCCAGCCATATTGCCCAGCGGTCGTCGTATTCTTTTTTCCCTGAAGGAAGCCAAATAAACTGACAGTGCTTTATCGTTCGCAAGTCCCACTCTGCCAGCTGATATTCACCTTTTTCGGAACGCCTACGTGCATTGGTAATTATTCGACATAACTCGCTGTAAGCTTCTTTATTTGGGCATAGCAAGACAAAAGAAAGTGAATCGTCGAATACAAAGTAGCTTCCGATAATTAGTTTAATAGGTAAGCGCTGATGATTTATTTCATCAAATGCGCGTACCACACCTGCCACCGAGCACTCATCAGTAATAGCAATGGCTTGATATCCTAAGAATGAAGCAGTCGTTACTAGCTCTGCAGGAGAAGAGGCCCCAGTGAGAAAGCTGTAGTGACTTTGACAAAAAAGTTCGCTGTAGTTCATAGGTGTATTAGCTAAATAAGCCTTGTGCCCACCACTTGCTTGCTTCATCTTTAAAGATAAGCATGCGTACGCCTTGCCGGGTTTGTGCGATAAAGTAATCGCGTTTATGCGGCGCATCGTGCCACCATTCACTGTGAAGCCTTACAGGGCCAAAACAAACCTGCGTAGACTGAGTAAGTGGTTTAGGTGCCTCGAAAAGAAAAGTAGGAACAATGTCTGATGAAAATACCGTCTCTTTTGTTAAACGAGGCCCGTTAGACATATATTCAAATTGATGCGTGTTTGAAATACTTGGTTTAAACGTGCACTTTTCACCGAGCTTTGCATTTAAACGCCCAATAAGTTGTTTTTGTGCCACATCATTAAAGCGGTTACTAAAGAAGTCCCCATTGTTATCGTCAATGGCTTCAAAGTTATCGCAACGCAGTGTCAGTGATACCGCGGGTTCGGGTAAAACTAGGTTTTCAATACGAAGTTTAAGTAAGGAAAGCCAGCTGTCGCTAGTACTCTGTGGTAGTGCAGACTTTATTTCGAGGTGATTCGACGGCTGATCTCTAAAAGCTATATGAAAACTAAGCGTAGATGTTTGTAAATTTCTAGCGCGTAAATAGTGTGCAAGATACTCCAGCAGCTTTTCCATAAAGGGAATAAGGTGTTGAGTGTTCTCAACATCGAAGGGTAGTAAGGCAAAGTGCTCAAAATGTTCCGCAGGACGAAAGAGTTTTACTCGGGGAAATACTTCTCCGCGTAAGGCGGTGAGATAAGTGATGGTATTGTTATCAAATCGCCTGCCTAACTCATGCACAGGCATAGCAAGTAACTGATGAACGCGGTGAATACCTACTCGGGTGAGCGCTTCTTTTGTTTTTTTATTTAACGCCGTTAAAGACAGCGGGCAGTGCGATAGCGATTGCCTTATATCATCGTGATTATCGTAATATCTATCAATGCCCTTTAAAGCAAGTACTTTAGCTGCCTCAATAGACCAGGCCGTAGCGAAATGGTAATGCACATTTGACTGCGAAAGTTCATGGGTTAGAGTGTTCCACAGTGCTTTGTGTCCACCATAATAATGCACCAAGTTATCAAGGCGAACAGCAAGCGTATTATGAGTATCTAACACAATGTCTGACGCTAAAGGGTACAAGCGGTGTGCTAACTGCGTCAGTGTGAGGTGCTCGTTGTCTACATTGAAAGGAATGATACATACGTGCGGGCACAAAGCTGCTGCCTGAGCTAGCCCGTGACCTATTTCAATACCTTGTTGTAAAGCGGCATGATTGCGTTGAACAACATGATTCGTTTTTTCGCAATAAACAATTACAGGTGAGGAAGGTATTTCTAGGTGAGCGCTATCAACAGGGCTAAGACCGCTCTCTTGGTGCGTATCTAGAGTAATTTGATAAAAATAAAGATATGCCCACAACATAGCTAGCTCACAGAGTGCAGAACGTGACGCTTCACTTTGTTATGTTCTAAAGCCCATTTGATTGCACGGTTATCCACCGTCCACTTGTTATGTATAACAATGTTATTTTTTGGCCAGCCTTGCCGCTGTTTTAACACATTAATTTCAAGGGCGTGCTCGCGGTAATGAAGGCATAAATCTAAGGAAATGGGCAGAGTCTGCGTTACGTCGTTGCTATTTTTATTCGGCGCAGTAAACAGTAAGCAGAGTGCATCATTATGTGTTGCGGCTACTTGCAGACGTCGGGCTTCTTTTGCCGTTACCGCGTTATTCCATACCACAACACAATGACAAGCCGTACTTTTTAAGCATTGTTCTGTAGCCCATAGCGACTCTTTTTCGGTATGCGGCTTAACAATTAATACTTGCTCAGCATTTATTCCAAATGCTTCCAACCACGGAGTTTGGACTCTGCCAGGCGGATTGATAAAAACAATCATCTTGTGGCTGCGGTGCTGACTTAATACTTGTTTAAACAGTGACAGTTCGCCAATACCTGTAAGCGTGCGTATGCGTACAACGCCAGATGGCGATACGCCGCCATTGAGTGCCTGATCGAGTTGATCATAGCCAAGTGAAAAACGTTCTTCACATTGGCTTTGCTCTCTTGCCCTCCATATGTGGGGATGGTTTTCTAATGCAGATACTGACTTATTCATAACACCAACAAAAACTGTATATATGTACAGTATTATAGAGAGAGGTATTGTCTTTTCAAGATAAACCGACGCTTCTGCGCATAACTTCACGCTAACATACTGATTATTTTGAAAAGAGAATGTATTAAATTTCTTTTTGAATTAGGTGTGATAAGCAAAAGGGCAAAACAAAAGGCAAAGCAGAATAAAAAACAAAAAAGCTGCCTAAACAGCAGCTTTCAATGAATAAGAATAGCAAATTACAGTGTTGAGGCAGTTACGATGCTTTCTGAGCTGGAACACTGTTCTCTGAAGCGTCGCCGCTTTTTGTTGTTGTAACAGCCTGACAAAAAGCAATAAAGCTATCCGCCGTATTTTTCGACCACAGCATTCTTAGGTTACTTGGTAACTCTTTTACTACCAACTGTATTCCCTCAAGCGATGGATCTTCGTCGGTTAACACTTTCTTGAGCGATTCTTCTAGCGTGTCACCTTTTTCACAGCAGTTCATTACAATGCTGGCAAAACATGTCATTAAGGGCAATAAGCTATTGTGCTGTTCTTGCGTAATAAGCCGACTTTTATATAGAGACTGCAACCGCTGCGTAAGGTTTTTTTCTAAAGCCTCGGTTACTAAAACTAAGTTTCGATAAGCGTAGTTGGCCTTGCTATTACTTTGCTTATTAGAATGACGAGAAAGCGTTAGTTCTTTTTGCAAGTTCTGTGTGCGAAGCACAAAGAAAATCAAAAGCAGCAGAAGTAAGCCAATAATACTAAAAGCAATAATCATATTTCCTTCGCCTTTTGTTCCTCAATAAACGCATCAATATTCTGTTCCAAAATGAAAAGAGGTACAGAGCCGTTCTCTAAAACAGCACGATGGAATTTTCGTACGTCGAAGTGCTCGCCCAATGCAGACTCTGCTTTTTGTCTTAAGGCTTTTATCTTTATCTCGCCTATTTTGTAAGACAAAGCTTGGGCTGGCCAGGAAATATAGCGGTCTATTTCGGTGTTAACGTTGTGCTCTGACAAAGCAGTATTTTCCATCATGTAATCTACCCCTTTCTGACGACTCCACCCCATGGTGTGCATACCTGTGTCGACAACTAAGCGACAGGCTCTCCACATTTCATAGCTCAAGCGACCAAAGTTATCGTAAGGGTCTTCGTAAATACCTGCTTCTATACCCAGAAACTCAGAATATAAGCCCCAGCCTTCACCAAATGCAGAAATGTATGTGTTACGGCGTACCATAGGAAGGTTTTCAAGCTCTGCTGCCAACGAAATTTGTAAGTGATGACCAGGTACGGCTTCGTGCAGCGTTAATGCAGGTAACGCATATAGTGGACGCTTATCAAGCGCATAAGTATTTACCCAATAATAGCCAGGCTCATCATCTCTGCTAGGATGAATGTATCTGCCGGTGGTGTATTTAGGAGCGATAGCATCTGGAACCGGTGCCACGCCATAAGGTGTTCTAGGCAGATACTCAAATAAAGACGGCAGTTTAGCGTCCATTTTCTTTGCAATGAACGAGGCTTCTTTTAATAACTCTTCTGCGCTGGTGGCGTAAAACTGCGGATCTTCACGTAAAAATGTGATGAATGCGTTTATTGAGCCGTCAAACTCCAAATCATCAACAATCTGCTGCATCTGGGCGCGAATTCTCGCTACCTCAGACAAACCAAGCTCATGGATTTCTTGAGGTGTCATATCGGTTGTTGTGTAGTGTTTCGCTCGGTTGGCATAGTACTCAACCCCGTTAGGCCATTTTTCCGCGGCTATAGTAGTACGTGACCCTGGAATGTATTCGTTAACCATAAAGTCATAAAATGCCTGATAAGCGGGCAGTACAAACTGACGTACTGCCTGCTGTCCTTGTTTTTCTAAAGATGCTTTCTCAGTGTCACTAAAGTAATCGGGGAACTGCATGAACGGAGAGTAGAAGCCACTGTCTTTTACATCATCAACTAAGTATGTCGAGATAGAGTTTTCAAAACCCTCAAGTACAACGCGTGGTTGAGTGTAGCCCTCTGACAGCGCTTGTTCCATATAAGCAATTTGCTGTTCGAAATAAGGCTTTAACCCTTGTAAGCGACTAATGTATGCCTTGTAATCTGTTACTCGCTTAAAAGTCGATAAGTTAGGCAGAGAGGCCATTGCACTATGGAATCCGTACTCTGAATTTATAGGAACAAGGTAATCGCGATACTTGTATTGGTCGATATAATTAGCCAAACGATATTGCTGCATCAGTAAAGCAATATAGGCTTCTTGAGTTAGGTTGTTCTCATTGTAATTAGCTAACTCGCTTTGATAATCCAGCCAATGCTTGTTTTGCTCTTCAAGTCCTTTGATGGATATATCTGGAAGGGCATGAGCAAGCTCAGTATTACCCTGACGAGAGGCAAGGAGTGGAGATACCGACAGTTCGTACTGCCAGATATCATCAAGTAAGGCATACAGGCTTTTGTCATCGTATGTTTTTGCCGAAATACCTAAGCTGAAAATAACAAGTGTCGCGGCTATTAAAAAGCGATACATAAGGGTCTCCGGTAACCTTAACCGGAAACCCCGGCGCGTTACTCTTTAGTTGGTGTATAAATTGGGCTAGGAAAGACAGTTACTTTATCAGATTTATTTTCCAATTGAGTAATTTTGGCCGAACCTTTTTTATTTACGGCGTCAATGCGAAGTACATTGTGCATCGGAATATAAGTTTTTGTTACTCCTGAAAATTCAGATTTTAATTTCTCGTGGCTAGGATCAAGCACAACACTGGTATGCGTATCCCAAACAAAATCACCAATTTCAACAAAGCCGAATAAACTGCCTTGCATAAGGGTTTTTACGTAAAGCTCGTAACGTTCGCCGTTACTAATAAATTGAATGCGGTATAACAACTCTTCGTTAGCCATGTGCTGCTCTTGTCATTTAAAAACCATACTTATCATTACGCCTTGTTTATGAGGCGCAATATTCGAGTATTTGACCACTTATTTATTTTTAAATTTTATAACGACTCTCATATGCGAGCAATGGCAGAAAACCTGTGTTAAACGAAATACGTCGCATAGCATTCCCGCTATAAACTGCGTTAACATATTGCTTACAGCGTTACACTTGAATAAAAGCTTGGTGTAAACAAAACACGGTGGAACAAAATGATAAAAAAACTACTCCTAGGCAGTGTAATGACAGCAATGACTTTTGCTGTGGGTGCACATGGCCATTCGTCTGCAAAGCATGCAGCGACAGAAAATGTATTTAGCCCTGATACTCAGCGCATCAAATCTCATCTCTTTTTCTTAGCCGATGACTTGTTGGAGGGCCGCGATACCGGCTCTCGTGGACACGATATTGCTGCGCTTTATATTGCAACAGAATTTGCAAAGTATGGCTTAACGCCAGCGGGTACCGATGGATTCATCCAAAATGTCTCTTTTCGCAAGGCAAACTTAGTTCAAGAATCTCCTCAGTTTACGTTAACGAAAAACGGTAATACCGTAGATTTTGCTTATCCCAAACAATATCTCGCTGGTCCTAGCTTATTGAGCGAAGAGGCAAAACTAGAGGGTGAAATTGTATTTGTGGGGTATGGCATTATTGCCGACGAACTATCGCACAACGATTATGAAGGCTTAGATGTAGACGGCAAAATAGTGGTTACGTTAGCTGGTAAACCCAGCGACTTTCCATCTGAAGAAGGGGCACACTTTGCTTCAGGTTATCAAAAGCAAAAGTATGCCGTAGATAATGGCGCCATTGGCATGATTACCATTACTACACCTAAAAACGAAAAGGTTCGTCCGTATCAAAGCCGTTTAAGTTACATCCATACACCGCGTATGGCATGGCTGAATGATAACAATGAACCTGCTAACAGCTTTCCTCAGCTTAAAGGCGGCGCCTACATGAGCGAAGGCGCAGCTAGAACGTTATTTGAAGGCGCTGAGCGCAGCTTAGATGAGATATATGCTGATCTTGAAGCGGATAAAGTTCCTAAGGGGTTCGCGTTAGAAGGTGTAGTAGATATCAGCAAAACAAGCACGCATGACACCATCACAAGTCCTAATGTTGTCGGTATGCTCGAAGGTTCAGATCCTGAGTTGAAAAACGAGTACGTAGTGTTTTCTGCTCACTCTGACCATATTGGTTTTGCGAAAACAGTTAAGAAAGACAACATTAATAACGGTGCTATGGATAATGCTTCGGGCACATCTGTAATGCTAGAAACAGCGCGACTGTTCAGTGAAATGGAAGAAAAGCCCAAGCGCTCAATTTTGTTTGTATCTGTTACGGGCGAAGAAAAGGGTCTACTGGGAGCTGATTATTTTGCTCGCAATCCAACAGTTCCGGTAACGTCTATGGTGGCTAACGTAAACCTTGATATGCCTATTTTAACCTATGAGTTTGCAGATGTAATTGCATTTGGTGCTAACCATAGTGATTTACAGAAGTCTGTAGAAAGAGCAGCGGCCAACGCTGATATTGAGTTAAGCCCTGATCCATGGCCAGAACAGGCTTTATTTACTCGTTCAGACCATTATGCATTTGTAAAACAGGGCGTTCCTGCTGCTGTCTCTTATACACATCTGACGCTGCCGACGATATGCAGTGTGTAGAT
>OJFL01001003.1_pt1 | contig 12089 bp, 12 predicted proteins | sample 1594131 | NCBI WGS metagenome assembly OJFL01 (sample SAMN05416782, study PRJEB24817) | seawater metagenome | isolation source: Sea water | place: Canada:Atlantic | collected 2013-07 | reverse complement strand
TTTTTGGAATATAATGACTGTTGTCAAATTCCTTTCTTAATTCGTTTAAATGATTAGAGATACTTGCATCGTATTGCACATCTCCAACCCGCAATATAAACCCTCCTAAAATAGCCGGGTTTACACTGTTTTCTAAGCTTGCCTTATTGCCTGTTAGTGCAACAATTTTTGCCATTACTTTTGTTTGTAATTCTTCTGTTAAAGGAACTGCAGTGGTAACTTTTGCTACTTGAATTCTCTTTAAAAAATCATATATTATTGAGTATTGTTTTGCAATTGAAAGCAACATACTCATTCGTTTGTTTTCTTGTAATAAATCAAACATTCCTAAAGAAATAACATGTGTTTTTCCAGCAAACAAACTGTTTAATACTTTTTTCTTCTCCGAAGATTTAATCACCGGACTTTTTAGCATAACACCCAAATCTAGATTCTCAGAAATGGTTGCTGCAATTAACTGCATATCTGCATTCACTTCTGTTTCAGCCGATGTTTCTTTGGCTAAATTCAAAATTGCTTTTGCGTATCTTAATGCGGGTCTTGCGTCTTTCATGCTCTTAACTTAACTTAACTTCTTTTAAAATTTCTTCAACCAACTTAAGCTGATCGTCTTTAGAAGCTAATTCTTTTTTAATAACTGTTTCTGCAATACCAATAGATAATTCTGCTACTTGATTTTTTAATTCTGCTAAAGCTGCTTGTTTTTCTTGCTCTATAGATGTTAGTGCATTGTCTATTAATTTGGCAGTAACTTCTTTTGCTTCTTCTTTTGCATCAGAAATCATTTTGTCTTTAATATCACGAGCATCTTTCATCAATGCATCTCTTTCTGCCCTAGCGTCTTTTAACAATTGCTCGTTACTAGCGTTTAAGTTCTGCATTTCTTTCTTCGCTTCTTCAGCAGATGCTAAGGCGTCTTTAATACCTTCTTCTCGTTCATTTACAGAATTTAAGATTGGTTTCCAGGCAAACTTTTTTAATAAAAGAACCAACCCTACAAAAAGGATTAACTGCCAAAAAAATAATCCAACAGAAAAGTCTTCGATTAGTTTTTCCATAATATCTAATATGTACTGTGTTAACTGTTTTTGTTTAATGATAAGTAATAGGTCATAGCCAACCGCCAAGACCTATTACTTTAAAATCTTAGCTTATACTGCAAATAATGCAGCAAATCCAATACCTTCAATTAAAGCTGCTGCAATAAGCATCGCTGTTTGGATCTTTCCTGTCGCTTCTGGCTGACGAGCAATTGCTTCCATTGCTTTTCCACCAATTTGACCGATACCGATACCTGCTCCGATTACTACTAATCCTGCTCCGATAAAATTTAAACCTTCCATAATATATATTTAAAATTAAAAATTCATTTTTAAAATCATCTTAATGATGATCGTGTTCTTCCACTGCCGACCCAAAATAAAGCGCAGACAACATTGTGAAAATATAGGCTTGTAAAGCCGCTACTAATAATTCTAGTATTCCTAATACCATTGCTAATAAAAAAGACAACGATCCTCCTAGCCAATTTTGAGCTATAAAAATCATTCCTAAAATACTCATCAATACAATATGCCCTGCTGTAATGTTTGCATACAAACGTATCATTAAAGAAAACGGCTTAATGAAGGTTCCTAACAACTCTATTGGCATTAAGATAAATTTCATTGGCGTTGGCACTCCTGGCATCCAAAAAATGTGTTTCCAGTAATCTTTTTTTGCGGTAAACGTGGTAATTAAGTAGGTAATTATTGCCAAACAAAATGTGATGGCAATATTATTGGTTACATTAATTCCCAAAGGAGTTAATCCAAATAAGTTAATGATCCAAATAAAGAAAAATACAGTAAGTAAATAGCTCATGTATCTTTTGTAATGCTTTTCTCCAATATTTGGTCTGGCAATATCATCACGAATGTAAATTACTATTGGCTCTAATAAGCGGCCCATTCCTTTTGGCATAGATTCATTTTTCTTGTATGCTTTCGCCATGCTGCTAAACATAAAAAACATGAGCAAACCAACCATCATAACAGTAAATACATTTTTTGTTATTGAAAAATCTATTGGCTTTATGTTTGTTGCATGATGAGCTGCATCATAGCTAATTGTTCCTGCTGCATCTGTTTTATAGATACTGCCATGATCTAATTTATAATAGTTTTCTCCAGATTTTGCAACTGTTTCACCATGGTGAAATTCTGAAGACATAAAAACAGTTAAACCACCATCCCATAAAATGACTGGTAGAGGAAAACCAACATACACGTGCTCTCCTTCATCGCTTGTATATGAAAACAAACTAAAGTCATGGGAATCTAAAAGGTGATGTGGAATATACTCTTCTACTTCTTTTTCTCTTTGCTCCTTCGTCTTTTCAGTCTGGTGAGTCTTTTCTTCTGTCGTTTTTTTATCGTCATTTGCAAAAATTGCAATGGAGAATAAAAAGAAGACTAAGGTTAACGCTTTTACAGTTATTTTTCTATGCATTTCACTCTAGATAATAGTGGCTTAAAAATCGATGCAAATGTAAGTTTTTATCCTAAAAAGAAAAACTATTTTAAACTTTATTTTACTGGGGTTTTTGACTAAAATACAAGCTCTTTGTTCTTAGATTTTGTTTAACCATTTAGAGAGGCTGAAAATCTCTATAGTATGTGTAAAAAAGTACGGCACAAAGAAAGCGAAAAATTCTGTTTTGGAAATAATACCGTCAGCGCTGTAAGGCCTGTAAAACAATAAAAAGAAGAAGCCAAATTTTAGAACACTTCCTATTAAAAAAACAACTCCTAGTTGATTTTTAAATTTCTTTCTTAAAAAAAACAGCATCAAAAAAACAAGCATTGCCAATAGTATATTAGCACTGTATGAAAGCAGTAGTTTATTGTTAAAATGCGCAAGATCTAAATAATGTAGTATTAATATGTGAACAGCAAAAGCTGCGCCAGTGATGAAAATTATTCTACGTAAAAAATTTAAAAGCTGCTGGTTCATTAAGAATTAATCCTATTCAATTGTTTTACTGTGAGGTATAAAGAAATTCCAACACCCATTAAGGTAGCAACAATAACATAAGCTCTAGCTCCATTGTTGTAGGTGTTGTCTAACCATTTGCCTAGCATAACAAATAGGTAAATAGTTGCTCCCATCTGAAAAGCAACCCCAGTAAGTACGAGTGCGTTTTTAAGCGGTTTTTTCTGCGAGGGTTTTTGATGCGTCATTATGGTTCAGTTCTTTTATTGCTCCTTTCATAGAACAAGATGCATTAAATGTTGCGCCTGGTTCTACAGACAGTTTCCCAATAATTACATCTCCAGAAATAGTTGCTGTTGCTTTAATTGTTAAGGTTTCTTGAACAAGTAATTCTCCAGAAAACTTTCCTTCTATATCAGAATTTACTGCATCTATTTTTCCTTTTACAGAACCATCAATACCAATAATAACGCGTCCTTTTGTTTTAATATTTCCTTCTAAAGTTCCATCTATTCTGAAATCTCCTTCAGAGATAATATCTCCATTTATAGTGGTGTTTTTTGCGACAACGTTTATTTCCATGACCTTGGTTTTTTGTGTTTTTTCTTTGTTGCTGAACATAGACATTATTTTTTTAGCCTTTTCATAATTTCTAAGGCTTTTTTACCTTGCTCTGTTTGCGAATAATCTACCGCAACTTTCTCTAGAGCAGCAATATACGAATCTTTATTTTGATACTTCCCTATTGCATATGCTTTTAGTAGCTCAAATTTAGAAATTAAAATAGACCCCTCTTCAAGGGTTGGAATTGTCATTTCTATAAAGCCAATCACATCTTCAAAAAAATCGTCTTTATACAAGCGATATGCTATTTCATATACTTCAAAATCTTCATCTACCTCTTTCTCTTTTGAGAGTTCAATTTCTGGGTTTAAAATAATTTTCGCAAAAGGAGAGTCTGAATATGAATTTAAAATAAGGTTCTTATGCTCTAGTGCTTTTGTGTCTTCGGTTATCAAATAGAGTTGATATAAATGATAGTTTGCTGGTAAAATTAATTCTTTATCGGGCTCAGAGGCAAGAAGCCTTTCTAGGTTTTTAATAGATTTTGGTGTGTTTTTAAACTGTTCTTTGTAAATTAATCCCAATTCAAATAAAGCGGTATTTCTGTCTAAGGCTAAAGAATCTATTTCTTTTTCTGATGTAGGAACTGTAGTTAGATAAGTAGATAGCTCATAACGAGCCGTTTTTTGATTGGCAACAATCTCTTCTTCTGCAGTTTCACTAGTAATAATAGATTTGTCTGATCTTCTCCAGTTGTCTTCTAAAGGCCTATTCCCCCAAATGCGTCTAAATTCTCCTTTACCAAACCCCAACGATTGCACATTATAGAAATACCATTTTGCTTTGGTTTCTTTAGATTGTGCTCCTGTACCAAAAGAACTACCGAACGAAATTTCATTTAGTTTTCTTTGTGCCAACTCTTCATCTTCTTTTTTAATTTTATCTATATACGCTTTAAAATACTCTTCTAATTGATCTTTTGGCAAAGCAGCAAGACTAAGAATACTATCATTCCTTTGAAGAATTTCTTCATACTTTGTTAAAGACTTTAGGTTCTTAGCCCTTCTTTCAATTCTTTTTATTCTGAGCGTTTGTTTGTTTGTGGCTACTTGCAATATACTGTCATAATAAGCACCTGCAAGAACATAGTCTAAGTCTTTAAAATAAAGATTTGCCAACTTCTCATAACTATAAGTTTTTTGTTTTGCTCCTCCATTTTTAGCACGTAGTGACTTATTGTAATTAAGAATAGCATCATTAATACTATCTCTTCCTTGCTCTAAAACAGCTACCTGATAATAAATACCATCTAAATAAGGCCTATTGTCTCTGTTTTTTATTAATTTTCTATAACGTTCTAAAATAGCTGATGAAGAAGAGTCTGATACAGAGTTTTTAGCCAATTCTATTGCAGCATATATTTTATATTTATACGGCGCTTGTTTAAAATTTATTAATTTTTGAAAAACCATAGAAGCAGAATCTTTAATTTTATCCAAGCCGTATAATTGGCCTAAAATAAATAAGTTTCTAGATTTTTGAACGGTGTTTTTTGATGTTTTGGTTGCTTCCCATAAGTATTTTCTTACCCTATGAACACTGTCTATTTTGGCATATGCCATTGCCAATGTTGTATTTGCTTCTTCTTTTATGAAGTCTGGCAACTCTGGGTTTCTAAGCAATATCTCTAAGGTTTCTATAGCCAGCTCTTCATTTTCTATTCTAATGTGAGCTTTTGCTCTCCAAATTTTGGTCTCGTTAATTAAACTTGCGTTTGGGTAATTTGCAATGATATAATTATATGCATCTATTGCAGGGATAAAACGCTCTGTGTAATACCTAGATTTCCCTAGCAGCAAATAAGCGTCATCAATTTTTTTATTGCGTTCTTTCCCATAAATATTCATGGAGTGTTTTTGAATTGCTTTTACCGCTTTTTGCTCTGCAATATCAAAAGGTGTTAAAGATTCTTCTTGTTCTGGGCTTTCCTGAAACCCTTTTCCTGGTTTATTTGAGGAGGAGGAGGATAGTTTTGGAAGTCTAAACTTTTTATTTTTAAATGTTAGAGGCTCTATGGGTAGTAATTCAAAAAAATCATCTTCATACGATGCATTAATCTCTTGAAGCCCCTCATTAAAAGCAACTCCTCCATTGTACAAAATGTTATATTGAGTTGTAAGTGCGTTGTAATTTCTATTTAAAAATGCATCTTTCTTTGTACTACAAGAAACAATGAGCAATAGCGCACCTAAAAATCCTATTTTTTGACTGTTTTTCATGAAATATAACGCTGTTTACTACAACAGATTCTGAATGAATATATTGCAATACAGGCTGTAAAAATAGCAATAAAACTGATACTTGCTTTTTTAAACCGCAAAATAGCGTTCTAACTCTTGTAGCGTTTCTGCAGAAGTTACAATATCTTTAACTACAGCACCCTTATCTAAAACCACTATGCGCTCGCAAACTTCGGTCACATGGCTTAAATCATGGCTAGACACTAAAACAGTAATTTCTTTGTTTTCGGTGAGTGTTTTTAAAATTTTCTTTAAGCGTATTTGTGTTGTTGGATCTAGGTTGGCAAAAGGTTCGTCTAGAACAACTACCTGAGGGTTTCCCATCATGGCGGCCACAATACCTACTTTTTTCTGATTCCCTTTACTTAAATCTCGTAGGTATTTTTTCTTTCCTAAAACTTCCTCATTAAAAAACTCTTCAAATTGACTTAAAAAACTTGTTACATCAGCTTTATTCATTCCTCTTAAATCTCCTATGAATTGAAAATATTCTTCAGGAGTTAAATAGCTTATTAAAAAACTCTCATCAATAAAAGAGCCTGTAAATTTTTTCCATGCTTCACTTTTATGAACAGAGATATCGTTAGTAACAATAGCACCTGTAGTTGGCCTAATTAAATCTAGTAGAATATTAAATAGTGTTGTTTTTCCTGCTCCGTTGTTCCCTACCAATCCAAAACTTTGTCCTGTAGGAATTTCAAGAGCATCAATGTTAAGAACCTCTGCTTTTCCGTATTTTTTTGAAACTGTATCTATTGTAATCATTATTGTTTTTTATTTAAAAATTATGCTTCTTTTCCAAAAGCGTTAATCATAGCGTATTTGTCTCTTATATATTTTTTCTCGATGAAGTTCATGAAGTAGTTTTTTAAAATTAATCCTAAAACACCAATGGCAGCAACAACAAAGAAACCCGAGTTATAGCCAACAAATTTGTTAAAAACCCAAAATAAAAGCATCGGGAATATCATTAATGGAACAACAACAAGAAACTGTGTTGCACTCGTTCCTTGGGTGTTTCCAAAACCTCCTTTTGTTAGGTCTATTCGTTTTCTGTTAAATGACCCGGCATACAATAAAAAAAGTGAATTAAAACCAATATTAAATACTGCTCCTGCAGTAATCATTAAAAAAATCTCTGTGCCAAAATATAAATAGGGGAAGCTTAATAAGTAAAGTAACGCTGTCATTGAGACCATTAAAACCCATTTTGATTCTAAAAATTTACGATAACTAAAACTCTGACTCATTAACAACTTATAATGTGCACTATCCCAAGCAGGAATAAACTGCCCATAGTTTAAAGCAAAACCTCCCGTAATAAATAAAGAAGCAAACATTAGCATGGCAGGCATATCTCTATAAGTCTTTTGAGTGAAAAAAATTAAGCCATAAAAAAGGAATAAAAAAGACATTAAAAAAACAGTTTTTGTTCTTTTATTTCTCCAAATTAACCGGATATCATTTTTTATAAAAGGGGCTACGTCACCTAGTCTATCTGCCCATGATAAATCTACTGATTTCGCCTCCGCGACTTCCTCTAAAATACCTTCGTCTAAATAAACCTGAGCCCTAAGTTTTTTGTAATTTAATTGATATAAAACAACTAAAATTAGTAGTGAAATAATGGCATATATTGGTGTTGCATAAACTGCATCAAAAACCTGCCCTCCAATGCTGGCAATATTATAAACATCAAATTGATGCAATGCAATTAAAGATCCTAATAATCCTAGAATTAATGCAAAAGCAGCATTGCTTTTATTAATTAAAAAGTTTAAAAAATTCACAGACTGAATCATTAAAATCATAGTGAACAACCATCCTAAAACACCTGTGGTATGATACCCTTCTATTATTAAAACAATCGCAAAAGGAATATAAAAAAACAACGCAAAAATATTAAAGGCTGAAAATGCAGACTTCCCCAAAACATAGTTCACCAAAGAACTTTTTTTAATTGGGATATTAAGCATTGGTTTTATTTTCATTACGGGCAACTTTTGCATTAAATAGCGAAATATTAAATCTGCTAAAATTGCGTATAATAAAAATGAATTTACAATCTGTAAAGGGTCTGAGTCTGGGAGTTGTTTTTTTAAGATATAATAGCCTAATACACCAATAGCTAAAAAGCAAACAATAAAATACAATGCAAAAAAGCCCATTAGTATTTTTAAGGCAATACTTTTCCCAAAGGAGGCAGAACGAACAAATTGTTTCCATTCTAGTTTTAAAAAGTGTGAGATCATGAAATTGTTAGTTTAGTAATTTATAAGAGTCTTTGTTGGTTGTTTTGTTACAGAAAAATAAAAAAATTATTTAGATCTCCACTTTTAAAACTTCTTGAATTAGTTTTTGCAACTCTTGTTTTGGCAGGGCGCCATTAGACATTTGAGGCTGTTCATTCATAGGAATAAATAGCATAGAAGGAATACTTCTTATAGCAAATGCCGCGGCTAATTCTTGTTCTGCCTCGGTATCTACTTTATAAATGTTTATTTTACCTTCATACTCCTCACTTAACTCTTCTAAAATAGGAGCAATCATTTTACAAGGGCCACACCAATCTGCATAAAAATCTATGATTGCTGGTACCTTCCCCTCAAATACCCATTCTTTGTTTTTTTCATAATTAAAGACTTTTTCTAAAAAGGTCTTCTTTGTTAAATTTTCAGTCATATTAATTTTTTTGTTTCTGCAAATTTAAACGTTTTAAATTCAAAAAAATTATCCTAATTTAGAGGATCAATAATTCTTAAAAAAATGAAAAATTTCCTCATTCCTATTCTTTGCTTTGCCTTAGTGCTTCATGCTTGTAAAGAAGAACCTAACAAAAGAAAAAACATTGTGAACTATCCTGAAACAGCAAAGAAACCTGTCATAGAAACCTATTTTGATACCAAAGTAATAGATAACTATCGTTGGCTAGAAGACGATAGAAGCCCAGAAACCGAAGAGTGGGTAACAGCAGAAAATGAGGTTACTTTTAACTATTTGTCTACCATCCCGTATAGAAGTCAACTAAAAGATAGGTTGTCTGTATTGTGGAACTATGAAAAAATCTCTGCACCCTTTACTGAAGGAGATTACACCTATTATTACAAAAACAACGGCTTACAAAACCAATATGTGGTGTATAGAAAAAAAGGCACTGCTAATGAAGAGGTTTTCTTAGATCCTAACACCTTTTCTGAAGATGCAACTACCTCGTTGAGTGGCTTAACTTTTTCAAAAGATGGAAAAACAGCCGCCTATTCAATTTCAGAAGGCGGAAGCGATTGGCGTAAGATTATAGTGATGGATGTTGCTTCAAAAAAAATAAAAGAAGACACCCTTATAGATGTAAAGTTCTCTGGTATTTCCTGGAAAGGAAATGAAGGTTTTTATTACTCTAGTTATGACAAGCCTAAAGGAAGCGAACTTTCTGCAAAAACAGATCAACACAAACTATACTATCACAAACTAGGAACTTCTCAAAAAAATGACCCAGTTGTTTTTGGAGCAACTGCAGTTCAAAAACACAGATATGTTGGTGGTTCATTAACTGAAGATGATCGATACTTAATTATCTCGGCTTCAACATCTACCTCTGGAAACAAGCTTTTTATTCAAGATTTAACAAAGAAAAACAGCCCCTTAATTCCTATAGTAAATAACTTTGAAAGTGATACCTATGTAATAGACAATCGTGGAACTACGCTTTATTTAGTAACCAATTTAGATGCTCCAAATCAAAAAATTGTAACCGTAGAGGCATCAAATCCTACTCCTAAAAACTGGAAAGATTTTATTCCAGAAACAGCATATGTATTAAGTGCTTCTTCTGGTGGTGGGTATTTCTTTACAGAATACATGGTAGATGCTGTTTCTAAAGTATTACAATATGATTTTGATGGAAATAAAATTCGTGAAATAACATTGCCAGGGGTTGGAAATGCTGGCGGTTTTGGAGGTAAAAAAGATGCTGTTATAGATTATTTTTCTTTTACCAACTACAATACACCTTCTAGTATTTATACCTTAAATATAAAAACCGGAGAAACTAAATTGTATTGGAGTCCTGAAATTGATTTTAATTCAACTGATTATATAAGCAATCAAGTGTTTTATGAATCTAAAGACGGAACAAAAGTTCCAATGATTATCACTCATAAAAAAGGCTTAGAATTAAATGGTAAAAATCCAACAATCTTATATGGTTACGGAGGGTTTAATATTAGTTTAAATCCTGGTTTTAGTATTGCTAATGCCGTTTGGATGGAGCAAGGAGGTATCTATGCTGTTCCAAACCTACGAGGTGGTGGAGAATATGGTAAAAAATGGCATGATGCAGGAACTCAAATGAAAAAACAAAATGTTTTTGATGATTTTATTGCTGCGGCAGAATACCTTATTGAAAACAACTATACCTCTTCAGAGTATTTAGCAATTAGAGGGGGGTCTAATGGCGGATTACTTGTTGGTGCTACCATGACACAAAGACCCGATTTAATGCGTGTAGCCTTGCCTGCAGTAGGTGTTTTAGACATGTTGCGCTACCATACATTTACGGCCGGTGCCGGATGGGCGTATGACTATGGAACCGCCGAGCAAAGTAAGGAAATGTTTGCCTATTTAAAAGGATACTCCCCTGTACACAATGTTAAAGAAGGAACAAGCTATCCTGCAACATTAGTCACCACTGGAGATCATGATGACCGAGTGGTTCCTGCACACAGTTTTAAGTTTGCGGCAGAATTACAAGACAAACAGGCTGGTAACAATCCGGTATTAATTAGAATTGAAACAAATGCGGGCCATGGTGCTGGAACACCAGTAGCAAAAACCATTGAGCAATATGCAGATATTTTTGGCTTTACTTTATACAACATGGGATTTGACAGATTGCCAAATCCTCCAAAAGCTAAAATTAAGAGCTAACTGATACTTTTTTCAGTATTTTTACACCGCAAATTACCTCAGCTAATTTGCGGTTTTTTATGCTTAAAGTATCTAACATCTCGTTTCAATACACTCCTAAAAAAGAGATATTATCCAATATTTCTTTCACTTTAAATGCTGGGCAACACCTGTGTATTATGGGTGAAAGTGGCTCAGGAAAATCTACCTTATTAAAAGCTGTTTATGGCTTGCTAGACTTAAAAGACGGAACTGTTTTTTGGAAAGACCAACAGGTCTTAGGGCCTTCTTTTCATCTGGTTCCTGGGATGGATTTCTTTAAATATGTTGCGCAAGATTTTGATTTAATGCCATACACATCTGTTTCGGAAAATATTGGAAAGTTTTTATCTCGGTTTTATCCTGAAGAAAAAGAACGCAGAACTAAAGAACTATTAGAGGTTATTGAAATGTCTGAATTTGCCAATGAAAAGGTAAAAACATTAAGTGGTGGTCAACAACAACGTGTGGCAATTGCAAGAGCCTTGGCAAAAGAACCTGAGCTTATTTTATTAGACGAGCCTTTTGGTCAAATAGATAATTTTAAAAAAAATTCACTCAGAAGAAAGCTCTTTAGTTATCTTAAAGAGAAAAATATTTCTTGTATTGTAGCAACGCATGACGGAGATGATGCTCTTTCTTTTGCAGATAACATGATGGTGCTTAAAAACAAACAAGTAGTTGCTAACGACTCTCCTAGAAACTTATATGAAAACCCACCTGAACAGTATGTTGCTGCTTTATTTGATGATGTCAATGAAATTTATTTAGAGGGAGAAAAAAGGTTATTATATCCTCACCAAATTAAAATTTCCGAGAACTCTACTCACAAAGCAACAGTAATAAGATCCTACTTTAAAGGGTTTTATTGGTTAATTGAAGCGCGCTTTAATTCTCAAATAATTTTCTTTCAGAATTTTGAAAAGATTGCCTCAAAAGAAGAAGTTTCTCTTTCTTTTAAAAAATAATATTTATTTTATTGAACACCTAGATACTCTTAGAGTACGTTATTTATTTTTATTTCTTTTCCGTTCCAGCGAAAAGTGTCTCCAGCTTGCTTTCCTACTAATAACTGCCCTATTGGCGAAGAAGCTGAAATAGCAAAATAGGTAGTTTGGTTGACTGTTAATTTCCCTGCTGAAACACTTAAAAAATAATGTATTGAGGAGGTCTCTATAATAGTTCCTAGACGAACACTTGTTGATGATTTTGCAATAGCAACCCTAGCCAGTGTTTGTTGCATTTGTTGAACTGATGCTAATTGCTGCCCTGCTTTTTCCATTTCTAATTGCAACATGGCCCTGCCTGTTT
>OJFL01001001.1_pt1 | contig 12097 bp, 13 predicted proteins | sample 1594131 | NCBI WGS metagenome assembly OJFL01 (sample SAMN05416782, study PRJEB24817) | seawater metagenome | isolation source: Sea water | place: Canada:Atlantic | collected 2013-07 | reverse complement strand
ACACTGCATATCGTCGGCAGCGTCAGATGTGTATAAGAGACAGATATACTCGTTAAGCAACCTCATAAACCAGCTAACGCTTTGTAGCCTTTCTCGATATTGCACAGATAATGCTTTCAGTTCGTTCAACTCTGCTTCGGAGCAAGCTTGAGGATAGCTGGCCGAGCCTTCCTTCTCTAGCGCTCTATTCTCTAGATAGAATCGAACAACAGGAGGACATTTATAAAACATTCTCCACCGCAAGAAAACTTCGTCCATCGACCAGCCCTCTGCACGACCTTTTGCGATGTGAAGCACGACATGAATATGATTGTGCATAACAGCATAGGCACATAAGTCGATAGCAAACGCCTGGGTTAATTTGTGTAACCTATCGGTAAACCACTTGCGCCTATGTTCGTAGTTGATGCCAGTTTTAACATCTTTACCGCATAGAAAAGACTGTCTAACACAGCGTGAAGTGCAGTGATAATAGGGCGTAATGTCTGTATTAATTTGTTTGTAGCGAGGTAAAGGCATGTCCATATCCCAACTGTTTTTTATTATTATGAACAAAAAACTAAGGATGTGAACTGAGCTTTAGAGCAGGATTGTATCGATCATTCATAGCCGGTAGCTCGTTTAAACACACATAGTGAAGCCTAAACGTGAAGCTAAATTGTGGACAGTCACTCGTGCGAGTAGTGGGAGTAGTGGACAGTCATTCACAAACGAATAAGTGACTGTCCCATAGAGATTTATCAAAACAGTTTAGCTGTTAACTGAGCGCTAACTAAGTGACTGTCCAATGCCAGTACGGCTTTACCTCAATTAGGCAAAAACATCCACTCGGCTGCCCAGTCTGCTATCCGAGCGGTTTGTACTTGGTTCATTCGACTGTTGGGGCTGACTTGTTTGGCTCGACTGGCGCTCCTGTTCAGAACGTAACTCTTGACGCTGCGGAGCCTGTGGCGTCGACTCTAAAATAGTTGATACCGGTGCAGAGTTAACTGAAGAAACATCCATAAAGACTCCTCTTTTGAAAAACCATATTTATTCATTAAAAGATAGCACAAAAATCATTCAGCTAATATTAAACTTCTGAGGCTTTTGTCCATCAACTCAGCTATCTTTGGCTGCGCTTCGGCATTTGGGTGAATTCCATCGTTTTGCATTAAGCTGTCGTTAAGTGCAATCTCTTCAAGAAAGAAAGGAACAAGATGAACAGCATTCCTTTCAGCAACTATGGAATAACTTTCCGTGAACATCTTTGTATATCTATTACCGTAATTTGAGGGGATCTGCATCTGTTGAAGAAAAACTTCGGCACCACTTTTTTTCGCTGCTTTCACTAAAGCATCTAAATTATTTCTAATTTTCTTTATATTATGCCCCTGCAATCCGTCGTTTCCACCCAACTCAATTAAAATGTGAGACGGCATATGCTGTTCAATAAGACGAGGTAGCCTGGCTAGTCCGCCGTCTGTTGTTTCACCACTTACCGCAGCATTTACAATATCGATCGGAATGTTGTCGTTTTGCCAATGCTTTTGTAACAAACTAACCCAACCTTGGTGCTGCTGTAATCCGTACGCTGCCGATAAACTATCGCCAACAACAAGTAAGGTTGCTTCATGGGCGCTAGACGAGGATTTCTCTTGATCTGAAAGCGCTTGAAACGGTATTAAGACAATGAGCAAAAATGCAAAAAATTGACGATAACTAACGAACACGAATTGATGACCCCTATGATTAAAACAAGCACGGTAACTAAAACGGTAAATACGAGCGAAGGCTCTTTGCAGATCCTTCAGCCAATCTCTTTTGAAGTCAAGGCTGGTGAGTCCGTTGCAATTATTGGTGCGTCAGGCTCCGGTAAATCAACTTTACTTGGTCTATTAGCTGGGCTTGATGAAGTCACCAGCGGAGAAATATACCTAGATGGTGAAGCGCTTCATAACATGGATGAAGAACGGCGAGCCGTTCTTAGAGGGAGCAAAGTAGGGTTTATCTTCCAAAGCTTTATGCTGGTACAGAGCCTTACCGCGCTAGAGAATGTTATGTTGCCTGCCGAGATCTCAGGTCTCGACAACCCCAAAAAGCTGGCTATGGATATACTTGAACAAGTAGGGCTTGCACACCGCGCTCATCATTTTCCCAATCAGCTATCAGGCGGAGAGCAGCAGCGGGTTGCAATTGCCAGGGCATTTATTACCTCGCCAAAGATTCTATTTGCCGACGAACCAACCGGAAATTTGGATGCTAAAAACAGTGGCAAAATAGAAGAGCTGCTTTTTGAGCTAAACCGAAATACTGGTACTACGCTTGTGCTTGTAACTCACGATACTGAGTTAGCAGAGCATTGTGATAGACAGCTTACGATGCATGCAGGTGAATTGACAGAAACCACATCTGCATCTACATCACCTAGCGAGGTTAGCTAGATGTCTATGACTTTTAATCTCGCGTGGCGACTATTTAAACACGAGGCCCGACGTGGCGAGCTCACGATAATACTGCTTGCCATTGTATTGTCGGTAGGGGCTGTTCTCTCACTTTCGCTTTTCAGTGAGCGCTTGCAGGGCGCGCTTAAATCTCGCTCGGCAGCGTTTATCGCAGCCGATGCGCAGCTTCGTTCAGATAAGCCTATTGATGAAAGTTGGCTGGTGAAAGCAAAAGCCGAAGACTTAAACACAGCGAAGCAAGTATCGACACGCTCAATGGTATTCAAAGACGACGATATGTCGTTGGTAGATTTAAGAGCGGTAAACGAACACTATCCTCTCAAGGGTATGGTTAGCGTAGCCGACGTGCCTTTTGGACAGAAAAAGGACACCAACACACTTCCGGAGCCTGGGGAAGCTTGGGTGCAGTCAAGACTCTTCCAATCGCTTAAATTGCAGCTGGGAGATAAAATTGATATTGGTGACGCTCGGGTGACGGTAACTCGAGTACTTGCAGATATTCCTGATGCGGGTTTTAGTGTTTTTAACACCGACCCTATTGTACTGATGAGAATGGAAGACTTGCCGTCTGCAAATATCACCGGCCCTGGAAGTAGAGCGAGATATATCAGCTATTTTGCTGGAGAAGCCTCGGATGTAAAGAGTTACTCATCGTGGTTATTACCCCAACTAAACGACGATCTTCATTCGTGGCGCACAGTACAGGACGATGAGTCTGTTATTGGCCGCTCAGTGGCCCGCGCTGAGCGTTATTTCCTTTTAGCTAGCTTGTTGGCAATTGTATTGGCTGCGGTGTCTATAGCTGTAGCTGCCCAGCGTTATGCTCAACGCCACTTCGATCCTGTTGCGATTATGAAAACATTAGGCGCAACTAAACAAACCATCAGGAAAGTGTACCTAATTCAAATTCTGTTGATAACGCTGCTGGGTATTCTTATTGGACTGGTTGTGGGCTTTATAGGTCAGCATGTAGTAGTGTCTTTGGTAGCCGATAGAGTAGATGTATCTTTGAATGTGTGGCATTGGCGGCCGGTAATTATCGCCATTGCGACTGGCGCTACTTGTGCAATATTATTTTCGCTCTATCCGCTGTTGCAGCTTTTTTCTGTGCCTCCGCTTCGAGTATTACGCAAAGATTTAGATGCGAGCCTGCGCTCTAGAAGTATTCAGTTTGTTGCTTCAGGCGGGGCCATTTTTGCGCTGATGTGGATGTACAGCCAAGATTTAAAAATTAGCGCTATTCTCTTCGCCTCTGGCGCCGCGTTGGTAATTGGCCTTCTTGTTGCTACTTACTTCCTTATTGCAATAGGTAGAAAGCTTGGAAGCGGCAGTATCGGGCCATGGCAGCTTGCTTGGGCACGTATAAAGCGCAGAGCAATGGATAATAGTGTACAGCTTATCAGCTTCTCCATCACCATCATGCTGTTGCTGGTTGTTTTAGTGATGAGAAACGATATGGTTTCACAGTGGCGTGCTCAGCTACCTCAGGGGACGCCTAACTATTTCCTAACAAACATAACCCCTGATATTCAGAAACGATTGGACAGACACTTTTCTGTTAACGGTGTTGATATTAATGAATTTTTCCCAGTAACTCGTGGGCGCTTTGTTTCTGTCAATGGAGAAGGGGTTAACACTGAAGTTTCAAAAGAAGAAGAGTCATCTAATGAGGGCAGAAGAGGGCTTGGCCGAGAAGCTAATCTCACGTGGGGCAACTCGCTGCAAAAAGAGAATGAAATAATAGAGGGAGTTTGGCATGGCGAGCTAGACTCAGATTACGACAAGGGTTGGTATCCAGTATCGGTTGAAGAGGGCGTGGCAGAGCGTTTAGATATCAAGATGGGAGACATGCTCAACTTCAATGTCGGTAGCGAAATAGTGCAAACGAAGGTCACGAGCCTTCGAAAAGTAAACTGGCAGACCATGCAGCCCAACTTCTTTTTTGTTATTCACCCAGAAGCGATGGCGGCATTCAGTCCTACCTATATAACCAGCTTTTATCTTCCTACTGATAGGAAAGACGAGTTAACCAAGCTATTAAAGCCTTTTGCCTCTGTCACCATGTTTGATGTTGATGCACGAATTAACCAACTAAGAGATATTGTTGAGCAAGTTTCAGTGGCTGTTGAATTTATTCTAGTGCTTGTATTGATGGCTGGCAGCTTAGTACTTATTGCTCAAGTGCAGGCCAGCATGGACGAACGCCGCCAAGAAATAGCGATTTTGCGTACTTTAGGGGCCAAAGGCAGCTTAATTAGAAAGAGTGTTGTGTTTGAGTTTTTGATCATTGGCACCGTTGCCGGTTTTATGGCGGCGCTGGCAAATGAACTAAGCCTGTATTTACTGCAAACGAACGTGTTTCAAATGTCTGCCACACTTCATGTTGAGTATTGGCTTGTAGCTCCCGCCGTTGGTGCGCTTGTTGTCGGAGTACTTGGAGCCATAGGATGTTGGAGACTATTAACGCTCAATACCGGCGAATTGCTTCGAAAAATGGTTTAAGGGACTCCGTATTAAACGTAATGAAAAGTTCGTGGACAGTCACTTAAATTCAAAAACGCAAAAACGGACAGTCACTCGTTAAAAGAGTGTCTGTCCGTTTTCTCTGTCTCTTGCTGCGTTCTGGACTGCCCAATGAGTCCGGACAATGAGTGACTGTCCAATTACACCAATTGCCAATTACACCTTCAATTACACGTAACTGGCCGGTATTCGCTTCAGGTAATATTTGGAGTTATTCCGAGTGACTGTCCGATGTCGCTAACTGGGGGCGTTCGCCGTCACTTCTATTAATTGAATTGGAGCGCTACTTCTTCAAAAATTTTTGCTAGATACAAGGAATGAAAGGAGTTGTCTGCAAGCGTTGCTTACAGACAGCTGTTCGTCGAATATTAGAATTTACAATGTCGCTTATTTGCTCAAGATTTAATAGCTAGCTGTAAATAGCTGCTAGGGCCTTATCAACCGTAGGGTATTCAAAGGTAAAACCGGCTTTAACCAGTTTGTCAGGTATCACGTTTTGCCCTTCAAGAAGCATGGTAGAGGACTCACCCATAGCTATCTTCATTACAAAACTAGGGACAAAAAACAGACAGGGGCGGGATAGTGCTTTTGCTAATTGTTTAGAAAAGGTTTTGTTCGTCACAGGCTCTGGGGCGGTTAAGTTGAACGGACCTTTGCATTCATCGTTATTAAGCAAGAACTCGATGCCGCTAACCATATCATCAAGGTGGATCCACGAAAGATACTGTTTACCGCTTCCTAAACTGCCGCCTACACCAAGCTTAAACGGAAGCGCCATTTTTTCTAATGCTCCGCCACTCTTTGATAACACCACGCCAGTACGTAACGTTGCTACACGGGTCTCTTCCGTGTTCACGCTCATGGCAATATTTTCCCATTTTTCACACAAGTCTTGAGTGAACTCCTTGTGAACAGGCGTCTCCTCGGTAACGATTTTATCTCCCTGACGCCCGTAATAGCCTATAGCTGAGCCAGAAATAAAGGTTTTTACAGGTGTACTACTGCTATTCATTTTGGCGACCAGTTGAGTGGTTATATCCCAACGGCTATCGCATATGATTTTCTTTTGAGTGTCTGTCCACCTTTTGTCGGCTATAGGCTCTCCGGCAAGATTAATAACAGCATCAAACGCGCCAATATCGTCTATCTCAGATACACTCTCAATGGTTTTAATATCAGAGCCTAATGACTGTTGCGCACTATTTGGATTGCGGGTTAACACAGTAAAGCTGTGGGTGTTTTTGAGCTTTTTGATTAAGCTGCTGCCAATTAACCCCGTGCCGCCAGTAATAAGAATGTTCAAAAGATAACTCCCTGCTGAATTAATTATTCAGACTTGTTGCAGGAAAGAGTAAGCGAAACCGAGTCAGAGAATCGCAGTGCATGAGGCTTATCAACTTCAACTTGGGCAAAGCGCACAGAGCTATGCTCAGATGCAATAGTCAATACGTCTGCGGTTAACTTTTCTAAAAGAGAAAAACGATTGTCTTCGACTAGCTTGATAATTGCTTTGGTGATTGTCTTGTAATTAAGCGCATCCTTCATGTTATCAGTGTTAGAGGCCTTTCCTGCGTCATAGTCGATTTTTACGTTCACCACAACGTCCTGTTTGTTTTTTATCTCGTCTTCATTAATACCGATATAGGTGCGAAGGCGTAAATTTTTGATTTTTATGGTGGCAAGGTTGAAAGTCATTACATTCTCTTGTTTGTAGTTAATTATAAGTCGTTGTAAAGTGTTGCTGTTTTAATTAGGAATGTAGCACACAATGTCCATGGAACTACGATCGCCCACAGCAAAATTTCTCGTTGTATTTGCGAGTTTGGTTGTTGTTATGGCAGGTATCAAATCAGCAAGTGCCATTATGGTACCCTTCTTTTTATCCATATTTATAGCTATAGCCTGCGGCCCGATTATCCATTGGACATCACGCTTTGGCGTACCTAAATGGTTATCTATATCCTTTGTTATACTACTTATCGTAGTTTTCGGATTTCTATTAGCTGGGCTAGTGGGTCAATCTATGGCAGAGTTTCGAGAAAACCTGCCGCAATACAGGAGTAAGCTCGATTCTGAATTTGAATGGGTAGTTGAAAAGTTAGCCGACTTCAATATCCATATCAACAGTGAACTCATAGCCAATCATTTAGACCCCGCTACCGCGATGTCGGTAGCCACTAACTTTATAAGTGGTATGGGAGGAGTATTATCTAACCTTTTCCTTATACTGCTTACCGTAATCTTTATGCTGTTTGAAGCAGACAGCATACCAAGACGCCTGCACATCGCATTAGCCGACCCAGACATGAAGCTTCAACACATCGATAAGTTTATTCGCTCGGTAAATAGTTATTTAGCCATAAAAACAGTGGTGAGCTTAGGAACCGGGATCATCATCGGTACTTGGCTCTATGTAATGGGAATTGACCACTTTATGCTTTGGGCTGTATTGGCATTTATGCTTAATTTTATCCCCAATATTGGTTCTATAATCGCTGCAGTACCGGCGGTATTAATTGCCTTTGTACAATATGGAATTGCCTCGGCGGGGTTTGTTGCTTTAGGGTTTCTGTTAGTGAACACAATTATGGGCAACATGGTTGAGCCGAGACTAATGGGCAAAGGAATGGGGCTGTCTACCTTGGTCGTATTTCTCTCATTAATCTTTTGGGGCTGGCTATTGGGCACGGTAGGAATGTTGCTTTCTGTGCCCCTAACCATGGTTGTAAAAATCGCATTGGAGTCTAGGGAAGAGAGTAGGTGGTTAGCCGTATTACTCTCCAGCGAAGGCAATAGAAAACAGGTTAGTGGTTAGGAAACTTAACTACTACCCGAGCACCACCAAGATGGCTATTTTCAATGTGCATTTTACCTTCGTAAATTGAGACGAGATCGCTCACTAGTGCTAAACCTATGCCCTGACCCTCGGCATAGGTATCTAGCCGAGCTCCTCGCTCAAGCAGCTCTTGTTTTTTACCATCGACAATACCAGGCCCATCATCCTCTATAGTAATAATGAGCCACTCGCTTTCGATACTTGCATATACACACACTCGAGATACTGCTGCCTTGCATGCGTTATCTAAAAGGTTGCCACAGAGTTCTAGCAAATCTGTCTCATCACCCTTAAATGCAATAGTTTGAGAGTTGGGGGAGTGCGAACATTCGCATTCAATCGACAGGTTTTTATCTTGATAAATTTTGTCCATGGCGTCTGCAATCTTGAGCAATACAGGCTCGACAGGGATAGCAGCTTGCCAACCTGTTTTGCCAGCACTCGCGCGTTTCAATTGTCGCTGAATAATATTGTCAATCTGCGTTAGGGATTCTTTTATTTCAGGTTGGAGGTTTTTAGACCCTAGTGCCACGGCAAGAGGTGTTTTTAAGCTATGAGCTAAATCACCAAGGCTATTTTTATAGCGCTTTCGCTGGGTAGCTTCAAAGTGAAGTAATTCGTTAATAGAATGCTTTAATGAGTCGAATTCGACAGGGTAGCGGTTGTTTAGCGCACTTTTTTTACCTTTAGAGGCGAGTGATATTTCGTCAATTATCTTTTTAACCGGCAGTAAAATTAGGCTTATACCAACAATAATGAAAATGAGCAGAGCGGCGGACAGTGTGATTATCCATTGCCATGTTGTCGCCAAGAAGGTTTGACGTTCTTTTTCAAACACGGCTTTATTGTTGAAAATGTAAAAATGTACCGGCTCAAAATCTTGGCTTGAGAGAAACTCTGCGGTAAACGCGTAAACGAAAAAGTTGCTGTCGATGTCGAATTTAGGAATGTAGTCATCGCTGAATACTTCGTTGCCAACCGGGGCATCCATGTTTGGCGGCGTAAAAACATACTCCAACGCAGACGCCGACTGCCATATAACCTCATTGCGAAAAACAATTAGGCCTAAGTATCCAGAACCGGGTAAATTTAGCTCTTCTTCAAATAACACTTCCGGCATCATAGGCGAATCGCCCTCTAATTCGAATGCGGTTAGCAGGCTTAAGTTCATCAAGCGCAGCTCGCTCATTTTGGCTTCCGTCAGACTTTCAGTGAAAGCCTCTTCGAGAATAATGACGGTAAACGGTGCGAAAAGAGCGAGTAGGGTAAAGGCAAGTAACACACTTCTTACGCGAAGTGAAAGTTGTCTCATAAGTTTCGGTTTATCCTATAGCCTCGTCCTCGAAGAGTCTCAATGGGCTTAAGCGTACCGTCGGGGTCGAGTTTTTTGCGCAGCCGGCCAATAAACACCTCGATAACGTTACTATCAAGATCGAAATCTTGGTCGTATATGTGCTCAGTAAGTTCGGTTTTCGACACTACTTTTTGAGGATTCATCATTAGGTATTCCATTACCTTGTATTCATAAGCGGTAAGGTCGAACGGGGTTTCGTTTACAGCGAGTTCTTCCGTCACTGTATTAAGCGCTATCGGGCCAAACTGTATAACTGGGTTGGCTTGTCCGGACGCTCTTCTAATAAGCGCTTTTGTTCGCGCTAAAAGCTCTTCATTGTGAAACGGCTTGGTGAGGTAATCATCAGCACCTGCGTCAAGGCCTTCCACCTTTTCTTGCCATCGGTCTCGAGCCGTCAAAATAAGAATTGGACAAGGGATATTGTCTTTACGGGCCTGTCGAATTACATCAAAACCATCTAACTTCGGCATACCAATATCAATAATGGCGAGGTCGTAAGCATATTCTTTAATTAAAAAAAGCGCATGTTCACCGTTGTCTGCAAGGTCTACGCTATAACCATTTTGCTGCAACAAAGCATCGAGTTGCGTAAGGAGCCTACTGTCATCCTCTGCTATTAAAATTCGCATGTTAATCCTTGTCTTTGGACTTTTTAACTTTACCTGAACGTTTATCAACATCCACGGAAACCACGCGGCCCGACTTTTTCAACACTTTGACGCGATAAGTTGACGAGGTTTGCTCTATTTTCAAAACACGGCCGTTTGCAGCGCTGCTGGCTTTTGATGCAGCCTGGCTTTTTGAAACCTCATTACTTTTTTTTTGCTGAGCATATGCAGTATTTACGCTTACCAGCGCAAGGCATGCACTGAATAAAGCTGCTCTAAGCAATAACCACATAAAACCTCACTATAGAAAAAATGCGTTCAGGCTCACTGACTCTTTTGAGTATAAAAGGTAATGATGAACCCACCCTGAATTTGTAATGAGTTTACCCTGTGAAATAAACCCTGTACATAAGTTGAACCTGAAAGTGGACAGTCACTCGAATGACACCAAATTTAAATGCGACTCGAAATCAAGCAAAATCGGACAGTCACTTAATATTAACTAATGAGCTTTTATGAGTGACTGTCCGGAATCAACTGATGAGTGACTGTCCGATGCCGCTCATTCGAAATTATTTTTTGCTTTGAGCGCAACTAAGTGACTGTCCCTTTTTCACTTTTTGTTTATTTCTTCGTTCCATCTTAGCCTGCAATACTTGCTCTAACGACTGCTGGTGGTCATTTAAACAGGTTGAAGTTGAGTTTTAAAAGCAGTGCTTCTGTCCCATCTGTCCTAGTGGCATGACATGTGCGTTAACTCTGGTACCAAAGTTTTTATTATGAAAACGTTCTCTACGGAGGAACCATGTCAGACGATATCAAAACAAAAATGTGGAAAGCCATGTCACAGAGCCCAAAGGTAATGGTGAGCCTTGTAAATAAAGATATGCACGCAGAACCTATGTATGCGCAATTAGACAGTGATGCTGATGGAAGGTTTTGGTTTTACACAACCAAAGACAACCGAATTGCTCAGGGCGGAAAGGCAATGATCCATTTTGCGTCTAAGGGACACGACGTGTTTGCCTGTATTCGCGGGACGCTAGTTACCGAAAGCCGCTCTGAAATTATAGACAAGTATTGGTCTAACCCCGTGGAGGCCTGGTACGAAGAGGGCAAAGACGATCCAAGCCTGCTTATGCTCAGATTTGAGTTAGATGATGCTGAAATTTGGGACGCAGACCCGTCTATCAAAGGGGTATTTAAAATGCTGACGGGCAAGAATGTTCAGCCTGAAGAAATGGGCGATCACATAAAGGTCGACTTATAAAAGCAGGGGTATTTTTTTAAAGCTTAAAGCTGAACGTTTAAAGCGATGGAGAGGAAAGCCATAGGTACTACCTGCGGTCAGTAAACAGAAAAAGAAAGCTTGGTACGCACATGCCTCTCCTCATAGAGTAGAAATGCATGCGAAAACAAGCTTTCTTTCAATCTTTTTCTCTTTCTTTCTGGCAATCGACTCTCGCCAACTTTTAAAATAAGACGGTAGCCAACGCTAGCGTTACGGCAGTACCTTTTTATAAGGCTTCACTATAACGCTTTCATATACACCGGCTTCAATGTAAGGGTCGTTGTCTGCCCATGCTTGCGCATCCTCCAAGGAATCAAATTCTGCCACAACCAGCGAACCTGTAAATCCGGCAGGGCCGGGATCAGGGCTATCAATAGCAGGGAAAGGACCAGCCAAAACTAGGCGGCCCTCGCTTTTAAGGGCATTCAGTCTTTCTAAATGCGCAGGCCGAGCAGCAAGACGTTTCTCTAAGCTTTCAGCGACATCAGTAGCACAAATCATGTAAAGCATATGCTTAGCCTTTTATTGTTGCAGCTTTCATTGAGGATACAAAGCTATCCAATTCACTAAGCATTTTTTCACTGTTATCCAGGTTCGCAGCAATAATATTGACGGTAGCAGAGCCCGATATCGCACCTGCAGCCCCGGCATCAATCGCGCTTTTTACTTGCTCAGGCGTTGAAATACCAAAGCCAAGAAGTGCTGGCGCGGCATTGTGTCTGTTTAGTCGCTCAATGAGGTCAGAAGCAGGAACGTTGGCAGCAGTTTCAGCACCAGTTACACCCGCGCGTCCTAGCAGATATGTATAGCCCGTAGAGTACTCGCCAATTTTCTCCATGGTTTCATCCGTGGCATTTGGCGGTGCGATAAGGATTTGCGATACACCAGTATCCTGCGCAGCCTGTTGAAACGGTGCAACCTCGCGAATAGGAACATCAGCAACTAATATGGAGTCAACACCGGCATCCTGTGCCTTTTTGTAGAAGTTACCAATACCTGTCTCTTATACACATCTCCGAGCCCACGAGACAGGCAGAAATC
>OJFL01001000.1_pt1 | contig 12123 bp, 6 predicted proteins | sample 1594131 | NCBI WGS metagenome assembly OJFL01 (sample SAMN05416782, study PRJEB24817) | seawater metagenome | isolation source: Sea water | place: Canada:Atlantic | collected 2013-07 | reverse complement strand
ATCAATTATTTTTTAGTTTTATGTATTTCACTACAGGCTTTTTCACAAGAAAAAACCCAAGAGTTAGATTCTATTGTAATTAATTCAACCAGAATTAGTTTGCCATTCAAGAAAAATTCTCGCACGATAAATATTATAACAGCAAAAGACATTAAAAATAGTGCAGCAACTAATGTTGCAGATTTATTGCAACAAGTTACTGGAGTAGATGTTAGAAGAAGAGGAACCGGAGGAGGACAATCTGACCTATACATAAGAGGAGGAGGATTTGACCAAACTTTACTACTGATTGATGGAATTAAAATGGATGATGCACAAACTGGACATCATTCAATGAATGCTGCGTTGCCAATTGAAGTAATTGAAAGAATTGAAATTATTAAAGGTCCTGCAGCAAGAATTTTTGGACAAAATGCATTTACAGGAGCTATTAATATTGTAACTAAAAAGAGATTGAACAATAAAGTTTCTATAAACGTAGAAGCTGGATCTTTTGGACAATTAAACGGTTCTGTAACTTTAGGAAAAGAGACTGAAAATTCATCGATTATTGCTCATGTTGGTGCGCTTACGTCTGACGGATATCGTAATAATTCTGATTATAACAATCAAAATTATTTTCTAAAGGGAATCTTTAATAAAAAGAAGCAACCAATAGAGGTTATTGCTACTTTTTTTGACAAGAAGTTTGGAGCAGAAAACTTTTACACAACCAATGTGACTTTTAATGAGTATGAGGAAACCCAAAATAGTTTACTAGGAGTTTCTACTACTTTTAAATCTAATAAATTTAATGTAACACCAAGAATTTATTGGAGAAGAGGACAAGACATGTTCCTTTTAAGAAGAGATGATCCAGGGTTTTATAGAAACTTCCATATTACAAATAAAATAGGGGTTGAAACAAATGCTTCTTATACATCAGATATTGGAATTACTGGTTTTGGAGTAGATTTTTCAAGATTTTCAATACAAAGTAACAATTTGGGAGAAAGAGTTAGAACTATGGCAAATTTTTTCTTAGAGCACCGTTTTAAATTGGGTTCTTTTGATATTACTCCAGGGATAGCAGCAACTTATTTTTCGGACTTTAAATTTAATGCTTTTCCAGGTTTAGATATTGGAGTTCAGATTTCTGATAAAGTAAGATTATACGGGAATATTGGTTATACTTTTAGAGCACCAACTTTTACCGATTTATATTATAGTGATCCTGCAACTTCAGGAAATCCAAATTTAGAACCAGAAAAAGCATTTGCTCAAGAAATAGGACTAAAGTATAGTGATGACAAATTTTCAGGATCTCTAGCTATTTTTAATAGAGATTCAGAAGATTTAATAGATTATGTAAGACAAAATACAAGTGTTAACATTTTTACAGCAGCTAATATTGCAGAAGTAAGTACACAAGGGATTGAGTTTGAAAGCGCCTACAACTTTAAAATGAATAACTACAATCAAACCATAACTTTTGGATATACGTATTTAAATGATGATATTTTAGATCAAAATAAAGACTTGTCACGGTATTCTTTAAACACTTTAAAACATCAACTTATCACTCGTTTTACATCTCAATTGTTTAAGAATGTTCGCCAAAATATTATTTATAAACACGCAGAAAGAACTGTAGGAACAAGCTATAATATTTGTGATGCTTCTTTAATTGTAGATTTTAATAAATTTACGTTTAGCTTAACTGCCAACAATATTTTTAACGCTGAGTATATAGAATCTGGATTCGTGCAAATGCCTCCAAGTAATGTTTTATTTGGTTTACGCTATGGTTTTTAATTTTTATTGAAATAGCCTAAAAACATCATTTCCATTTGCGAATAGTAATAAGGCGATTAACAATATAAAACCAGTTACTTGAGCATATTCTAAAAATTTATCACTTGGCTTTTTCCCAGTAATCATTTCCCATAAGGTAAAAACAACATGGCCACCATCTAAGGCAGGAATAGGTAATAGATTCATAAACCCTAACATGATTGAGAGAAAAGCTGTAATGTTCCAAAATGTTTCAGCGCTCCATGTAGACGGGAAAATACTTCCAATAGAAATAAAACCACCCAATCCTTTATAGGCTCCTGTACTAGGATTAAAGATTTTTTTAAGTTGTTTCATATAATTGGTAAGTGTCTCGTAAGATTTATTGATTCCTGCAGGAATTGCCGCTGCAAAAGAGTAGCTAATATCTGCTAAGTCATAGTATCCTAATTTTTCTAAGTCAGAGAACCCCATTCCATAAAGAACTATCTCTAGCTTTCCGTTGTTGCTTACCGCTACGTTAAATGTTTTATCTTCTGAACCTCTTTTAACAGTCATCGAAATTTCTTTCCCTTTGTTTTGTTGCAGAATGGTTTCTACTTCATCATGGTATTTTAAAGACTGTCCGTTAATGGCTATAACAATATCTTTATCTTTAAACCCAGAGTTTACATTGAGTGAGTTTTCTTGAAATTCAGCAAACATAAAAGGGCTTCTAGGTCTCACAATCATCCCTGCATTTTTACCTCTACTTATTAATTGATCAATAAAATCTACCGGTAATTCTTTCTCTATAACAAGGCCATTTCTTTCTATCGTGTAATTATTTCCATTAATAAATTCTATGGTAATGTCTCTAAATTTTTTTATTTCTTCTCCATCAACACTTAAGATTTTATCTCCATTTTGTAAGCCTAAACTTATTGCTAAAGAATCTTGAACCCAAACACCATCTGCAACATTTTCATTTGGCAAGTATTTTTCACCATAAGAATACATTAACATAATGTATATAAAGATTCCCAACACAAAGTTTACAAAGACACCACCTAACATAATAATTAAACGTTGCCAAGCTGGCTTAGATCTAAACTCCCAAGGTTTTGGTTCTTCTTGTAGTTGTTCGGTATCCATACTTTCATCAATCATTCCAGAGATTTTTACATAACCTCCTAAAGGAATCCAACCGATACCATATACAGTATCTCCAATTTTCTTTTTGAAAATGGAGAATTTATAATCAAAAAATAAGTAAAACTTTTCTACTCTTGTTTTAAATAATTTGGCAGGGATAAAATGCCCTAATTCATGCAACACAATTAACAATGATAAGCTTAGTATAAATTGTGAGGCTTTTATTAATATTTCCATCTACGTTAAATCTTCAGTTTTTAAAGGCACAAATGTACACTTTTCAGTAGAGTTGTAAAAGATTGTTTTACAATGCTATTTTTATTTAACAAACATTTAGGCTGTATTAAATCCAAAATTGTTGTGGCAAGTATTTCTTATGTAGTAAATTTGCATCATATTTCTAGTTATGGATGTAGGCTTCTTTAAAAAATCAATTCCCACACTTCGTTTTTTGATTGTATTCTCTATTGTTGGCATTACTGTTTTTTATCAATTAATGTCTCAAGAAGAACGACTAAATATCTACAATCCTATAGATATAAACCCAAGGTTGGTAGATATTTCAGTTAAGAATTTAAAAAAAAATCATACAATTGCAGATTTTTCGCTCACCAATCAAAATGGACAAAAAATCACTAATAAAACCTATGAGGGTAAGATTTATATTGCAGATTTTTTCTTTACTCGCTGTCAGAACATTTGTATTTCTATGGCTTACAATATGAGTGAATTACAAGAATATTATAAGAAAGATGATGATATCATGTTTTTGTCACACTCTGTGACACCCATCATAGATAGCGTTTCTGTACTAAAAGATTACGCAATAAAAAAAGGAGTTATTGATGGAAAATGGAATGTAACAACAGGCCCTAAAACACATATTTATGATTTAGCACGCAAAAATTATTTTGCAGTTTTAGATGAGGGGAATGGTGATGAAAATGACTTTATTCATACAGAACAATTTGTTTTAATAGATAAAGAAAGGCGTATCAGAGGTTTTTATGATGGAACAGAAAAAGAAGACATGAAAAAGATTAAAAAAGACATAATAATTTTAAAGAGAGAATACGACTAAAATAACTTGTTTAGAATCATTCTAGTTTAGTATCTTTGCTTATTAATCTCAATTCCCGCATAAGCGGGAATCTATAATTTAAGTGACTACAATAGCATCTTTACACATTGGCGAATTAGGCTACATCTCAGAAGAATCTCTTAATGAGATTCCTCTAAAGTTGTTGGAGATGGGCTGTCTGCCTGGAGCAGAAGTAGAGCTCATTCAACTAGCACCATTAAATGATCCTTTATATATCTGTGTAAATGGAAGTCATCTTGCCATTAGAAAAGAAACTGCTGCAAAAATTAAAATTATTAAAGCTCAATAATGAGTCATAAAAAAACCATTAATGTTGCTTTAATAGGAAACCCAAATACTGGTAAGACCTCATTATTTAATGAATTAACGGGCTTAAATCAGAAAGTAGGGAATTACCCTGGGGTTACTGTAGATAAAAAAGAAGGTTCAAGTAAACTTCAAGGTAATTTAAAAGCAATCATTACTGATTTACCCGGAACCTACAGCATCAATCCAACATCTTTAGATGAAACAATTGTTCTAAAAACACTGCTAAATTCTAAATCAGATAAAACACCAGATGTTATTGTTGTTGTTGCAGATATTGAAAATTTAAAAAGAAATTTACTGCTTTTTTCACAAATAAAGGATCTAGAAATTCCAACAGTTCTAGCCATTAATATGGCAGATCAGATGAAGCGAAAAGGAATTACAGTAGACATAAAGTTATTAGAAAAAGAATTAGGAAATGAAGTTGTTTTAATAAGCGTTAGAAAGGCTACAGCAAAGGGAGTTGAAGAGGTAAAGAAGGCTATCGTTAAAACCTATAATTCTGCAAAAGCATTTCCATTATGTAATGTAAACAATAGAATAGACCCTGCTTATTTTGATAGATTAAAAGAAATCAATCCAAAATATTCTATTTATGAACTATGGTTGATGATTACTCAAAATAGTTTTCCTGATAAGATTTCTGAAGAAGAAAAACAGGCGCTTCTAACCTTTAAAAACGATTCTAAAAACTTAAAGAAATACCAGCACAAAGAAACCATTTATAGGTATCAGAAAATTAATGAAATTTTAAAGAAAACATATTTAGTAGACCGCTCTAAAGCATCAGATTTAAGAGCTAAATTAGACAAGGTTTTTACCCATAAAATTTTTGGGTATGTCTTGTTTTTTACTGTCTTATTAGTAATTTTTCAATCTATTTTTGACTGGGCAAGCCTTCCTATGGATCTCATAGATACTGCATTTGCTAATCTTAGTTCTTATGTAAATAAAAATATGCCTGTTGGAGTTTTGAATAGTTTAATTTCAGAAGGTATTATTCCTGGAATTGGTGGAATTATTATTTTCATTCCACAAATTGCCATATTGTTTTTATTCATTTCCTTATTAGAAGAAACAGGATACATGAGTAGAGTTGTTTTTTTAATGGATAAAATTATGAGACGCTTTGGAATGAGTGGAAAAAGTGTCATTCCACTAATTTCAGGAACCGCTTGTGCCATTCCTGCGGTAATGGCCACTCGTAATATTTCTGGTTGGAAAGAACGCCTAATTACTATTTTAGTGACGCCATTTACGACCTGTTCTGCTCGTTTACCCGTATATGCTATTATTATTGCTTTAATTATTCCTGATAAAAAGATTTTCGGGTTTTTAAACTTACAAGGATTAACCTTACTTAGTTTATACATATTAGGTTTTGCAACAGCCATTATTGCTGCTGTTATTTTACACAAAACACTGAAAGTAAAAAGCACCTCATTTTTTGTAGTTGAAATGCCAGATTATAAATTGCCATCTCTTAAAAATGTATTTTTTGATGTGGTTGAAAAAACAAAGGCATTTATTTTTGGTGCTGGAAAAATAATTTTATCAATTTCAGTAGTACTATGGTTTTTAGCCTCTAATGGCCCACAATCATATGCTGATGTAGAAAAAAATATTACAGAGAAAACAGCCAACCAAGAAATTTCAGAAGTTAAACTCAATCAAATGATTGCTTCTTCTAAATTAGAGAATTCTTATATTGGTATTATGGGGAAAAGTATAGAGCCAGCAATCAAACCTTTAGGATACGATTGGAAAATAGGAATAGCTTTAATTAGTTCTTTTGCCGCAAGAGAGGTTTTTGTTGGGACTTTGGCTACTATTTATTCAGTAGAAAGTGATGGTGATGACATCACAACAATTAAGCAACGCATGGCTTCAGAAATAAATCCAGAAACTGGCACTAAAAGATTTAATTTTCCAGTAGGGATGTCTTTGCTAGTTTTTTATGCATTTGCAATGCAATGTATGGCAACCCTTGCCATTGTAAAACGAGAAACTAAAAGTTGGAAATGGCCTTTAATTCAATTCTTTGGTATGGGTGTTTTGGCATATCTTTGTTCTTTTATTGTATTTCAAATACTAAGCTAATGCAAGAAATTATAGTGTATAGTAGTGTAGCTGCAGCAGTTTTTTTCTTAGTGAGGAAATTTTTCTTTAAAAAGACAGCTTCAGGGTGTAGTAAAGATTGTGATTGCTAAAAATTTTCACACAATAGACAGATCTTACTGTAAGTAATGGCAATTTTTAATGACCAAATAAACAAATTAAACAACCTTAAAATATTTTATCATGAAGAAAACATTTTTAATACTAACGATGCTTGTTTTTACTATAATTTTTTCAAATCAAGCCATTGCGCAAGATTTTAAAGGATTAGACAAAAGTCCTATGGATATAGCATCATTTCCAGACAATTATAGAATTTCTGAGAAAGTAATTAAAATTACGTACAGTAGACCTCAGTTAAAGGGAAGATCTTTAGCAAAGTTAGCTCCGCTTGGAAAAAAATGGAGAACAGGAGCCAACGAGGCAACAGAAATCACCTTTTATAAAGAGGTTATTTTTGGAGGTACTGCTGTAAAAGCAGGGACTTATACAATGTATGCAATTCCTGGTGAAACTACTTGGACTGTAGTATTAAGTAGTCAGTTAAACGTATGGGGTGTCTATTTTCATAAAGATGAAAATGATGTGGCTAAAGTTAGCGTACCTGTTAAAAAAACGGAGAAAAATGTTGATGTGTTTTCAATTGCAATAGACAAAGACATGACTATTCACATGGGATGGGGAGATATTGTATTAAGCATACCAGTAGAGTAAAAACGATAGTTTTACAAGTTAAAGTCCATAAAAAAGATGAATTTATTTCGTCAATTTTATGGGCTTTTTTAATATAAACTCTTTAGTTGTTTGCTAAAATATAGAATTTATGATGTAAAAAAACACAAAAATAAGACGGGCTTCGTAAAACGAGCGTTGGAATTACTTTCACTTGTTTAAAGAAACCCTTTATTATGAGATAGGCTTTATACTTTGCTAGAATAAGTGTAAATTTGACCACTTTTAAGAAGAAAATTTCATGCACTATAATTTCAAAGAAATAGAAGAAAAGTGGCAAAATCATTGGGCTAAAAACCAAACGTTTAAAGCCAGTAATGATTCTGATAAACCTAAATATTATGTTTTAGATATGTTTCCTTACCCATCTGGGGCAGGCTTGCACGTTGGGCATCCTTTAGGATATATTGCATCAGATATTTATGCACGTTACAAACGCCACAAAGGCTTTAATGTGTTGCATCCTCAAGGCTATGATTCTTTTGGATTGCCTGCTGAACAATACGCCATTCAAACCGGGCAACATCCAGCAAAAACAACAGAAGAAAATATTAAAACCTATCGTCGTCAATTAGATCAAATTGGTTTTTCTTTTGATTGGTCTCGCGAGGTAAGAACATCAAATTCAGATTATTATAAATGGACTCAGTGGATTTTTATTCAACTGTTTAACTCATGGTATAACAAAGACACTGACAAGGCAGAGGATATTTCTTCATTAGTTTCAATTTTTAAAAAAGCAGGAAATACCTCCGTAAATGCATCTTGCGATGATGATATAGAACCTTTTACAGCGGCACAATGGAACGCATTTTCAAAGAAAGAGCAAGAACGTATTTTATTACAATACCGCTTAACATTTTTGTCAGATACAGAAGTAAACTGGTGTCCAGCACTGGGAACGGTATTGGCGAATGATGAAATTATAAACGGGGTTTCAGAACGAGGAGGTCATGCTGTTGTTAGAAAAAAAATGACTCAATGGTCTATGCGAATTTCTGCCTATGCACAACGGTTGTTAGACGGCTTAAATACCATAGACTGGCCACAACCCTTAAAAGACTCTCAAACCAATTGGATAGGTCGCTCACAAGGCGCAATGGTTACTTTTAAGGTAGATTTAGAGGGGTCTAAAGAACCCTCAGGAGTTAATTTATCTTACAAAGAACTAGAAGACTTAAAAGAGTTACGGTTACATTTATCAAAGGCAGAAATAGCACTTTGGAATGAATTAAAAAATAAAAAAGGAGCTGCAAAATTTAGAAAAAAATACACCATTGGGTCATTTTTAGTAGACTATGTATGCTTGGCGAAAAATCTTATTGTCGAATTTTCAGGAAAAGAAGATGAGGCTACAAGAACAGCTTACTTTTCTAAAGAAGGTTTTAATGTTGTTTATGTTACAAATGAAGAGGTTACTAAAAATGTGTTGGGAGTTGTTTCTAAGATAAATACAGCCATTCAATTTCCAGAAAAGAGAAAAAAAGTCGTCAAAAAAACACCTATAGTTGCAGATGAAAACAAGTATGACATTGCTGTTTTCACCACTAGACCAGACACCATGTTTGGTGTTAGTTTTATGACGTTAGCACCAGAGCACGATTTAGTAGCTAAGATAACTACCAAAGCTCAAAAAGAGGCAGTACTTAACTATATTAAAGCTACCTCAAAACGTTCTGAGAGAGAGCGTATGGCAGATGTAAAAACCATTTCGGGAGTCTTTACAGGAGCCTATGCCATTCACCCATTTTCTGGGGAGAAAGTACCAATTTGGATTGGAGACTATGTGTTAGCAAACTATGGAACAGGTGCTGTAATGGCAGTTCCTTGTGGTGATCAACGAGACTATGATTTCGCTAAACACTTTGGAATAGCAATTCCTAATATTTTTGAAAATGTAGATATTTCCGAAGCTGCCTATACCAATAAAGAAGGAACCGTAATTTCAAATTCCGATTTCTTAACCGGATTAACTTACAAGAAAGCATTAAAACTAGCAATTCACGAATTAGAAAAACAAGGAATTGGCTATGGGAAAATAAACTATCGTTTGCGTGATGCTGTTTTTAGCAGACAGCGCTATTGGGGAGAACCTTTTCCGGTCTATTATAAAGACGGAATGCCACAGATGATTGATGCAAAACATCTTCCTATAGTTTTGCCAGAAGTAGCAAAGTACTTGCCTACAGAATCTGGAGAACCACCACTGGGAAGAGCAGATGCTTGGGCCTGGGATTCTCGCGGCAAGAAAGTAGTTTCAAATGAAAAGTTAAAAAACAAAACGGTGTATCCTTTAGAATTAAATACCATGCCAGGTTGGGCAGGTAGTTCTTGGTATTTTAATCGTTATATGGATGCTTCCAATGAAGTTGAATTTGCTAGCAAAGAATCTTTAGACTATTGGAAAGAAGTAGATTTATACATTGGAGGATCTGAACACGCAACAGGGCATTTATTATATGCACGTTTTTGGCAAAAATTCTTGTTTGACAAAGGAGTTGTTCCTGTAGATGAGTTTGCAAAAAAACTCATTAATCAAGGAATGATTCTAGGGACGAGTGCATTTGTTTATAGAGAAGAAGGAACAAATAGATTTTTTTCAAAAGGATTAATAGAAGACAAAAAAATTCAACCAATTCATACAGATGTATCCTTTGTGAATGCATCAGACGAACTAGATATTGAAGCCTTTAAAAATTGGAGAGAAGAATTTAAAGAGGCAGAATTTATTTCTGAAGAAGACGGAACTTTTAAAGTTTCTCGTGAGGTAGAAAAAATGTCTAAATCTAAATACAATGTTGTTAATCCAGACAATATCTGTGCTGAGTATGGCGCAGACAGCTTGAGGCTGTTTGAAATGTTTTTAGGGCCATTAGAACAAGCAAAACCTTGGAAAACTTCAGGTATTTCTGGAGTTCATTCTTTCTTAAAAAAACTCTGGAAGTTATATATTCCTTTTATAGATGGGTCGCTGAGCGGAGTCGAAGCGAAACCCACCAAAGACGAGTTGAAAACCTTGCACAAAACCATCAAAAAAGTAGCAGAAGATATTGAGAATTTTTCTTTCAATACCTCAGTTTCTACCTTTATGATTGCCGTGAATGAACTCACTGCGCAAAAATGTAATAAACGTTCAATTCTAGAACCCTTATTAACTTTAATCTCCCCTTACGCTCCTCATATTTCTGAAGAATTATGGAGTCATTTAGGACATAAAACATCTATTTCTAGAGTAGATTTCCCACTCTTTGACCCTAAACATTTGGTAGAAAGCTCTAAAAATTATCCAGTTTCTTTTAATGGTAAAATGAGGTTTACACTAGAACTTCCGTTAGACATGAGCAAAGAAGAGATTGAAAAAACAGTTTTAGCACATGAGAAAACAGAGGCACAACTAGAAGGAAGAACTCCAAAGAAAATAATTATTGTTCCAGGAAAAATAATCAATATTGTAGGTTAGATAATAAAAATAGTTGAAAGAAGTATAGGCTGTTGTGATTTTCTCACAACAGCTTTTTTTCTGGTTTGACTTTACGTATCTTGTAACTCCAATATAAATTTTAAAAAAAATACAATCTACCTGTGTTTTGGAATACTATTTGACACTGAAACCAAAAAGAACAAAACAATTTAAAAAAGAGTGAAAAACGTTCAGAACATATCATTAAGAATTAGAATTTTTATTGCAATGATCTTGCTAATATTTTTAGCTACAATTCTTATAATTAGCGTTACTATTTACCAATATGACGAACAAACGAAAGAGTATAATGTAAGTCGTTTTGGAAGAAAAGAAGAAACACTAAAAAAAGAAATAACCATTCAATTATACCAACGATCTACTGTTGCAGTAACAACAGAAAATTTACAAACTATTTTTCAAAAAGCGATTTATGAGATTGCTTTTATTCACAATTTAGAGATTAGCCTTTATGATTTAAAGGGCAATATTTTAATAACCTCAGTTCCTTTTGGGTTAAAAGATTCTATACCCAAGAACCTTTCTACACTAAAAGTGTCTCAATTAAAATCTAGTACTAATAGTAGAGTTTTTGAGATTATAGAGTTTAATAAAATAAATATTGAAACTTCCTACACGTATATTTTAGATGCTTTTGCAAATAGGATAGGGATTTTAAAATTAGAATTTAATCAAGATAATAGCGCACAAGAATACGAGCTTAAAGAATTTTTAACACGGTTAATTATTGTGTATTTCTTTATGTTTTTAATAGCAATTATGCTTGCATATTTTTTATCTAGTTATATCACAAGATCTATTAAGAGCATCACAGATAAAATGAAACGAACTCGTTTAAATGAACGAAATGAGAAAATTGTTTTAAACTCAGCCAGTGCAGAAATTGGAATTTTAGTAGAGGGCTACAATAATATGATAGATGAGTTAGAAGAAAGTGCGGTAAAATTAGCAACAAGTGAGCGAGAACAAGCTTGGCGAGAGATGGCAAAACAAGTTGCTCATGAGATTAAAAATCCATTAACACCTATGAGACTTTCTGTTCAAAGTTTTGAAAGAAGATTTGATGTTACTGATCCAAATATTAAAGAAAAATTAAAAGAATATAGCAATACATTAATCCAGCAGATAGATGTGATGAGTTCAATAGCAGCCGCTTTTTCTGATTTTGCTAAAATGCCAAAACCAAAAAAAGAAAAAATTGAAATTATTGGTGTTGTAAAAATGGCCCTAGATATCTTCATTGAAGATGATGTTAGCTATCATCCTATGGAAAAAGAGCTATATGCAAATCTAGACAAAACACAATTAATTAGAATTGTGACTAACCTAATAAAAAATGCAACTCAGGCAGTAGAAGAGAAAGAAACCCCAATAATTGATGTAAAAGTATATTGTAAGGAAGACAAAATATTTATAGAGGTTTCAGACAATGGAAAAGGAATAAAAGAAGAAGTAGAACACTTAATTTTTGAGC
>OJFL01000992.1_pt1 | contig 12216 bp, 9 predicted proteins | sample 1594131 | NCBI WGS metagenome assembly OJFL01 (sample SAMN05416782, study PRJEB24817) | seawater metagenome | isolation source: Sea water | place: Canada:Atlantic | collected 2013-07 | reverse complement strand
GATTTCTGCCTGTCTCGTGGGCTCGGAGATGTGTATAAGAGACAGGTATTATAGTGATTACTGCATCTTTGCCGCCGCAAAGCTCCACAAATTTGGATAAAATTTCTGGGTTATCAATTTTTTCTTCTGCACCACCAATCGGGATAACATATCCACGTTGGGTGCCGTCAATAGTTGGAGAGGGCATAATATTTACTCGAATGTGCCTTTTTTAATTTGCTGTTTATGCTTAACATGACATTGCCCAAGGGCGATAACATGCTCAATTCTATTCTGTTTATCAAAAATAAGGATGTCGGCATCGGCGCCAACGCTGATGTGCCCCTTATTATGAAAATTCATTAGCTGAGCAACATTTTGGGCAAAGAAGGGCAAAAAGCGAGACACCTCCTCTCCGTTATCAATTAGCTCGTAAAAAACATTAGTCATAGATTGTGAATCAGCAAAATCCATTTTCGCTAAACTACCGTCGGGATGAAAATCGGGTAAGCACCCACCGCCGTCTGAGCTGATAGTCAATTTATCTTGCGGTAAATCTTGCTGCATATAGCGCAGCAAGGCGTCTGCAGGGTCGTACCCCACATCTCCTGATTCAAATGCCGTCACATCCACCCAACATCCCTGCTTAGCCAAATCGCACGCTTCATCAAATAAAAATTTTTGACGATTGATATGGGTTGGATTGTAAGTACGTGGAGGTATTTCAGCTTGCGATAACGCTTCGCGTATTAGACCTAAACCTCGCTCTCCGTCACCTAAATGCAGATGAAGCATGCCCGCTTTCCCGGTCATTAAGCGAGCAACGTGGGCTTGAGAAGCTATTTTCAACAGCTCATTAAGAGTAGGTTGGCTTGAACGATGATCGCTAATGGCCAACTCACCTACACCCACTACAGGTTCGATGAACACAATATCAGTTTGTACAGAACCGGTAAGCGTTGTGGGAGGCAAATGATACCCCCCCGTATAACAATACGCTGAGAAACCTTCTTCACGTAATGCATAAACCTGAGCAACCAACGATTCTGTGCTGCGGGTAATATCATCGGTACCAAGCAAACCAACGGCCGTGGTTACCCCTGCCCGAGTAAACTTGCTTAGCGGAACTGGCGGTACTCGTGTTGAAAATCCAGCCTCACCGCCGCCACCCGTTAAGTGCGTGTGACCATCGATAAAACCAGGCGTTAGCATTCCACCATCAGCGTCTATTTCCTCATGCGGAAGGTCCATGGCGGGCAAAGTTTTACCGATGTAAATGATTTTGCTGCCCGCACACACCAGGTGATTTATACCCAATGCCTGTGGAGCAAACACATTCGCGTTTTTTATAACGGTGATCACTATGGCTAACTCACGTTTGATGATTGTGGCTTTAACAAGGAGGGCATTATATCTGAAGCATGCACTTTAGCTAGCGCAGTTTCTCTTTTTTAACGACAGGGTGTTTCAGTCTCGTGATATGAAATATCACTGATATTTTCAACTTTTAATACGTTGTAACTAAGATGACTTCGGCAAGACGCTATCCTTGTATAAGGCTTAAAAAAGTCTTATAACTCATTGTTTTTAGTTAAGTGTCATATAAGTGGCATACGAATGACATATGAATGCCATACCGTTTGGATGCTTTTTTCTTCTCATTTCTTACAATGGCTGTACGTATTAAGGGAACAAGCTTAAGCAGCTTTAATTGCTATGTTTCCTCAGTGCGAACTCCGTACGAAAGCGTTTAATTAAAACTCAGTTTGAAACCAGGATTAGGGTTAGGACATGGAAAAAGCACACTCAAAATATAAGAAAGTTAACTACTCACTAAAAGACGGTCTTAATTTTTACTTTGGTGATGAAAATTTAGCAGTGCAGGTAAAGGTGAAGCCGTTAAGCAACGAGCGTATCTTTTTTGTCAATGGTAATGAGATTGCGCGACAGTCGGGTCTCTCAACCTTTAAAAAAACGAGTAACGAAACATTTCGCTATTTAGATAGTAACTTTGAGGTAGAACTTTATGTCGAAAGCTTTATATCAGGGCGAATACGCTGCACGCTTATTAAGGACAGCGCGCATTTTGCAACCCTGAGATTTAATCCTAGAACGTTTGAGGTTGAGCACAAAGGATTAGCCCGTGTTGTAAAAGAATCATTATTGGGCGGACTTGTTGGCGCTGTATCTGGCTATGCACTTGCAACGCTTTTTATTTTGTAGGTGAAACATGGAAGTTAATGCAGCATTTATTAAACAAAAAAGAACAAAAAACGGTTGGACTCAGCAACACTTAGCCGATGCATGTAGCGTGAGCTTAAGAACCATACAACGTGTTGAGCGCTATGGCCAAGCCTCTAATGAAACCGTTGCCAGCCTTTCCTCAGTATTTGAGGTAGAAAGAGCAGAGATTATCGAGTTTTCAGAAGAAACAGATGCCTCTTCGGTTCAGGATAGAAAATTATCGCTATTGAATACGCATCTCATCGGCTATTTGTGCGGCCTGATAAGCGGTATTGTCATCACTTATTTAGCTCATTCTGGATAATAAATGACACAAAAGCGCCATAACCGAACAGGAAAGACCAAACGGACATAGCGCTTGTTAACTTTGAGGCTTGAACTTATTAAGTTCAAGCCTCTTACTCACCTTAAAATCAGCTACCGCCTTCGGCCTGAATAGCCGTTAGGGCAATAGTAAATACGATGTCGTCGACCAATGCACCGCGACTTAAATCGTTAACGGGCTTGCGCATACCTTGCAGCATGGGGCCAATACACACTAAGTCGAAACTACGCTGAACTGCTTTGTAAGTGGTATTTCCCGTATTTAAATCTGGGAACACAAATACATTCGCTTTACCCGCCACTGGGCTGTTGGGGGCTTTGCTTTTACCTACACTTTCAATGGCGGCTGCATCGTATTGCAATGGGCCGTCAATAAGTAAGTCTGGGCGCATAGATTTTGCAATTTCAGTTGCTTCTCGTACCTTTTCAACATCGCTACCTGCGCCTGACGTACCTGTGCTGTAGCTGATCATGGCCACTCTCGGTTCAATACCGAACATCTGCGCTGAGGTTGCAGACTGAATGGCGATATCGGCCAACTGCTGGGCATTCGGGTCGGGATTGATAGCACAGTCACCGTAAACCAATACTTGATCGGGCAGCAGCATGAAAAACACAGAAGAGACTAACGACGCATTTTCCGCGGTTTTAATCAGCTGTAACGCGGGTCGAATAGTATTTGCGGTGGTGTTCACCGCTCCAGATACCAACCCGTCTACGTGATCTTGCTGCAACATCATAGTGCCCAAGGTTACATTATCTTGCAGTAACTCATTGGCCACTACATCAGTTACGCCTTTGTGTCCTCTTAGCTGAACAAGCCCCTCAACGTAATCGCCGCGAACATTATCTGGCGAGAGAATTTCAACGCCTTCGCTTAACACCACACCTTGCTGCTCGGCAATACGTCGAATTTCGTTTTCATCACCTAATAAAACAGGTCTTGCTAACCCTCTACTTGCACAAATAGATGCTGCAACAACTGTACGAGGTTCATTTCCCTCGGGCAGCACAATGCGCTTATTCACCTGACGCGCGCGATTAGTCAAATAGTAACGGAATGCTGATGGCGAGAGTTTGCGCTGACGAGAGACTTTATCCGTTAGCGATGTTACCCAGGCGGCATCAAGGCTTTCTGCTGTATGCACCATCACCTTTTCGATACGCTGGCTATCGTCTACCGGCACTTCTTGGTTAAATGCGTGCAGGTTTTGCGCAGTCTGCCAGGTGTTAGTGTTAACTAACATCACAGGCAATCCTGTCTCCATTGCCTGACTGCACAGCGCCATAATATTTTCATCCGGCTCGTAGCCGCCAGTAAGCAGCAAAGCTCCTAACTTAGTGCCGTTTAGCGCGGCAAGACAACAAGATACAAACACATCGCTTCTGTCACCTGATAGCACCAGCAATGCACCAGGCTTTAACGTGTGCGCCATATTGTGAATTTCTCGAGCACAAAAGGTCACGCTACTCAGTCGGCGTTTGTCCATATCGCCTTCGTTTAGTGACGTGGCATTTAGATGCTTTGCCACATCAATCGCTCGAGGAGAGACAAGCTCAGCACTCCAATCAATCATGCCTAAAAGACTGAGACCCTTGTTGAAAATAGGCAGTTCTTTCAGTGCAAGTGATCGCGCTTCGTCGTGTTCAGGCTTATCGATTACGCCAATATCGGCTCGCAATCTACCGTGTTCATCAAAGGGCGCATTCACTTTATTGAAAATACATCCCACCACTTTTTGGCTCTTATGCCCGCCATAAGTGTCTACCACTATTTCTAATCTATGATTGATATCAACAGTGTCGTCGTTACCGGGAACCGCCACAAAAACGATATCAGCATCTAACGCGCGACTTATCTCTAAGTTCAATCGCTCTGCGTAGGGGTGATGCCGGGTAGTAACCAGCCCTTCGATAACGGTGACTGCGTCTCGCTCGCTATTGTTCTCGAAGCGTTCAATAATTTCTTCAAGCAACTCGTCGGTATTGTCATTACCTATCATTCGCTCAACATATTCAAGTTTGAACGGCGATATAGGTGTAACACTGGCATGGTGAGCAATAATTGCCGTTGAGCGTTCTTCGCCTTTGTCTCCGCGACGAGGCTGGGCAACGGGTTTAAAAAAGTTAAGCTTTATACCCTGCTCTTCTATAGCGCGAACAAGGCCCATGCTAACCGTCGTTAACCCTACGCTTGAGCCAACGGGAATTAGCATTATTTTGCGAGACATAATTTCTCCTGCTTTAAAGGCAAATTTCTAAGCGAATGTGGCTGCTTCAGCAGCAATCACCCACTCTTCGTTAGTGGGCACAACAAAAACGGTTTTCGACGATGAAGAAGACGTAATTTCGCCTCCTTTGCCGAAACGCGCATCGAGGTTCTTTTGCTCATCTAATGTGACACCTAGGTGAGCAAAATAACTCATCGTAGTTTCACGTATCAGCGATGAGTTTTCACCTATGCCACCAGTGAAAACAATGGCGTCGAGTGAAGGCGTTGCGATAAGGTAGCTAGCAATATATTTTGCCAACCTGTAGCAGAAAATTTCGATAGCAAGTAGCGCACCTTCGTGGCCTTTTTCAGCCTCTTCTTCAAGCGTTCTGCAGTCGTTACTCAGTTCTGAAATACCCAAAAGCCCCGATTGTTTGTTGAGTAAATCGTTAATCTCATCGGCTGTTTTACCCAGCTTTTTTTGAAGTGTGCCGGGTAAACTAGGGTCCATATCTCCACATCTTGTGCCCATCACCAAACCTTCAAGAGGCGTGAAACCTAAGCTGGTGTCTACTGCTTTACCTTTTTCAATGGCAGTTACGCTACATCCATTTCCTAGGTGAGCACTAATAATACTGGTTTCTTCTACCGGCTTATCGAGCAATTTAGCGGCACTGTCGAGAATGAATTTATGGCTTGTGCCGTGAAAACCGTAGCGACGAATTCCATGTTCTTTGTATAAACGCATGGGTAGGGCGTAGATATACGCTTTTTGCGGCATGCTTTGGAAAAACGATGTGTCGAACACGCATACATGGGGTAGATTTGGGTATGCCTTTTGCGCTGTCACTATGCCTTTTAAATTGGCTAAGTTATGCAGCGGCGCCATACTGGCGTAGTCCTCTACGGCCGCGAGTACCTCGTTATCAACTAACGCAGCCTCTTTAAACTTTTCTCCGCCGTGAACAACACGGTGACCTACTGCGATGGGTTTTACGCCAGTATCTTCAATAATCTTTGAAATCGCATTCAGTGCTTCGGTGTGTCCAGCATTGTCAGTTAATGAAAATGAGTTTTTTTCACCATTTAATTTATACGTTAGGCTGGCATCCGTATTACCTAAGCTTTCTGCCAAACCAGACAAACCGGCCTTACCGGTAACGGCATCAATAATGGCAAACTTAACAGATGAACTTCCACAATTTAAAACAACAACGTCTTTATTCATAACCTTATTCGTATTTTTCTCAACGCATTTAATCTGCGTGGATTGTAGCATTTATAAACAAGCACGTTGGTTAATGTATTGCTAAATGTTTTTAGCAAAAGTGTCACACAGAAAAACGCAAAAAATCTTATCAATAAAAAAACACTAAAATTCATACACTTAAATCATAAGTGAAAAATATTTTTGAAAAAATGTCATTTTTTTCTTGAAAAGGTTTTGGCTAATCCCATATATGAATTGTCGGCGCTGAAAGGTCAGGTCGCCAACACTGCCGCCGCACGTCGGGGCAACATTTTTAAACATATTGCTTTATTTTGAGGATATGACTATGCGCACTATCGATCTATCTCCACTTTACCGTTCATTCATCGGTTCAGACCATCTTGCTTCTCTTGTAGACGCCGCCGCGCGCTCTGAGAAACAAAGCACCTATCCGCCATACAACATCGAGTTACTCAGCGATGACAAATATCGCGTCACCATGGCAATAGCGGGTTTTAGCAAGGATGATGTCACCATCCAAGTTGAAGAAAATACGTTAACCATTACCGGCAATAAAAAAGTTGAAGGTAAAGAAAATGCTGAGCGTAAATACCTGCATAAAGGTATTTCGGAGCGAAATTTTGAACGTAAATTCCAGCTAGGCGACCATGTAAAAGTATTGGCTGCTGATATGGAAAATGGCCTTCTACATATCGATATGGAGCGAGTCATTCCAGACGCTAAGAAACCACGCACCATTGAAATAGGGTCGCGACTGCTAGAGAACGAACGCTCTCAATAGCAACCTAATATTTGTGTGAGTTTCCCTGTTTTTAACGGCGCCCTTTGGCGCCGTTTTTTGTGTCTTCTTCTAGCCTAAAAACCCCTTCAAGCTCGCAAGCCCAAATGCGTTGCAGCTAGAAGCATCTTTAATGTCTCCAGCAATGATTTTGTTTTTAAAGTCTGTCAGCGACATTTTTATCACTTTAAGATCTTCTTCCTCACGGTCGAGCTCTTGCTCTCCCTGGCTCAAGTCGGAAGCCACAAATATATGGTACCCCTGATTGCAGAAGCCATAAGCGAGATATTGAAAACCTACATACTCCATTTTGCCAGCGCGTAAACCTGTTTCTTCTCTTAACTCCCCCGCTGCTAGCTCTAACGGCGACGAGTCTGGCTTATCTTCCCAAGCCCCTTGTGGAAATTCTATTTGCCGCTCGCCAATGGTGTAACGATATTGCTCTACCAGATAAACATGGTCATCTTCGATAGGAATGATAATGGCAAAATCAGGTTTTTCGACAACACCATAGATGCCTTCATTACCGCTTGCTCGTAAAATTTTATCTTCTCTTACGGTTAACCACTTATTCTGATAAACAATTTTACTGTCTAGGGTTTCAATGTCTTTCATACATATCCTTATAAGAGCTAACAAAAACGCCGAGCATGTGCTCGGCGTTTTATATAATGTCCACAACTTGTTGCGTCACAGTCTGTGTCACATCATTTCATCAAATCTTTGCTTGAGTGCATATTGCTTCAAAAGACCGACTTGACGCTCTTTTAGATGTACTCAACTTCAATGATTTCAACTTCAACGCTACCAGCCGGGGTTTGAATAGTAACCGTATCGTCAAGCTCTTTACCAATAAGGCCTCGGGCTATTGGCGAGTTTACCGAGATAAGGTTGTTCTTAATGTCGGCTTCATCGTCGCCCACTATGCGATAAGTTGTCTCTTCTTCAGTGTCGACATTTAAAATAGTCACCGTGGTACCAAAGATAACTTTACCCGTGTTTTCCATTTTCGTGACATCGATAATTTGAGCATTAGATAGCTTACCTTCAATGTCTTGAATACGCCCTTCGCAAAAGCTCTGTTGCTCTCTTGCAGCATGATACTCAGCGTTTTCTTTCAAATCACCATGTTCACGCGCTTCCGCAATAGACTCGATAATACGAGGACGTGTTTTTGTTTTAAGCTCGTTTAATTCGTCACGGAGCATTTGAGCACCGTGCGCTGTCATTGGATACTGACTCATGAATACAGTCTCGCCTAGCTAAGTGTTTTTAACAGAAAAGTGCGCCGTATTGGCGCACTTTTAATGGTTTCACAAAAGTATAATATAACTAGGATACCTCGTATCCTAGCTCATGTCATTAGTGATTAATTCGAGCGTGTAGTTCTTGAACTGATGCCACTTTATTGCGATCGTCAGCCGACTTCGCACGTATAGTTGCAAACGCTGCATTCATTGTCGTGGTGTAAGTTACTTTGTTAAGTAACGCTTCGCGACGAATGTAGACAGAATCAGTAATTGCTTGGCGACCTTCTGTTGTATTAATCAAATAGGCATATTCGCCATTTTTGATAGCATCAACAATGTTTGGACGACCTTCAGAAAGTTTATTAACCACTGAACTCATAATACCGGCATCATAAAGCGTGGTTGCGGTACCGCGTGTCGCTTCTATGCTAAACCCGGCCTCAACCAATGCTTTTGCAAATTCAATAATTTTGTTTTTATCTGTATCACGAACAGAGATTAGTGCTTTACCGCTTTTAGGCAGTGGCGCACCAGCACCTAGGTTGGCTTTAGCGTACGCTTCTTCAAACGTGTCGCCCACACCCATTACCTCACCCGTAGAGCGCATTTCTGGCCCTAATAGTGGATCAACACCTTGGAACTTAGCGAAAGGAAGCACCACTTCTTTTACTGAGAAGAACGGCGGAATAATTTCCTCAGTCACTCCCTGCTCTTCCAAACTAACCCCTGCCATAGCGCGAGCCGCAACTTTCGCTAGTGGCACACCCGTAGCCTTTGATACGAAAGGCACTGTACGTGCGGCACGTGGGTTAACTTCGATAAGATACACTTCACCATCTTTAATGGCGAACTGAGTATTCATTAACCCTATAACACCAAGTTCTAACGCCATGGCTTTAACTTGCTCACGCATTGTGTTTTGAATATCTGCAGAAAGCGAGTGTGGCGGAAGTGAACATGCAGAGTCACCTGAGTGAACACCGGCTTGCTCGATATGCTCCATAATACCGCCGATCACAACGTCTTTTCCGTCGCATATCGCGTCAATATCAACTTCTATTGCATCGTCAAGGAAACGGTCTAGCAGCACTGGGGCGTCGTTCGATACCTTAACGGCTTCGTTTAAGTAACGTTTAAGATCTTTAAGATCGTAAACAATTTCCATTGCACGACCGCCGAGTACATAAGAAGGACGCACTACTAGTGGGAAGCCGATTTCTTCAGCCATCGCTAGTGCTTGCTCTACATTGGTAACGGTTGAGTTAGCAGGTTGCTTTAGGTCAAGCTTGTTAACCATTTGCTGAAAACGCTCACGGTCTTCCGCTCTGTCTATTGCGTCAGGCGATGTCCCCATAATTGGTACACCAGCAGCTTCAAGGGCACGCGCTAATTTTAGCGGCGTTTGGCCACCGTATTGCACAATTACGCCTTTCGGCTTTTCTTTATCAACAATTTCCAACACGTCTTCAAGGGTTACCGGTTCGAAATAAAGTCGATCTGATGTGTCGTAATCGGTTGAGACCGTTTCGGGGTTACAGTTAACCATAATGGTTTCGTAACCGTCTTCACGCATAGATAAAGCTGCGTGAACACAGCAGTAATCGAACTCAATACCCTGTCCAATTCGGTTAGGACCGCCACCAATAACCATGATTTTTTCACGGTCTGTTGGCTCTGCCTCACACTCTTCATCGTAGGTGGAATACATGTAGGCGGTGCTGGTAGAAAACTCTGCAGCACAGGTATCTACACGTTTGTACACCGGCGAAATACCAAAGCCTCTGCGTGCCTCACGAACGTCACTTTCTGCAACCTTGGTAAGTTCAGCAAGTCGAGAATCAGAGAATCCTTTGCGTTTAAGTAAGCGCATTAGGTCAGCATCGATTCCAGGAAGTCCTAGCTCAGCAACTTTTGCTTCGTCTTTAATCAGGTCTTCTAATTGCACCAAGTACCAGCGATCGATGTTTGTAAGGTCAAACACTTCATCTACGCTCATGCCCATGCGGAATGCATCACCAATGTACCAGATTCGCTCGGCACCAGGTTGGCGTAGCTCGTAAATCACCTTATTGCGCGACTCTGGATCTTCAAGGTCCACCATAGAGTTAAGGCCGTTGGCGCCTACTTCCAAACCACGAAGGGCTTTTTGTAGAGATTCTTGCTGATTACGCCCGATAGCCATCACTTCGCCTACAGACTTCATTTGCGTAGTTAAACGGTCGTTGGCACCGGCAAATTTTTCGAAGTTAAAGCGAGGAATTTTAGTGACTACATAATCGATTGACGGCTCGAATGACGCAGGCGTTAAACCACCTGTGATGTCGTTGGCCAGCTCATCTAGGGTATAACCTACTGCTAGTTTCGCCGCTACTTTAGCGATAGGGAAACCTGTTGCTTTAGAGGCTAACGCCGAAGAGCGAGAAACTCGAGGGTTCATTTCGATGATTACCATACGCCCAGTTTTGGGGTCTACACCAAACTGTACGTTTGAACCACCCGTCTCAACACCAATTTCACGAAGTACAGCCATGGCTGCATTTCGCATAATTTGAAATTCTTTGTCGGTGAGTGTCTGTGCCGGCGCTACAGTAATTGAATCGCCGGTGTGAACGCCCATAGGGTCGAAGTTTTCAATGGTACATACAATAATGCAGTTATCTGCTTTATCGCGAACCACTTCCATTTCATACTCTTTCCAACCAAGTAACGATTCATCGATTAGAAGCTCGTTTGTTGGCGAAAGGTCGAGGCCTCGAGTACAAATTTCGTTGAATTCATCAATGTTGTAGGCAATACCGCCGCCTGTTCCGCCCATTGTAAACGATGGACGAATGATGCATGGAAAGCCGATACGGCTTAGCACATCGTGTGCTTCATCCATGGTGTGAGCAATTTCTGCGCGAGGACACTCAAGACCAATGTTTTTCATTGCCGTGTCGAAACGCTCGCGGTTTTCTGCTTTGTCGATAGCGTCTGCAGTTGCGCCAATAAGCTCGCAACCAAACTCTTTAAGCACACCGTGCTTGTCTAGTTCTAGCGCGCAGTTCAGTGCAGTTTGTCCGCCCATGGTTGGCAAAACCGCGTCTGGGCGCTCTTTTTCAATAATTTTGCGAACGACTTCCCAGTGAATTGGCTCAATGTAGGTAGCATCGGCCATTTCTGGGTCGGTCATTATGGTTGCTGGATTAGAGTTAACCAGAATAACGCGGTATCCCTCTTCCCGCAGTGCTTTACACGCTTGAGCGCCTGAATAATCAAATTCGCAGGCCTGGCCAATAACAATAGGGCCAGCACCTATAATAAGAATACTTTTTATGTCGGTACGTTTTGGCATGTCGGCTAGTTCCTACTGCTTGTGTTGTTCAATAAGTTCAATGAAGTGGTCGAATAACGGCGCAGCTTCGTGAGGACCGGGGCTCGCTTCAGGGTGCCCCTGAAAACTAAACGCGGGCTTATCGGTACGATGAATACCCTGCAACGACTTATCGAACAATGAAACGTGCGTAACTTCTAGGTTATCTGGCAGACTAGATTCATCAACCGCAAAACCGTGGTTTTGACTGGTTATCATTACCACGTTACGTTTTAGGTCTTTTACTGGGTGGTTTGCACCGTGATGACCAAACTTCATTTTAGCGGTAGTCGCGCCACTCGCTAACGCAAGCAACTGATGTCCTAGACAAATACCGAATACCGGCGTGCCTGTTTCAACAATAGTTTTAATAGCTTCGATGGCATAATCGCACGGCTCTGGATCGCCAGGTCCGTTTGATAAAAATACACCGTCTGGATTCATGGCAAGTACATCATCCGCTGGCGTTTGGGCAGGTACCAAGGTTATTTTGCAACCGCGGTCAGCAAGCATGCGAAGAATATTATGCTTAACGCCATAGTCGTAGGCCACAACGTGATATTTACTTTCACTTGGCGTTACGTAGCCTTTGCCAAGTTCCCAGCTTCCTTCTGTCCAAGTTTTCGGCTCTGTGATACTGACCACTTTGGCCAGATCCATCCCTTTAAGCCCAGGAAATGCTTTCGCTTGCTCTAGAGCACTAGACTCGTCTAATTCATCAGTGCAAATGATACATCCATTTTGCGCGCCTTTATCTCGAAGTATGCGAGTGAGACGGCGAGTATCAATATCTGCAATCTGTCTCTTATACACATCTGACGCTGCCGACGATATGCAGTGTGTAGA
>OJFL01000989.1_pt1 | contig 12248 bp, 10 predicted proteins | sample 1594131 | NCBI WGS metagenome assembly OJFL01 (sample SAMN05416782, study PRJEB24817) | seawater metagenome | isolation source: Sea water | place: Canada:Atlantic | collected 2013-07 | reverse complement strand
TACACACTGCATATCGTCGGCAGCGTCAGATGTGTATAAGAGACAGGATATCGATATCGATATCAATCCTTCGGATTTGCGTATTGATACTTACCGTGCTTCTGGCGCAGGTGGACAGCACGTTAATAGAACAGATTCAGCGGTGCGTATTACCCACGAGCCAACGGGTATTGTGGTGCAATGTCAGAACGACCGCTCGCAGCACAAAAACAAAGATCAGGCTATGAAGCAGTTGAAAGCTAAACTGTATGAGTTTGAACTGCAGAAACAAAATGTTGAAAAACAGGCAATGGAAGACAGTAAGTCTGACATTGGGTGGGGGAGTCAAATACGCTCTTACGTTTTAGACGATTCTCGCATAAAAGATTTGCGTACCGGCGTTGAAACACGCAACACTCAGGCCGTGCTAGACGGCGGTCTGGATAAATTCATTGAAGCTAGCCTGAAATCAGGGCTGTAGACCGAACAACGAAGTGAAAGGTTATGACTGACCAACAAACTGACGATAATAAATTAATTGCTGAGCGCCGTTCAAAGTTAAGCGCTATTCGCGAACAGTGCCGTGCCAACGGCTTTCCAAACAGCTTTCGTCGCGAAAATTACGCTGATGAGTTGCAGGCTAAGTTCGGTGAATTCGATAAAGAAACTCTGCAAGAGCAGGGTAACAAGGTAAGTATTGCTGGCCGTATAATGGCAAAGCGCGGTCCATTTATGTTGCTTCAAGACATGACTGGGCGCATTCAGGCCTACGCTGACAAAGACACGCAAAAAGCCCTTAAAGCTAAATACGGTGCGTTGGATATTGGTGACATTATTGGCGTAGCAGGTGATTTGCACAAATCAGGTAAAGGCGACCTTTACGTGAATATGGAGCAATACGAACTGCTTACCAAAGCGCTTCGTCCGCTGCCAGAAAAGTTCCACGGCTTGAGCGATCAGGAAACTAAATATCGCCAGCGCTATGTAGATTTGATCACCAGCGAGCAAACCCGTAAAACCTTCATGATCCGCAGTAAAATTGTAAACGGTATTCGCAATTATCTGACCAAGCGTGACTACCTAGAGGTAGAAACGCCAATGCTACAGGTTATTCCAGGTGGTGCTACTGCGAAGCCATTTGTTACTCACCACAACGCGCTAGACATTGATATGTACTTGCGTATTGCCCCAGAGCTTTATTTGAAGCGCTTGGTCGTTGGTGGGTTTGAGCGCGTGTTCGAAATTAACCGTAACTTCCGTAACGAAGGCCTTTCAACTCGTCATAACCCAGAGTTTACCATGCTTGAGTTCTACCAGGCGTATGCAGACTACAATGACCTGATGAACCTTACCGAAGATATGCTGCGCACATTGGCAGAAGATATTCTTGGCACCAGCATAATCAAGAATACTACGAAAGACGCTGAGGGTAATGTCACGTCTGAAGTAGAGTATGATTTTGGTAAGCCGTTTGAACGCTTGAGCATGGGCGATGCCATTCTAAAATACTGGCCTGAAGCCGATGAAGCGGCCATTCGCGATCCAGAGGCAAATCTAGATTCGCTAAAAGCCATGGCGAAGCAGCTTCACATCAAAGAGCCTGAGGTTGACGGTATTTGGGGCGCGGGTAAATACCTGTGTGAAATCTTTGAAGCAACAGCTGAAGAGAAGCTTGAACAGCCTACGTTTATTACTGAATATCCGTGGGAAGTATCGCCGCTTGCACGTCGTAACGACAACAACCCGTTCATTACTGACCGTTTCGAGTTCTTCGTAGGCGGACGTGAATTAGCGAACGGCTTTAGCGAGCTTAACGATCCAGAAGACCAAGCTGAGCGTTTTGCGAAGCAGGTTGAAGAAAAAGATGCAGGCGATGATGAAGCCATGCACTTTGACGATGACTATATTCGTGCGCTTGAGTATGGCCTACCGCCTACGGCAGGTGAAGGTATTGGTATCGACCGTCTAGCTATGCTGTTTACCGATAGCTCAACCATTAAAGACGTAATTTTGTTCCCTCATATGAAGCCTGAGGCAACAAAAGAAGCTGAATAAAATGCATTGAATGCAGCGCGGGTGGTTAATCTAGCCGCGCTTGTTCGATATAACGTTTAACGCTGAGACGTAATTAAACGAGTATTGGCACTCAGGGCTTTTACGCGTTGAACAAGAAGGGCATTGGTGCTTGCACTAATGCCTTTTTTATTTGCCATAGTCACAATATAACCATTAATTGCGTCTATTTCTGTTTGGCGTTTGTACTTAATATCTTGGTGCATACTCGAGAAATTATTCCCCGTGGCGGTTGCCACTTCAAGCACAGTGTTTTTTATAGCCCGGAGATCAAAACGCTGCCCGCACGACGCTGCTACATCCACAAATTCCTGACATATTTGATGTCGAAGTTCACTGTAGCATTCATCGCAAATATCGCGATTCGGCACGTCGTTAAGTGCGGTTAAAGGGTTGATGACTGCATTTACCGCTAACTTGCTCCACAGCGCATACAAAATGTCATTTGAAATCGTCACGGGAGGCAAAACACGAGTTAGCAAGTCACAGGCTGCTATTAGTTTGTTTTTGCTATTTTCAAGGTTATCTAAGCCCGTAACGATATCAATGCTTTCAGGCTGACTACTGCCGATTGTTATAGAACCACTGCCGGTAAAGATCACTTGGGATACATTACGACTAGTGCGCTTTTTTAGTGCTCCATGACTGGTTGTAGCAAGAAGCAGCGGGTAGTTATCACCAAGTAGCGATTGAGCGATTTCTTGCCCACCCATACCGTTGTGAAGTAATACGACAACGGGTTTTTGGTTTAAAAATGGCAGCCATTGCGTTAACGCCTCTTCTAGCTGATACACCTTAAGAGGAATAATTAACACATCATTGGCACTTAATGACTGAGGAGGGAGGATAGAACCATTTAGCGAAAAAGTTTTTCCGTCCAACCATACCGCACTACCAGGAATACCTGCAGAGACTGCAGAGCGAGGGTAACGGCTGTAATTCACGTTATGCTTTTCGGCACCTGCGGCCAACAAGCTGCCTATGGCACCACAGCCTACAATATGCAGTTGTGCCATCTTGGTTAACCGCCTTGAATGTTCATGCCGCGCTCATCGCATTCTTGTTGAAATCGAGAAGGTAAGGCCGGCCATAAGAGGACTTCAGGCGTAGCGATCGACGATATCCAGTCTTTAACCTGTGCTTCGTTAAATATATCCCCCTCTAAAAGAGGTGCTGTGGCGGATATCACGCCGCTTTTTAGTGGGAGCGTTAATTTAAAAGCATGTAAATACAGCCTGTCGGCATTGCTGCCGCCATAAAGAACGTCTCCTAAAATGGGCGCGCCTATGCTTTTTAGCGCTACTCTGATTTGGTGAGTTTTGCCGGAGTGTGGCTTTAATATAAACCCTCTCACTCCAGGCTTGGCAGAATAGCTGAAAAACTGAGTAAGCGCTGGGTTTACCGTAGTCTTCAACAAAATGTGCTGCCCGCCGCGACGGTTTTTCATATCGCCGATAATAGCGCCTTGTTTTTTCTTTGGTTTCTTATCACTGAGCGCAAGGTAGTACTTACTAACTTGGCGAGTTTCAAATAACCTGCCTATCTCAGCGGCCACTGATTCGTTTTCAGCTAAACATAAACAGCCTGAAGTCCCAGTATCTAAGCGATGACACAAGTGTAGATGCGGCACATTAAGCTGCTCTTTTAATCGCGTTACAATACCTTGGCTATTAGATAAAACGCTATCAGGCGCTTTATTTCTGGCTGTTTCATCGTGCATAGCTGCTTCATCATGCATAGCTAGGCCGACAGGCTTGTTGACAATAACAACACCCTTGTCACGATAGAGGATAGGGATAGATTGCACTATTTCGCGTCGAGTTCTGACAGCGCTTCTTCGTAATCTAGTTCGTCAACGGCATCAATAATTGCTTCGCGCTTTTCGTTTTCAATACCCATAGCCGACAACCACTCTTCTAACGTAGATTGCGAAATGAATTCACTGGCTTTAAGTGCAGAGATTAACTGTTTTCTTGCGCGTTCTGCAGCGGCGCTATTTACCGGAGCGTTGCTTGCTTTCGCATTGGCGCTGTTATCAGAAGTAGATTCAGCGGTAAGCGTATCAATGTTGCTAACCGTTTCGTTCAGTAAAACCACAAAACTTGAATAGTCATTGGGAAGTTCTTTGTCGTTTCTAATGGCGCTTTCCACTGGCTTGCTTGCGTTGTGCAAAGCAAACAGGCCTAGGTTTCCAGTCACGCCCTTTAGAGTATGAATTAACGAATAGGCATCATCATATTGCTGACTTTCTAAAAGCCCCTGTAAATCTGTATCCAACGTTCGATATTCATCGGTGAATTTTCCGAGCAAAGTGAATAAGAGCTTTTTGTTTCCGCTTAACTGCGACAGTCCAAATTCAATATCGACTAATGTCGTTGACTTATCCATGCAAGTATCCTTTTACAACACGTTTAGGCGACGTTTGAGTAACGTCGTTGGTCATTGCTTTACTACCATTGAGCGAAACAACATGGCACTGCTCTGCGTTAATAGAGATGATAGTGCAAAATATGGTGAGTAGTGTATTTCAAGAATACACAAATTAATAGAACCATAGCAAAGTCTGAACAAGTAAAGCGCTCAAAATTCTGGTAATCTCAAGCGCTAACACTGCATCGTCCTCGTGTTGATGAACAATAAGAAAATGCCGCTACCCAACCGGCTTGCAAGAAGTTGTTATAAAAAGGAATAAACATGCCGGGAAAATTCTCCTTTCGCACCATTGGTATGGTGCTTACCGTTTTATCTATTAGCGCTTGTCAGCGTGCTCAGGTAGAACAGAGCCAAGAAACGAACTCTGCCTCAATATCGATACCTTATGAAAAATATAACTTAGATAACGGGTTAACCGTTATTCTTCACGAAGATCATTCAGATCCATTGGTTCATGTTGATGTTACCTATCACGTTGGATCCGCGAGAGAAGAGATTGGAAAATCCGGCTTTGCGCATTTCTTTGAGCATATGATGTTTCAGGGCTCTCAGCACGTTGCTGATGAACAGCACTTTAAGGTAATTACAGAAGTCGGTGGTAATTTAAACGGGACGACAAATACAGATAGAACCAACTATTTTGAAACAGTACCTGCTAATCAATTAGAAAAGGTTTTGTGGTTAGAGTCTGATCGTATGGGTTATTTACTCGAGGCCGTTGACCAAGAAAAATTTGAGAATCAGCGGGAAACGGTAAAAAACGAACGTTCTCAACGAGTTGATAATCAGCCTTATGGATTGCGCAACGAATTAAATGGTGAAGCTCTCTATCCTGAGGGGCACCCTTATTCTTGGTCAACTATTGGTTATGTTGAAGATTTAGACCGCGTGGACGTTGAAGATCTCAAAGCCTTCTTTAAACGGTGGTATGGGCCGAATAACGCAGTGCTTACCATTGGTGGCGATATCGACATCGAGCAAACCAAAGCGCTGATCAAACAATATTTTGGGAGTATTCCCAAAGGCCCTGAAGTGTCAGATCCTCAGCCTCAACCTGTAACCCTTAATGAAACTCGGTATCTTACTCTAGAAGACAATGTGCATTTGCCATTGCTTCAGATTACTTTCCCAACAGTGTATGTTCGCCATCCCGACGAGGCGCCATTAGACGTGCTGGCAAATATTCTTGGCGGTGGTAAAACGTCGTTGTTTTATAAAAATTTAGTGAAGCAGGGGATTGCGGTTCAAGCGGCAGTATCACACCCATGTCGTGAGTTGGCCTGCGAATTTCAGCTTCTCGCACTTGCCAATCCATCAAAGGTAACTTCTTTAGGTACGCTTCAGCAGGCGCTTAATGATACGCTAAAAGAATTTGAAAACCGCGGTGTAACTGTGGACGATCTTGCACGTACCAAGGGACAGTTGGAGTCAACCACTGTGTTTGGCCTTCAAAGTGTGTCTGGAAAAGTGTCGGCACTCGCCGCTAATGAAACCTTTCATAATACACCTGATCTCATCGCGGAAGATATCGCGCGCTATAACGGGGTGACTGCTAGCGATATTATGCGTGTTTACAATACCTACATCAAAAACGCGAACAGCGTAATTTTAAGTGTGGTTCCGGAGGGTAGCCCACAGCTCGCTGCCGCAGAACCAAACTTTGAACGTCCGGTTCGTACGCTACCTCAATCTGACGCACAGGCCTCAATGACTGAAAATATGCCTTCACAAGTTTCAGATATTGAGAATGGTGTAAGTAAGCGTGTTGCGAATGACAACTTTGATAGAAGCGTTATGCCAGATGCAGGGCCAGCGCCTATTGTAAAAGTGCCAGATTATTGGGAGCGTGAGTTAAGCAATGGCATAAAAGTGCTTGGTGTTACCAGCAATGAAACACCTACTGTTACCCTTACTTTAGGAATAGATGGCGGTATGTTACTAGACCCTAAAGGCAAAGCAGGGACGGCGTATCTTACTGCATTGCTAATGAATGAATCGACAGAGAATTATTCCAATGAAGATTTAGCCAACGAATTGGCAAAATTGGGAAGCTCCATTCGCATTAGTGCATCCGGTCGCTCTACACAAATTTACGTTTCTACGCTGACTAAAAATCTTACGCCTACATTATTGTTGTTAGAGGAAAAGTTATTTAAACCTGCGTTTCGTGAAGAAGACTTCGTCAGAATGAAAGAGCGCGTGCTGCAAGGGCTTCAACAGCAGGCAAAAACGCCATCTAGCCTTGCGCGTAGAGCCCGAGACTTAATTTTGTTCGGAGAAGAAAACCGCGTGAGTTTACCCGATGAGGGAACGATGGCGACGGTGGAAAATATTACGTTAAGTGACGTGAAAGCATTTTATAAACGTTATTACTCGCCCGCGAGGGCAAGTATGGTAGTGGTAGGAAATCTATCTGAAGATAAAATTGTGGACGCATTAGGTTTTATAGCCCAGTGGAAAGGGCAGGATTATGAGTTTACCGATTACAATGCGTTTCCTTCTTACGATAAAAGAAACCTTTATTTAGTAGATAGCCCAGGAGCCGTTCAATCAGTTGTATTTATAGTCGATAGAGGCTTGCCTTTTGATGCCACTGGAGATTATTTTAAAACAAGGTTAATGAACTTTCCTATAGGCGGTGCTTTTAATAGTCGGATTAATCTCAACTTACGGGAAGAGAAAGGTATTACTTACGGCGCAAGCAGTGGTTTTGTCGGCGGCAAAACGTTAGGTTGGTTTGAAGCGAGTTCCGACCTCACCGCTGAAAATACCGCAGAAGGCATTGAGGCAATTTTTTCTGAAATACAGGCGTACAGAGAAAGCGGTATTACCGAATCGGAAATTGAATTCATGCGCAGCGCGTTTACTCTTAGTGACGCGCTAGCATTTGAGACTCCAGCGAGTAAAGCTCGCTTCTTAAGGCAGTTGCTAAGCTACGAGTTAGAGAAAGGATATCGCAAAGAGCAGCTTGCGATTATCAATAACATTGATAAAGACACGATAGACAAGTTGGCAAAACAATATTTGAATGCTGATAAAATGCAAATTATTGTAGTGGGCGATAAGGAAGAAATATTGCCGCAGCTGAACTCATTAAAACTGCCGGTCTTTGAATTAACGGTAGATGATAATAAGCGAACAGCGTTAAACTGAAGCGTTAACGTATCTTGAAATTACACTATTGCTCCCCATTTACGGGAGCAATATTGACATCACGGAAAACCATTTTGACTGCAGATACTACCTGTTTCGACGCGCGCGTGAAGGCGCTTAAATCGCCCGAATTTTTAGCCTCACTAAGAGAAATAAAACGCGGTGTAGAACGAGAAGCGCTTCGAATCAATCCAAATGGCACATTAGCCCAAACCCCACATCCAAAGCCGTTAGGTTCGGCTCTGTCCCATGAGTCGATTACCACAGACTTTTCCGAGTCACTGTTGGAGTTTATTACTCCGCCCGAGGCAAGCTCAGCAAAAACCGTTGCGCAACTAAAAGATATTCATCGCTTTGTTGCTGACAACATAAACGACGAGCAAATTTGGCCGCTCAGTATGCCCTGTTTTATTGATGACGAGACGGAAATTCCCATTGCTTATTTCGGCGAGTCGAACGTGGGCAAAATGAAGCGAGTTTACCGAATAGGGCTAAAAAATCGCTATGGTAGTATGATGCAGGCTATTGCCGGCGTGCATTTTAACTTTTCATTTCCAGATAGTTTTTGGGCGCTGTGGGCAAAGCAAAATGGCACAACCCATTCGCAAGAGCAAACTTCTGCGGACTACTTTGGGCTTATACGCAATTACCGTCGTCTATGCTGGTTGATTCCCTACTTATACGGTGCATCTCCGGCACTGTGTAGCTCATTTTTAAAAGGTAAAGAGTACAGCTTGCCGTTTAAGAAAGTAGGAAAAGGGACCCTTTACATGCCATATGCAACATCGTTGCGTATGAGCGATTTAGGCTATACCAGTGCTGAGCAGTCGTCGCTTAAGATTTGTTATAACGAGCTAGACAATTATGTTCGTCTTCTACGCGATGCCATGAGTACACCTTCCACTCGATTTGAGCGTTTCGCTTCTGGAGAAGGCGGCAATTACCAACAGCTGAGCCACAATATTATTCAAATTGAGAATGAGCTGTATTCTCCAATTCGACCCAAGCAGCCCACAGAGTCGATGGAAAAACCCACTGACGCGCTAGTGAGACGGGGAATTAGTTATATCGAGGTAAGAGCACTCGACGTCAACCCGTTTTCTTCTGTAGGTATCAGTGACACACAGTTTAATTTTCTTGATGTATTTTTACTGGCTTGTTTACTTATTCCAAGTGAAGAGTTTGACGAGCAGCAGTTAAACGAGGCAAAAGAAAATATGGATCGTGTGGTGCTTGAAGGCCGCAAACCGGAACTGATGTTGTCTAACAACGGTGTAGATGTGACCTTGCCTGAGTGGAGCAAAAAGCTATTTACGTATTTTGAGCAGGCTGCGAACATACTTGATGAAGCAAATGATACGAAGCAATACAGCGAGGCAGTAGCGCAGGAATACGCAAAAACGCAAAACCCTGAGTTAACGCCATCGGCAAAAATACTGCAAACTCTTTTATCTGAAAATAAAGATAACAGTATATTTGGGCTTGAATTGGCGGCTAAGTATAACAAGGAGATGAAGACCTTCGATTATACTTACACGCAAAGTGAAGATTTTGTTGAACAGGGAGAGCGCTCGTACGAAGCGCAAAGAGAGATTGAAGCCGCCGACACAAAAGACTTTGATACTTTTATAAAAGACTATTTTGCAGAGCCCCCGGCAAAAAAAAATGCCTGACATAGGTCAGGCATTAAAAGGTTCCAGGGAAACACACATTTTACTAGAACATTAATTAAGACACGCTATGAACCAAAAGTTCAAAAAATGGGTTGTTTTTTTATCAACTCTCATCGTTCTTTTTCCACTATTGATCGCGGGGTGTGCCACAACGCCTCCGAAAAATAGCAGTAACTTGTGTGAAATCTTCTTCGAGAAAGAGGACTGGTATGATGCTGCTGCCGATGCGAGAGATAAATGGGGAGTTCCTATTCACGTGCCCATGGCCATGATGTATCAAGAAAGCTCATTTAGACATGATGCATTGCCGCCAAGAGACTATGTGTTTTTTGGTTTAGTGCCATGGGGAAGAGTGAGCAGTGCGTATGGGTACTCACAAGCAAAAACCCCTACCTGGCAAGATTACATCAGAGAAACAGACAACGGCGGTGCCGACAGAGACGACTTTGAGGACGCTATCGACTTTATGGGCTGGTTTATTTATAAATCACAAAAAGTAAATGGCGTATCAAAATGGGACGCATACGCCCAATATCTGAATTATCACGAAGGGTGGGGAGGATATAAACGCCGCAGCTATGACAGAAAACCCTGGCTTAAAAAAGTTGCGTCAAAAGTTAAAGCTCGCTCACTACGTTACGCGACCCAACTAAAAACCTGCGAAGAAGAGCTTCAAAAAGGTTGGTTGATGAAGTTATTCAGTTAAGCAAAAAAACGAGGGATAGACGAGAGTCTATCCCTCAGCGACGCCAAGCCAAGACCGTTTTTTACCCAACGTCGAACAGGCATATGTAATCTATTGCAAATGATAATGATTTGCAATACCGATTGTTGAAATAATTTCTAATCTCTCCTCCGCGTGTTGGTATTTTTGATATAGATCAAACCAACCCTGTGAAGTAGGCCTGCGAAATATGGCCTTTGATCTAGATCATAACGACGAGGGCCGCACTCCCATACACTTTATCCATAGCAGATTTATTCACCACTTTGGAGAGAACAATTATGTTGTGGACAATGATTAAAGATCCGGTAGTTTGGGGCTCACTTTTAGGCATAGGTATTATTGTAGCCATGATGGTGTATTACACCTATTTGTTCATGCACAACAGTGCGGCGGGCAAGTAAGCGCGAAAAGCACCTCTTGCAGATGCGTTAGATGCATCAGCAGCGCTATGCAGGGCTAATTAAGACATCAAGCCGCAGGAATAGTATTGATATATCAGCATTGGCGTTGAAAAGCGTAATTACTGTTTGTCACTTATTGAAGGCACTTCGAGTAACACTAAAAGCGCGGCTTTGCCACCGTATTCCAGCGGTGCTTGATGAAACGCTTTAACGTGGGGGTGTTGGACCAAGTAGTGGGGAAGCGCGGCTTTCAGCACGCCTTGACCAAACCCATGCATAATGCAGGCGCAATCGATGAGATCTTTTCTCGCAGCATAAATAAGAGCGGCAATTTCTTCCTTCGCCATCTCACGGGTTAGGCCATGAAGATCAAGGTGAATCTCGGGTGAAAAGTCTCCCCGTCTTAATTGCTTTAAAACGTGCGTGGGAACATCGCTGCGACAATAACGCATCGGGCCTTCTTGAGGCAGACTCGCTTGATACATATCTGAGAAATTAAACGACGCGGCAAGCTGTTTGCTGTGCTTGATATTTTTAATCGACGACTGCTGTTTCTTATTAAACAGCTCTACTTGCCTGTCAGGCTCTACTTTGTCTTGTGACAAAGGCTTAACGCCCTGCATAGCATCAGCAAAGGAAAAAGTTTCCTCGTCTTCGGCAGGTTTGTTTACATTTTGCTGCTTTTTGAACGCCTTTAATTCTTTTTTAAATACTCTCATCTCGAATCTTACCCGCATTACAGGGCTTCTGCGCACGCAGTTAATTATGTGAATTAGCATTAAGTTTGGGTATGATACCAGCTTTCAAAATATTGATGTACCCAAACGCTATGACCGATAAGTTTTACCTAGAAGAAGCCATTGACGATCTGCACACTTTGCTAGATATGACTCGATGGGCGACAAGCCGTTTTAATGACGCTGAGCTCTATTTCGGTCACGGTACTGATAATGCGTGGGATGAGGCCGTAAGCCTTGTTCTTCAGGCTCTGCACCTTCCGCATCCCATTTTAGCTACTGTGGGCGAAAGTATATTGTCCTCTCGTTTAACTAAAAGCGAGCGCGAGAAAATAGCTGAGTTGGTACTGAAGCGTGTTCAAACACGTATGCCTTTGCCCTACATTACCAACGAAGCATGGTTTTGCGGTATGCCTTTTTACGTTGATGAGCGCGTATTAATTCCTCGTTCTCCTTTTGCTGAGCTTATTCAAAACCAGTTTTCTCCTTTTGTGGAAAACGAGCTAGCGTCTATTCTTGATATGTGTACTGGCGGAGCTTGTATCGCTATTGCTTTGGCACACGCTTATCCTGAAACACAGGTAGATGCAGTCGATATTAGTACTGATGCATTAGAAGTCGCCGACATCAATATACAAGAACATGGCTTAAGTCACCGTGTTTATCCTATTCAGTCAGATCTATTCACAAACCTTGAAGGGCAAAAGTACGACCTCATCATTTCAAATCCGCCCTATGTGGATGCACAGGATATGGCTGACTTACCGGATGAGTATCATCACGAACCTGAATTGGCACTGGCTGCTGGCGAAGATGGACTCGATTTAGTCGATACAATGCTGCGCCAAGCAACGAGCTATCTTAACGATGGCGGCTGGCTGTTCATCGAGGTGGGTAATAGCGAAGTGCATATGAACAACAGGTTTCCTGGTTTAGAAGTCATTTGGATTGAGTTTGAAAATGGCGGGCAAGGTATTTTTGCCGTGAATAAAGACACGCTGGTTCAATATTTTAGTAGTAAGGATTAATAGTTAATTATGTCAGGTAATCTGTCTCTTATACACATCTCCGA
>OJFL01000988.1_pt1 | contig 12263 bp, 8 predicted proteins | sample 1594131 | NCBI WGS metagenome assembly OJFL01 (sample SAMN05416782, study PRJEB24817) | seawater metagenome | isolation source: Sea water | place: Canada:Atlantic | collected 2013-07 | reverse complement strand
CTTCGATTTCGACGCAGACTTTATCTCACTGCCTTTATCCGACCAGAGCTTACAAGATTGAGAAGTTGAGCAATTTGTGAAGGTTGTGCAAGTTGTGAAAGCTGAGAAAATCGAAAGCACCGAGCGAGCGTAAAAATAAAACGAACACCAGTGGCACCAACACCCTGAAGTATTCGCGTAGCAGACAGTAAAAAGCGCACTCTCATAAATTTTTTGTCCTAACGACGAATAGGCTTAACCCAAGGCAGAGAAGAAAGGCAGGGAGCGGAGACCATAGATTCAGCACAAGCAGTCTTTCATCAATGAGCACGTCCGAATAGCCACGAGCCAAGCGCGCAACATCGCCGAGATAAGAAGCATCGATAAGAGACGGTTGGAAGCGCGCATAAACATAGCCAGCCATGTCGCCTAATGAGGTTTTGAATACGTCGAATGCGAGCGTCAGTCCGAGCGCGAGTGAAAGCGATTGCATGGCCGACTGCGCGACCACCGAAAGTAGAACGCCGAAGGCGATCGCTGCGGGCAGGGGAAATACAGCAAGGCGTAAGCCCAAATGTATCTCATCGAGGATCTCGCCTTCACTTATTAATTCGTAGCCATCCTCTATCACAGGACCAAGTTCCCACAGCGCAGTGCTCAAAAGCCACGAGCCTAAAATGAGTAAGAGGAGAGAGGCCAATGCGAGCAAATGTAGCAGCAGTAATTTTACGATGACGATTTGAGTGCGACTAGACAGTCGGATAAGCCTATGACGTAGCGCGCCGAGTTCACGGTCGGCAGCAAAACTGTGCGCCGAGTAGCCGGTAATGAGCAAGCCGAGCGCAGTGAATCCGGTAACCAGCGAATCTACCCAGTTGCCATAGCCATTGGTTGCCACAGTTTCTTCGCCGATCAGCGTTTGCTGCGCCGCGGTACTCGCGTCGCCAAGCGCAGCGATGAGGAGTTGGGCGCAGGCGAGAAGCAGCGGCGCAAGCACAACTAAGCGCGCGCCGAGTGAGTAACGCGCGATAAATAGTTCCGCTCTTAATGCTGTCGCTAGTCTGTTCATGAGGCTATCGCTCGCGAATTAGACTTATCAGTGGAGGCGCTAGTGAGTTCACGGAAAAGTGACTCTACCGAGGCGCGCACATGAACGAGTTCATCGACCGGAATCCCTGCACTGACAAGCGCCTGATTAACTGCGGCGGGTTTAGCGGTGGCGAGAGTGACGGTGAGTGAGCCGGTATCGCTGACTACGCTCAGTATCCCGTCGAGCTGTTCGAGCAATGCTTGTGCTCGCGCTATGTCGGGCGTGCGGACGATGAGCTTTGCGTCGCTGCCTTGAAGAAGTTCCTCGAGAGAGCCGCTTGCGACAATGTGCCCGCCATGCAGTATTGAAAGATGGGAGCAAACCGATTGCAAATAGGGCAGCTGATGGCTCGACAGTAAAAAGCTAGTGCCAAAATCTCGATTGAGGGTTTTGATGAGAGCCAGTACTTCGTCGACGCCACCGGCGTCAAGCCCGTTGAAAGGCTCGTCTAGCAGAACCAATTTAGGGTTGCCAAGCAGCGCGTGAGCGATAGAGGCGCGCCGACGATTGCCAAGCGACAGGCTGCGAATCTTAAACGACGCGTAACGGCTTAGCCCGAGCAGCGACATCACCTCATCGACCGAGCGCGGGGGTTGAACGCCGCTCGCGGAAGGTTTTTTCTGAGCCGGAATCAAATGCGCAGCGTGTGACAGCGTTTGCCGCACAGTTAAGTTGGCATGCAGAGAAGGCGTGTCGAAAACGGCTACCACGTCGCCGTCGGCGCGATAAAGATGTCTCGGCTCGAAGCCAAGAATCGAAGCGCTGCCCGAGTGCACTTGTTGCAATCCAAGGATGCATTCGAGCGTCGTTGTCTTGCCGGAGCCATTTAGCCCGACGAGACCATGGATCGCGCCGCGCCGGACAGTCAGGTCGAGATCGCGCAGCACGTCAACATTGCCGTAGCGTTTTGAGACTCCGGCAAGGCTAATCACGTTTAGTGCTTGTGGCTGAGCGTTCATCGTTGTCGGTTTTACCTCTGGGTTAGCAGTTCGCTACGGTGAGACCGTAATGTAGCGCTACTCTACAAACAGATCGTCTATCGCAATCTGTTTGACTGACCCGAAGCGTTCTAGTTCCGCTTGGTCGATGATCGAAAGGTCACCAACGATCGAGATAAGCTTCGCACGATCCTTCACATGCTCGCGCTGGAAGTCGACTAGATCTGCGAATTGTAGTTCTTGCAACCGCGCATAGCTGTCGGCACGAGGATCGCCCTCGAGTCCCAATTTCTCCCAGCCGCGCACCGCACCAATAACCTCACGGAAACTAAGTTTGGACGTGCGATAACGATTAAGCAGTGCGGTGACGGTTTCGTCGAAACGCTCTTCAGACTCGGGCATATTGTCGATGAGATCGATAAACGCGTCTAACGCATCGACTGTTTTGTCGGTCTGTGTCCCGATTGCGCCGAGCATCAGGTTCTGATCTTTCAGGCGGCTTCCCTGGCCGTAGCGTGCAGAGGCCGAATAGGCGAGGGCGCGCGCCTCGCGCAATTCTTGGAAGACGACGCTCGACATACCGCTGCCGAAATAGCTCGTGTAAACAGAGGCAGGCACACGGTCGTTTGCGTTGTACTCGCCATCGGCAAACTCGATGCGCACTTGCGCCTGCGCGGTTTGCTGGTCGACCACATAGACTTCATTGGCGCTTATTTCGCGCACTGTCCTAAAGCGGTAGGCGGGCGGTTGTTTTAGGTCGCCTGCGAGTGGGTGATGCCGACGCAGCGCTTCAACAAGCTGCTCCAATGGCATCGAACCGGTGTACGCGAGTGTATGCTCGTAGTCGAGCAGATCGCTCGGTAGCGACAGCAGTTCATCCAATTGTGTCGCCCTAATTTCGTCTGTGGTTAGCGATTCGAGCATGGGTGATTCTTCGCCATAGCGATTATAGAGGTTGAGCGCATTTGCGATAGCTGGAGGTGAGCTCTTCATATCTTGGCGCGATTTGATGAGTATCGACTTGAGTTGCTCGAGTGTCTCATCATCTGTTGTTGGCTGTTTAATCGCCGACATCATAAGTTCTAAGCTCGCCTCAAACTGCTCATCCAGACCCGACAGGCTGAACCCCGAGGCATTTTCACCTGCGCCAAAATTAAAACTGCTGCCGAGTCGATACCACTCTTTTTGCAGCTCTTCGTTACTCAGTGATGCTGTGCCAGCCACGTCCATCAACGCGGCGGCGAGGCTGAGTTTGTCGTTCTCTTCGGTGCCAACATCGACGCCGATGGAAAGCGTGAACAGATCGTTGAGCGGGTTTGGCGCATAGAAAAGCTCGACGCCGTCGGCAAACGTGATGCGTCGATAGTCTTTATCGGCCTCGACAAAGCTTGGCTCGATTGGCTCGAAATCCATGGCGAGAATGTCGGCGGCGAACGTCGACTGCCGCGAAGGATCGATGGTGACCGGGTCGATCTGCGGCTTCTCAACCGGCGGCAGTGTGTGCTGCGCGTCTATTTGCTGTACCGCAACGTAGTCGCCGCCGAAATATTTATTGGCAACCGCAACCACGTCGGCCTTGGTTAGCGTCTCCATGCGCTCAAGTTCCGCACTGTAGTTCGCCCACTCAGCGCCTTCGATAAACGATTGGCGCATTACCGAGACGCGAGAGGTGTTGAACTCAAGACTCGCCTTTTGGTTCTTCTTAAAGTCATTAATGATCGCAGGAATGATCCATTCTTCGAATTCGCCTGCTTTAATCAGATCGAGCTGGCTGAGAAGGAGAGACTCTACTTCGTCGAGCGTTTGTCCGTCTTTGGGTACGCCGTAAAGCATCTGCATCCCGTAGTCGTTCATAAACTGGGGTGAGGAGCCGGCGTTAGCCACACGTTGTTGCTGATTGAGGTTAAGATTAATAAGGCCAGCGGTGGCGTTGTCTAAAATCATGTCGACTAGAATTAGCGCCTCTTTGTCTTCGTGACCATTGGGGACAGTGCGGAAGGCGAGCTGAACCTGCTCCTCGCCCGGGTATTGCACAGTTGTGCGCTCCGCGCCGACTAAGGGCATTTCTTGCCACGGACCCACCTCGGGCACCGGTTTGGGCTGCCAAGCGCCAAACTTGTTTGCAATGAGCTCTATTGTCTCTTGCGTGTCGATATCGCCGCTGATGAAAATGCCCATATTGTTGGGCACATAGTAAGTGTCGAAATAGTTTTGTATATAAACGAGCGAAGGGTTCTTGAGGTGTTCGACTGTCCCGATGGTCGGTTGCTGCCCATAAGGATGCTGTTTGAACATCAACTCATTAAGCGCGGTATAGAGAATGAAGCCGCGATTGTCGAGCGAGCGATTCTTCTCTTCATAGACTGTTTCTAGCTCGGTGTGAAAGATGCGAAATACAGGATTCACGAAACGGTCGGATTCGACCTCGGCCCACTGTTTAAGGCGGTTAGCGGGCAGGCCGATCTTATAAACCGTCTCTTCGTTAGAGGTGTGGGCGTTGAGACCCGAACCGCCCATGGCGTTGTAGAGTTTGTCTATTTCATTAGGCACGGCGAATTGAGCCGCAGCCTGCGCCTCGGTGTTAATTTCGGCGTAAATCTCTGCGCGGCGCGCTTCGTCGGTAGTATTAAAATGCTCTTCGTAGAGCGCAGTGATGCGATCGAGATGGGGTTTTTCTGCCTCGTAGTCGAGAGTGCCTAGGTGCTGATTGCCCTTAAAGAGCAGGTGTTCGAGATAATGGGCCAAGCCGGTCGCATCCGCCGGATCGTGTTTACTGCCCGCGCGTACGGCGATTTCCGCATAAAAACGTGGCTCTTCATGGTTTTCGGTCAAATAGACTCGCAAACCGTTGTCGAGCTCATAGATGGAGGCGTTGAGCGGATCATTGGGGTCGCGTTTATCTATGCGGGTATAGCCCGGCGCGGAATCCACGCGGGCTATTATTTCTTGGCTAGGCTCGGTGCAGGAGGCAAGTAAAAACGCAGAGCCTAGCCCAAACAGTGCTTTTGAATAGATTTTGCTATCAATAGCCGCCGTGGCTACAAAGCGCATGGATCGAGTAAGGGGTTTGAAATTTAATGCATCGACTAAAAGCATGACAATCGGCCTCGGTAGGTCGTAAAAAAATAAGGAGCCAGGCGAGGCGGCAAAAGAACGCTCTCCGCCTTACGGCTTCTTGGGCGCAGGCAATGCCTAAATGTAGGGCATTCGCAGTTAAAATGTAAGCCATTAGGGGTTCTTGAGAGAGCTTCTAGCAGCATTTTTCTGCCTAACTCTTCTCAGTAAGCTTGGTTTCGAGGTGGATTCAACGAGCTACTCAGAATACCGCGCAGAACGCTATTAATGACCCGCTCAGCAGCACCCTCCCGTTAGCGCCCGCTCAAGATTTCAAGTATAGCCAACGCTAGATACTCAAAAGTAACGAAGAGTAACAGCAATATTCCAACTAGACGGAAATCGGGTGGTCAGGCGTATACTGGTTAGTACAACTAAAAGCCACCTCCAGTGGATTTGCTCGCTTTCAGGTCACCGATTCCATGTGTCGATTGTTCAACATTTTGCATTCAATGGCGGCATTACGCATTCTCGCCATTCTGTTTGCACCATTGCTACTTATTGCTTGCACTAATAACGCTTACGAAGGGCGGGCGGATTCCCAGAGTTATGCCGCGATTGTATCTAAGGCGCCTCTCGTGCCGGGCATGACAGAGCAGATTTTCATCGATGACGAAGACGTAGCAGTGCTTGATGGCTTCGCAAGTAACCAAGAGAGCTATGAGTTTCTGGCAGTTGAGGCCACAAGCGAAGTCGGAGCTAAGATTATCGGGCTTGGCGCGGCGCTGGATTTAGCCTTTCAGCACAATGATGACTATCAAGCGCAGAAAGAAAGACTCTACTTAGAAGCGCTTGCGCTTACCCTTGATCGTTATCAATTCACGCCCATTTTCGATGGACGTGGTGGCGCCGCCTATCAATGGGATAACCGCGATCAGTTTGTGAATGATATGCAGGCGTTAACTGGAATGAGTGAGACGTCGTTAGTCTCGGAGAGCGAGGCGATTAACGCGCAGACGAGTTTAGGGGCGCGCTACCTCCTTCGTAGTGGCGGTGAGATCGCGTTGAATCTTACGAACAATTTTACGCGGTTTTTGACCGGCGGTGTCAGCGAAGCTAATAATAGTGCGTTGATCGGTTCTTTTACGCAGCCTCTTCTACGTGGCGCGGGGTCGGCCATTGCCGCAGAGACACTTCTGCAAGCCGAGCGAGACCTTCTCTACCAGCTGAGGAGTTTCACAAGGTATCGTAAGCAATTCGCCGTCAATATTGCCTCTCAGTACTATTCGGTGCTGCTCAATCGGGAGGCGGTAATCAATAATTTTGCCGGTCTCAATGCGAATAACCTGCAGCTCGAACGCGAGCGCGCTTTTCAGGCAGAGGGGCTACGGACGTTGTTACAGGTTGGCCGCCTAGAGCAATCGTCGCTGCAACTCGATCTACGCTGGACGTCATCAATAACGCGATATAAGCGTTCGCTCGATAACTTTAAGTTGTTACTCGGGCTTACAGCCAATGACAATATTGTCCTCGATTCTATGGAGATGACGCTGATAGCAGAGACTGGAATGGCGAGTCCCGAACTTAGCCGTGATGAAGCCGTTGAGCTTGCGTTACAGACACGATTGGATCTCTACACGCAGCTCGATCTCGTGCAAGACGCTGCGCGTAAAATTCGTGTTGCAGCCAATGCCCTAAGGCCTGGGGTAGACCTTACCCTCGGTGTGTCTGTCCCCGACGGTGGCAATAATACGCTGGGCGAATTAGATTTTGAAGATGCGGTTTATGGTGCTGGGCTTGATTTCGATCTGGGGCTCGACAGGCGTATCGAGCGCAATAATTACAGGCGCACCCTAATCAGCTACGAATCGGCTCGCAGGGCGTATCTTCTTGCCTCGGATAATGTGAAGCTCGACGTGATAGATGCGTGGCGGCGGATGACCGAAGCACGCAAGAGTTTCGAGATTAATCAGACTAGCGTACAGATAAACGAGCGACGGGTTGAAGAAGCGGAGCTTCGTGCCGAACTTGGATTGGGCGACGTGCAAGACACGGTAGATTCGCAAAACGACCTTACCGCTGCCAGAACCGAATTGACGCGCTCCATCGTGAATCACAATATCGCCAAACTCGAATTTTGGCGCGACGTTGGACTTCTTTATGTGCGCGATGATGGTAGCTTAGAGGAAGGGGTGACAGATAATTCCGCGGGCCAAGCACTATGAATCAAGAGCCAGAATCAGGCAATAACAATGAGGCCAGAACAGCAATGGATCGAATAAAATCGCAGCTCCTCGCGCTCGAAAGCAAACTCCCAGAGCCAGTTCGATTGCAGCTCGTGAATCTAAGCGCTCGATGGCGAGCAGAGTCTCGCAGAACGCAATCAGTTATCGCTGGGGGCACCGGAGTGCTGCTTTTATTGTTATTTTTCTCAGGGAGTAATGACGAAGCTAATAATGCGATTACTTTTCCTGCGCTGCGCGGCGATCTTGAAATAACCGTGCTCGAAGGTGGCGCTCTCGAGGCTACACAGTCGCAGGAACTACGCTCGCAGATTAAGGGCCGCGAGGGTGTAAAAATTCTCTCGATAGTGGAGGAAGGCTATCGCGTCAGCCCGCAAGATGTTGAGACGGGCCTTGTCCTTGTCGAGCTTGATACCGCGGCATTAATCGACGAGCAGTTGAATCAAGAGATTTCGGTAGAGACAGCCGAGGCGAGCTATATCGAGAGACGGGCGCAGTATGAGATCCAGCTTAATCAAAACGCGAGCGACCTTAACGACGCGCGGCAGACAATGCGCTTTGCTCGCCTAGATTTTGAGAAATTTTTAGGCGGAAAGATTGTTAGGCAGATACTCGGTCAGCTCGAAATAGATGAGCGGCTAGCGCGTGCTGAAGAAGCCGATCGCGTGGCCGCCGAGTCGCCGACGATTATCGAGCGGCCAAGGCGAGAGGCAAAGCCGGCTCAAGGTGAGCAGAGCATCGACATCGATTCAATGCCGCCGCAGGTACAAGAGCGCCTGCGCGCTGCTATGGCCGAAAACGGGGGCGAGATTCCTCCCGAGATGCTCGAGCGCATGCAGCGTTTTCAAGGGGGTGGCTCACGCGTGCAACAAAATGGCGAACCACGCGCAGGACAGGAGCGGCGAAACGGTTCGCCGCAAACCGCAGGGCGTCCAGCTCCTGCTGACGGCCCGATCAGTGCAGATAAAAACGAGTCGAACGACCTACTGATGCTCGCCGCCAATGCGCCTACAACCGAATTGAGCGCCACCACCAATCTTCTGATGGACGAAGGTTACATGGCTATCCGCGACCAGCTCGATTTTAGCGATTATGCCGATCTCGAATTATTGGAAGATGGGGAGGCCAAGCAGCAGTTGAGATCGCTGCAAGACGAGCTTCAGGTTGCGCAGGAAGAACTGTTGCTTACCCAAGACAGGATCGCAGGTCAGCGGAGACTCGAGGAGCGCGGTTTTATCACACCAACCGAGCTTGAGGCGGAGGAATTGAACCTCAATAAAGCGAATAACAAAATGGAACAGAAAGAGACGGAGCTCAAGCTCTATATCCAATATTCTTTTCCAAAAGAGGCAGAGCAAAAACTCTCCGACTTCGAAAATGCGGTGATGAGCTATCAACGGCAGGTGAAAGAGAATATTGCCGAACAGGCGCAAGAAGAGGCGCGCTTCAGTTCTGCAGAGCGCAAGTTCAATCTCGAGAAGGTGAAGCTTGCCGATGTGAATCAGCAGATCGAGTTCGCTACCATTCGTGCGCAGCGACCGGGGCTCGTAGTGTATGGCGCAGCGAATCAAAACTCGAGCCGCTGGCGACGCAGTAATCAAGAGGCCATCCAAGAAGGCGCCACAGTGAGCGAGCGCCAGGCCATTCTTACTATTCCTGATCTTCGCGAGATGGCCGTGAAGGTCAATATCCATGAGTCGGCGGTGCAGCGAGTTGCTGTGGGTCAGCGCGCGCGCGTCGCAGTCGATGCCTTTCCTGATGACCCGCTTATGGGCACGGTGACCCGCGTTGCCGTAGTTGCCGATTCTGCTAACTCTTTTATGAATCCTGACCTTAAAGTGTATCCAACGGCGATTAACATTGACGGGACTCACGAATGGCTCAGGCCGGGAATGAGCGCCGAGGTCGAGATATTGGTCGACCGATTGGAAGACGTCATTTATGTGCCGGTGCAGGCCGTGACTTATTTCGACGATCAACGGGTGGTTTATGTCGCCGGTCGTGGGGCGCCAGAGCGCCGCACAATAGAGGTGGGTTCGTTCTCCGAATCGTTTATCGAGATTGTCTCGGGGCTTGAAGAGGGCGACGAAGTGCTCCTACTTCCGCCTCAGCAAGGCCAAGGAAACAGCCAGAACGATGCGTGATACCGTGCTAGCAGCTCGCGACTGTGTGGCGAGCCTGACCGATATTCGCAAGACTTATACGATGGGCGCGCTCTCGGTTGAGGTGTTGCATGGTATTAGCCTCGACTTTTTGCGCGGCGATTATGTGAGCATCATGGGCCCGTCGGGCTGCGGCAAATCGACGTTAATGAATATTCTTGGCTGCCTAGATCAGCCGACCTCTGGCAGCTATTTTCTTGGCGCCGACGACACCTCGACAATGCCCGACGACGAACTCTCGGGCGTGCGCGGTGCGCGTCTCGGATTTATTTTCCAATCTTACAATTTGATTCAACAGTTAAACGTGCTCGAAAATATCGAGATGCCACTTTTCTATCAGGGTTACGCCGAAGACGAAAGCCATGACATTGCGATGTCCTTGGCTAAGCGCGTCGGGTTGGATACTCGGGTTCATCATAAGCCATTCGAATTGTCGGGTGGGCAACAGCAACGCGTAGCGATTGCCCGCGCGTTGGCCGTCGATCCGCTGATTATTCTTGCGGACGAGCCGACAGGAAACCTCGACTCGCGCTCCGGCGCAGAAATTCTCGACCTTTTTGACGAACTTCACGAGCAGGGTAAAACGCTTATTATGGTAACCCACTCCGACGAGCTAGCTGAACGCTCTGCACGGTGGGTTCGCCTCCGCGACGGCTTGGTAGAGAGCGATGAACGACGTACCTAATTCGATTACTGATAACGGTGCTCCTGCTAACCTATCTGTTGGTAAGCCAATCGCAGCGCGTGCCGCAAGCAGGTTTACGGCAACGCGGTTTAAAAAAATTACGCAGGTTGGTATCAAAAGCATTTATTCGCACGGGCTTCGGTCGTTGCTTACGGTGCTCGGGATTGTGATAGGCGTCGCTGCGGTTATCGCTATGCTGGCGGTCAGTGAAGGGGCTAGTTTTGAGGCCCAGCGTCAGTTTCGCGATTTAGGTGCGAGCAATATTTTGCTTAAGAGCGTGAAGCCTGCCGAGGTAGAGCAGTCAAGCAGCCAAGGCTTTGGTCCACCACAGGCAATTATCTATGGCCTTACGCTTGCTGATATTACAACGATTCGCGAATCGATTCCGGGCATAAACAATGTGATCCCTTCGCGTATTGTGAAGAAGAATCTGTGGAACGGCGGCAACCAAATGAATTCCGATGTTGTCGGCACCGCAGTCGATTATCCCGTGTCTCGGAACTACAATTTGCGCGCCGGTCGATTCTTCAGCGAGTCCGAGGTGCGCGACAACGCCAACGTAATCGTGCTTAGCGACGAGGTTGCTCGCGGACTGTTTCCGATCGATAACCCTCTCGGGCAGTCTGTGCGAATTGATAGCGACTATTACAATATTGTTGGCATTATGGAGGCAGAGGGATACTCCAATCTTGGGCAGAACCAGGCGGGGAGTTCTAACGCTGCGCCAAGTCGTGTCTTTATACCCTTCACGTCTTCGAAGTCGCGCTTTGGTGAGACTACGACGCGGCAGACAGCGGGAGGCACTGAGTCTGAGACAGTTCAATTGCACGAGGCAATTATACAAGTCGATTCGCAAGAGTTGGTGATTCAGGTGGGCGAGGTAATTGATAGCATCCTCGCGCGGCGACATAAAGACGTCGACTATGCGATCGAGATTCCACTAGCACTGCTGCGTCAAGCGGAGGAAAGCGCCCTGCGTGATCAGATCGTTGCGGGGGCAATAGCAGGGATCTCATTGCTCGTTGGCGGCATTGGTATTATGAATATTATGCTTGCGAGCGTGACCGAACGAACGCGGGAGATTGGTATTCGTCGCGCACTCGGGGCGAAGAAGCGCGACATCATTCTGCAGTTTCTAATCGAGGCGGTGATCTTGTCGGGTGTGGGCGGATTAATCGGCGTCGTGCTAGGTATTATTATTCCCTTTATTATTTCGGCGGTATGGGGCATGACAACGATCGTTACCCCGCTGGCACCGATTCTTGCCTTCACGATCTCGGGCTTGATCGGCGTTGTTTTCGGCATTTATCCGTCGATGCGCGCTGCAGACATGGATCCAGTGGAGGCACTAAGGCATGAGTAGTAGAAGCAGTTTTTGCGGTGGGGAGGATAGATTGGCGCCTCATAATAGGCGAATAAATAGCTTGTGGTTAAGTGTCTTTTTAGTCATTTGTTTAGGTTTTGCGCTGACGCCTGCTCATAGCCAGTCGATGGACTACGACGAGACGGCAGACCTCGACATACTCGCCGGCCTGCCCAATACCAGAATGCATTACCAGAGGTTGAGCTCTCCTTTGCGTTCTAAAGCGGCGATATGGGAAGGGCTAGAAAACGAGATCGACGCGCTGCTCAGCGGTACTAATGACTATGCACGTCTCGAAGCGCTCGTGCATGAAAAAAGCGCGAGCGAGCTGCAAGCATTAGTGGCCGAGGGTGCGCTCAGTTACGAGCAGATAACGCGCTACTTCATCGCGCGCATTCATGCTGTCGAGACCGACGATGCACGCTATCTCAACGCGCTTATCTCCCTCAATCCTCGTGCTATAGAGGCTGCCAAATTGGCCGACCGAGAGCGCAATGAAGGTAAAACCGTCGCACAAGACTCGCTGTTTGGCCTGCCCATTTTACTTAAAGACAATATCGGCTTCGAAAGCCTGCCGACCACAGCAGGCGCTGCGGCGCTCGCCGAAAACTTTGCCGCCGATGCCTTCGTCACACAGCGTTTAAAAGCCAACAGAGTTGTTATTCTCGGTAAAGCCAACCTAAGTGAATGGGCGTATTTTTTTTGCATCAGCTGTCCCTCGGGATATAGCGCGTTAGGGGGACAAACAC
>OJFL01000987.1_pt1 | contig 12273 bp, 10 predicted proteins | sample 1594131 | NCBI WGS metagenome assembly OJFL01 (sample SAMN05416782, study PRJEB24817) | seawater metagenome | isolation source: Sea water | place: Canada:Atlantic | collected 2013-07 | reverse complement strand
TGGTGTGGTCTACAGAGGATTATGTCTTTTTAGAGGGGAAAATCCCTAGAACCCCGTTCTGGTAAGCGGATACTCAATACACAATAACAAACCACTTAAAGCCGGTTACGTCTCTGAAATGGAGGAAGGCAAATACTTCACCCTAAAATCAAAGCTCTCTGAGTGGGATGAAAGTAAAACCATTATCAAAATCGTTGATATCGCGTTCACCGCTTAACATGAGGACACACAATGCCAATTCGACTTCCATTTACGCGCCTAATAACGACAATGATGCTAACGGCAGCGTTGGCCGGTTGCTCTGATAACAAGCGGGAATTTGTAGACAGTGATTTTGCGAATGCCACGCACTTTTTCTGCCAAAAACCCAATTTCAGCTCAAGTCCTCTTCAAGCAAATTCATACGTGCTGTATTACGATCCTGAGACAACATTGGGCAACATAGGCCAGTTCGTTTTCATGGGCGACTATGAATGGAATGATGATGTTGAAGAAGCAAACCTTCACAGCACCACGGAGGCGATAGTAACTGATAATAGCGTCCTCATCTACTTGGACCAATTAGATAGCGATAAGACACTGCATATCACCATTGACAGAAAGACTTTAGATGTAACGTTTGATTACGAAGCGATGGAGTGCCAAAAGGTTGAACGTCAGGAGATTAACGATATTAAAGTGCAATTAGCCAATGAGCACCGGGCTTACCTCGAACGCAATGACAAGCTCAACAAAATCTAACACACACGTATTAAAGGAATTAACCCATGAGGCCTAGTAGCACCCTTTTTGCCATCATCATTACCTCAGGCTTAATGTTTGGGTGTTCCCCTGCTAAATCACCTGAACCACCATTGTCTGACAGTGAACTCAATACATTGACTTTATTGCAAACGAAGTACGCCCAAACAAAACAGAAATTAGACGCCTACAAGGAGGAAGTGGAACGTATCAAACACGTATCCCCCACTTATCTTAGCGAGCATGTATCGTTGCTGGATTTCAGTTTCTACAAAAGCAACAACTTCGACGATAGACGTGGACGACTATGCTTTAGAGGACAGATTACTAATGGCGGTAACGAAATTATCGAGCAGCTTGATATACGGGTTGCATTAAATGATACCAATGGAAATACCATTACAGAGTGGGAGACGGCACTGGTGTCAGCTAACGAGCATGTCATCGATAAAGACCCTAACAACCCCGCTATTCAAATGAGCGTTGCTATCTTAGGGAAGCAGCTACCACTTGACCCAAATGAAACCAAAGATCTATCCAAAGCGGGTCGCTGCATGAAAGAGGTGTACTTAAACTGGGAGGAGGAGGATGTAGACTTTGAGCTTACCAACCTGCGCTTGAGAACCAAGCTATCAGAGGTAGACAGCCTATCGCTCATTCGAATCAACGCTGAACTGTCTCCGCTTAAATCACGTGCTAGAGCAAATCAGCAGCTTCCGTAAGGAATGCCCTGTGGTGCTTATGAATACGTGTCAGGCAGTTTTGATGCGAAGCAGCCATTTTCACCCTCTTAGTTAGGTTGACACCTGCATTTGTTCATGATGTATATTATTTTACTGATACCCTTAACGTTCCTCACGCTTTCTATCTGCTTCTGTAATGGGCCTTGTATAGAGGTTCATGGCTTCGTTTAGACATATCCACGCATGGCCCTGCCTATTTGCTTTACGTTTCTGAGGTATATGGGCGCTTAAAGGGCGTATCGTGGGCGCGTCTTCGTGATTACACAAAATAATGGGCTGAGCGGCATTGATTGTGTTGACCACCGGCTTTCCGTCCACGGCCCCGTAATACAAAGAGACATTGACCGACGCATTGCGTGTTTTACGCACGTAAAAGCGATGGGAGTGTCGTGTATCGTCTATCTGCTGCGATAATGTCTTAAGCTGCTCATCATTGAGCCCAGAATTGCAGTTATAGAGATAATGCTTTGCCCTATCAGGCAGTAAACGTTGGTCAGCGTTCTTGTAAGCCCAATAGAAGTTCACGCTTTTGAGGGCAGTCTCGGTATCAGGGCGACAGTTAATGAAATCGATATGCCGATACAGCTGATAAGAGATAATTTCGGCGCCACGGTGTTGGTGTAAGAACTCGTGCTTCTGCAAATGATTACGCCCGTGTGAACCATCCGGCTTTCTATCCTGCACGCAGTGTTTGATAGCCGTCTTCGTACTGTTAATGGCGATAATGGTATCAATGACGTCGTCATGGTTCTCAAGCAGCAAAATACCAGGGTACTTACCCGCCACCCGGCCTGAAATATCCCGAGAAGGACGATGAAAACATTGAAGGGCATTAAGACAACGCATTTGTGCCTGCACATTAAACCTATCGCGATGACCGAGCATTAATTCACCCGAGGAGAACGCTTTGAAATCCTCTTTGGTGACATCGTCAATATCTGCAAAGTAAGCCGTGGGCGATAACCGCATGGCACTGTACAACGAGTCATACAATTCATCTAATGTCGTGAGCAAACCATTAAAGCGCGCAAAATCGTTCACCATGTCCACGTCCTCTTATCAATCAAACCTATCCCTATTGTATTATATTTACAGACCACCTTCATATAAAACCCCCATAAAACACACCCGCGACAGCCCAAACCTGGCATCAACCTTGAAACCCGCCCTGCCCGACCAGCCGAAGGCGCGCGCGAGTTGAGCAAGAGGGGCACCTCGGTGGTGGATGAGGGACGCCTTTCTTTGGTATACCTGTTTGAAGGTGGTCTGTAATTTATTTATTATTACGTCAGTAATACCTAATGGTGAACTTATTGAGGTTTTGGTAATTTGCTTATAACCTCATATTTTTAACACGCCTATGCACGAGGAAATATGATGAGAACTTTCATAATGACGCTGTTATTTTATTTCTCATGCCATGCTTATGGCAACGACAATAATGTTACTCAGCCAAGCACCGGTCTTCTCACTACGACTCTTTCAAACAATATTGATGCAGAGATACGTTCGCATGAGCAAACGCTCGCCGGATTAAAATCAGATATAGATGGCTTAAGTGCTAAGCTTGATACATTGAAAGGCGAATTGGCATCTACCACTGATACCGGTGAGTACAATAAGATAGTTGGGAGATACAATGCTGGCCTGGAAAAAACAGAGCATTGATTTCGCAATTTAACGATATCACAAATGTCGTTAACCTTAAGCGCATTAAAAATCCGCCGCTCACGATTGACACTGATAACGACAAAAACTATTACCTCAAGCTCATCAATGTGGCCACAGGTGAAACGACCATTACAATGTTTGTCAATGGTGGTGAGCGGATATCAACCCGCCTACCCGCAGGGCAATATCAACTCAAATACGTTACCGGCGAGTTATGGCAAGGTAACCAAGCATTGTTCGGCCCAGAGACGTCATTTTATGCAGGGGATTCGACGATTAATCTAATTGAGGACGATAAAGGAAGCATCGGAAAAATAGTTACCTTAAAAAAGGTGAGAAATGGTAATTTCACATGGATAAGCGTTAGTAAAAACGAATGGTAACCGTTAAGTTTCGTTCAATAGCGTTATAGTGAAACATGTGGCATGGCCAGTGATAAATTTAGGCGCTCGTACGTGAAATCTGGTGGGATTGACAGGGCGTTGACCTCTTTAATAAACAGCGAGACGCCCTGGTTAACCGGGTTATGCGTCGTGACGTTTAAATAACAGGAAGTAGCATATTTATAATAGATATGTGAAACAGCGCCCAGTCCCCGAAATTGGGATGATAATATAGTCCAATGGAATTTTATTCTAATTATCAAAATCCGTTGTCTTCGAGCGTGGCAGTTCGTCGCTTCCCACCGCTACCGCCTAAAAAACCAGATGATCTTTCATCTGTTTTTTTATTAAATTTATTCTTTTTTGATATATCTTAAAATTCACAATCCTTGAAAATTTTTCAATTGAAACCGAAAAGTGATTAGATATTTTTAATATTTGAAACGCTGCTATTCGTTTACCGAGAATGTCCATGCAGCAATACCAACGAAGAGAAGTGCAAGACTGGCTCAATTTATTTGAGAAACGAAAACGAAGCGGACCTCAGGCACTCAATATTTCTAAGTATCACCTTTCATTCAGAATGAATGGTCTTAATTAACTAAAGGTGGTTCATAGCCTGCAAAAGACTCAAAAGTATAATCAAGTATCGCGTTTACCTCATTATTTGGATCGACATCAGAGAATTTTAGCCCATCAGGGCATATTTCGATCCTATCCCCAGGAAGACTTTTGCTCAAAGTTCTGAGTTGTCTCATATAATAATAGTTATGTGGAATCTTCTTGCAATACTCGCCAATTTGACTTTCTATTAGATATCTCGCATTTGCGATATCTCCCTTTAAGAGTTTTAATTTCACACTTAGCAATAGAACACTTAATGAGCGCTTATTAATTTTATCAAAGGGTTGCAACTGCTTCCGTAAGTAACTTTCAAGTTTTGTTTGCGCCATCTCAATGTTAACATTAGCAAGCTCTGCAGCTATCCAATAGCGTTCAAGCCTATCTTTGAAGTAGTTTTCTTTTCCTAAATATGGTGTCGAACCGATAAGTGCTTGGGTTTCATTTAGAACGTTATAGACCTCTCTACTGGACCCATTATTTAACATTTCGATTTGTTTGAACTTTGAAGTTATATGCCAAAAATATAATTCTTGCTTATTACGAAGCTTTTGCGGCAAGCCTTCGCAATAAGTAACACTAGTCAACCCTCTATCTACTAGATTCTTGCACCGGTCAAATTGATAGAACGCCATTAATAATTCGCCTGCATTATCCTGATGCCATTTTCCGAAGAACGTTTCAAAAGGTAGCGGCTCACCAAACTCAGTATAAAGTGCAAATACGGGCCACAAAAAATCGTATGCCAATTCAACAAATCTCAAATCAACTTTGTTGGCTAACTTCGTTAATAATTTTGGCATAAGCTTGAAATTTTCGAAACTATAATCAACCTGATGCTGGTAAAAATAAAACTCTATCAGTGGAGTCACCGAAACTGGATTGCTATATATGTCTCCTTCTTCAACAACAAATCTATGTTGCATTCTACGCGCGTTATCTTCATAAAGTGACAAAATAACAATCGCATGATCTTTGAGTGGATGAGACCCCTTTATTAGACTGATTAACTCTAAAAATTGCGCCTCAACTTCAGCCCACCTACGGGCGTTTAAGCCAAAAAGTTCAGATTCAATTTCTGTTTTTACAGCTAACATAGTGAGCTTCAGAGTTAGAGATACTTCAGGCGATGCCGCTAACTCCCAAGCCTCATTCAATACACCTCTAATACTCTTACCATTGCTTTCAAACATGGCTTTCTCAGCTTCAAGTATCTTAAGGTGGATTTGCACGTCAATCGGTGGGGCTTTTAAGCCCCCATTTTCCTCTAACAACTCGCGCATTCTAAGCTTGAACGGCAAGAGAGTCACATCTCTTACCCATATATCCCAAACTAGGATTTTTTGATAGATGGGGTGCGAGAGGGAAGTTGATTGCTTTAGACTATCAATAATGTACTTCAACCCGGAAATAGTTTCATCATATTCTATTTGGTGAACATGCATTTCAACCAACATCTTCTTTGCGACAAGGTGATATGGTAATAATGGAGCACTGTTAGTAGTGAGATTATAAAGTTGCTTTGCATAATTCGCCATTTCATAATAATCACCCAGTGCAAGTTGAGCTTCTGCTAGTGCAAGAAGTAACTTTGCTGCTTGTTCATCGGGCAATGTGTCGAAATTTAGCTTGGTGATAGCATCAATAACTTGTTGTTGACGGTCAAACTCGTTACCTGTGACCACATCAACCTGTTCTAATATTTGCTGTGCGACGTTAAGGTTTAAAGCAGATTGCTTTTTATGGTGTTCAGACTCAAGGTAAGACTGCCAGCCAAATAGGAGCAGTGTCACAATAATTAAGCTTACAGTTACACTGCTGAACACCGCCCATCTATTGCGGCGAATAAATAAAGTCAAACGGTATCTTGGATTGGACAAAACCGAAACAGGTTTATCGATGAGATAATGCTCAATATCATTGATCAATTGTGCCATGCTGCTATAACGTAACTCGGGAATAGCTTGCGTTGCCTTATCTATTATCGATGCTAGTGCTTCACTTTTCGTTGATTCATCATCAACAACCCAATTTAGAAGTCGCCCCGCGCTGAATACATCACTCGCCGTTGTTAGTGACTCTCCCTCAGATTGTTCCGGACTTCCGTAGTCTATTGATAATGCTTTCAAGTAAGCCTTAGTTTGCTTGTCTGCGCTTTTGTTTAATAGGCGTGAAATGCCAAAATCCATTAAATATGGTTTACCTGACGGCTCCACTATAATGTTTGTGGGTTTAATATCTGCATGCAAAACCTGTCGGGAGTGCGCATGATGGATGGCTTCAAAGATGGGTAATAAGAGCTTCAGCTTTTGATGTAAATCCAATGTATGATTTGAAAGGTAGGAATCTAGGGTTTGTCCTTCTATATACTGTATCACCAAGTACATGTGCGAATCATCAACACGGCCAGCATCGTACACTTGCGCAATATTAGTATGAGATAAGTTCGACAGTACCTGTGCTTCCATATTGAGGTACTGAGCTTGTGAAAAAAAATGCTTCGGAATGACTTTAATTGCGACTTGTTGTTCGTATTCTCCATCTTTACGATTGGCCAGATATACGTTACTCATGCCGCCTGCCCCAATTAGTGAATCAATCTCATACACACCAAGTTGTCGACCAATCATTCCCACGGGAGAAAGAGGCTGCGTAACAGCGACTAGACCCGACTCAAACAGGGCTGTCACCTCTGGTACAGGTGCCATAAGCAAACGTCTAAGTTGGTCTACTATCTCAGGCTCTGGCACATGCTCAGTTAGGTATAGTTCTCTTTCAGAATCAGTGAGCATAATTAATGCGTGGTAATGCTTTACTAGTGACATCGACTTTTTGCGTTAGGCGAGAGCTAAGGACAAGTTTTGCTTTACGAACAAAACGTCTTTTTCGGCTGAAGACTTACTGATTTCAAGCATTGTCGCGATATCGTCGTAAGGAATACTACAAGCATACCGCAACAAAAAAACAGACACCTGCCGCTCACAGGTTTGGTTCAGCTCATCCAGTATGCTTTTAATATCTAGGAGTTGCTCGAGCCTATTTCGCTCATCATTAGCATCAATGTCTAAAGCATCTGGAGTTACTCGCTTCAGGGCTAAGTGTTTCCTAACATGATCAATTAATATGGTGTATATGACTTGTGAGAATGCTTTAAAAAAATAAGACCTAGAATCGCAGTTGATAGCCCGAGAATTAGCTAACCTCACATATGCGTCGTGTACTAGCATCGTTGTCTGATACGAGGCGTCTATATGCTTTTGATATTCCTCGTCTTTTTTTTGCATATGCTTGACTTTTACACTGTGCGCTATGTCTTTGAAGGTTTCATAGCAAAGCGTAAATAATTTAGCTTCAGAAGCCTTGTCGCCCAATTGCCATTCCCTGAGTAGCTTATCTATTTCCATCATTTAGTTTAACTACTCCAAGTTCCTTTAACACAGAAAGTGAAACTCATGTAGACAGTGATACAGTAACACTTACACTATCGCCTACTCAATTCGTCGTGTATTCTTACAGACTTTTCAACATACTGCACTTTTTTCCTGCCTTCTTTGAGTGCCACGCTGTAGATATGCCCTGAAGACATGTTTCTAGGTTGGTAAGACATTACCAAATGCTCACAACTTATAGTTATTAAATTTTTAACTTTTTTTATGGTTTTTAATTTTAATTACGTTGTGTTCATAGTTGCTGCTTGTGGTCTATTCTTTTGTTCGAAAACCAACAACGTTTATTTTGTAGGAAAAACATTAATGAAATTTGTGCACTTTTTATTTTTACTGTTTTGTTTCGTGCTAGTTGGGTGTGGTGGTGGAAGTGATTCTAGTCCTGCACCTACAACATCCACTAATCCGCCTACTCCAACTAATCAAGCTCCTGTTATTCAGCTAGGTCAATCTTCAATAACACTTAAAGAAGGCCAAACTGGTTCTATTAATGTTAGTGTTTCAGACTCAGACAGTGATTCTTTTTCAGTCTCAATTGATACTGCCCTTGAAGGTGTCACTTATGATGAAGCACAAGGAACATTGAGCATTGAGGCGCAATCAGTAAGTGATGACATATCAGATTCTATTACAGTAACTGCAACTGATGCTGAAGGTGCGTCTTCTGAAGAAAGCTTAACAGTAAATATAACGGACAAACCCAATGCATCGCCCGTTTTAACTTGGGTTGGTTCTGATTCTGAGCCAGATTTTATTGTTCGTGAACGCACTGAATTGCGTTTGCCATTCAGTGTTGTAGATGCTGATAATGATACGTTCACCTATGATGTGTCATTCTCCTTGGTTCAAGGTCAAGGTTCATCTGACATTGATATTCAAGTCTCTGTAGATGAAGAAACAAATGAACTGGTTGTTAATCCTCAATCTTTACCATCAGCATTTGCACTTTCCTTTAGAGGTACTTTTACCGTTTCTGATGAAAATACCAGTGACTCTGAAACATTCTTGATTGAGATAAAACCTAATAGCGTTGCTTTAAACATTTCGCTGCGTAGTGTTTTGATTGTAGAAGGCGATTCTCAACAAATTCCATTTACTATTACCGCAAACGATATCGACCTGTTTGAATTTACTGCCGTTGAATATGTTAATGAAGAGGATGCAGCAGAAGATCCTCTAGATTTTTCAATTGATAAAGATTCTAGACTATTCAATATTTCAGCGAAAGCAGGGTTTGCTGGAAGAACGGTTCGTTTACGAATTAGTTTTGATGAAAATGGTTCAAATTCATTTACAAGAGTTTTACCTGTCGTTATACGAGGCGAAATTACAGCAAATGAAACCACTTTGATGGCAAAGCTTGAAAATTATCTTACATTAGTAAATCAAACAAACGATTATGAATACGTAACACGCTATGCGCTTGATATTCTCTTTGCTAGAGACGAACTCACAAAATCCGAATATCTAGATTTGGTAGATCAAAACAATAATATTCGTGCTGTGAATGTGGCATTTGCAAAATTGGTTCATAGTAATACTTTCGAAAATCTCACAACATCTACACTTTATACTGACCCTGTTCAGTACCAACAAGCAATGGAACAGTTGGACTCATGGTTGAATAATGTGCGTATTTTTAGAGATGAAAACGTTCCATTTACTACTCAGATTCTAGACAGGCTTGGATGGGCTGCATTGGGCAGCGAAGAGTCTGTGGATATTGGTGATGGTACGCTTTCAAGATTCGTAGGTAATACTTCATACGGTTCATATGTCAATAACGAGTGGGTTTTTGATGAACAATATCAATACCTTGAAGCTCCAATTGAACTACTTATAAATGATGAAATTTAACAAGGAAGTAACAATGAAACGTAATTATTATTATCTAGCTGCTCTCTTTTGTTTTGTTACTTCTGCAAACGCTAAAGATTCCATCATTAGTGCGTTGGATACTCAAAGTTCTCAGAAAGTATTCAATGAAGTAACAACCGACTCAACCTATTTTATAAATGTAAAATTTAAAGACGCTCAGACCCATTCTGATTTGCTGCAAGTACCTGAGGTTGACACACGTTCAACTCATCTATTGCGGTCTGAAAATGCAGTATCAAACCAGCAACTGTCAAGGTTGAACCTTTCAAATACTGGTATGAGACAAAATGGTTTATTGGTTCTAGAAAGAATTAGTAATAATACTGGTATTAAACTTAAACACTTACGTTCTGGTTCGTTGGGTGTAGATAAATTCATTGCCATTAGTACAAGTGATATTGACGTTGTTGTTAAAACGCTAATGGCAACAGGGTATTTTGAATTTGTTGCTCAAGAGCAAAAAATTAAACGCAATACCATCAGTGTTAAACCTGCTTCATTACCTGCCAGTCACAGAGCAGGCACTACAGCTTTAGAACGTGGTGCTTTTAATGATAGTTTTTATTTAAACGAAAGTTATTTAGATGAACAACACCCAAATGCAATGGGGGCACATAGTCTTCTAAAAGCCAGTTTATATGCTAGTGAAAATAATAGTCTTAACCGTAAAGTCCGTGTGGCAGTTATTGATACAGGTATGTACCCAAATGAAGATGTGGTGTGGTCTGACGAAGGCGCTGATTTTATTTCAGGCTTTGTTTCTTCCACATACTATGAATGTGCTTTTGTAGATGAAAGTAACTCCGGCTCTGATGCCGTTTGTGCAGCTGAAGACTTTCGTCAGAAACAACGTGATACCGACCCTATAGACAAATCTTGGACATTTGATGTTGATACAAACGGAATCCCAACATCTGATGGTGATATTTACCTTGATGGGCATGGACTACAAGTTAGCTCTGCTATTGCTGCGGTTCGTAATAATGGGCTTGGCATTGTAAGTTCAATGGATGCTACTGATGTAGAGCTTGTTAATGTTAGAGCCTTATTTCCTGATGGTGGTACTGATTCAGATGTCAGTGATGCAATTGTTTGGTCTTCAGGTGGTGAAGTACCAGGTATGCCAAACATCTCCCAAAAAGTTGATGTTATTAATTTGTCATTAGGTGGGTTTGGTCTTGATGATTGTGAAGCTGTGGGTGTTTACAGAGAAGCCATTGCTTTTGCCAGAAGCCAAAATGTCGTTGTTATTGGTGCTTCGGGTAATGATGGTCGAGATGTTGATGGTTATGCCCCTGGCGAATGTGCAGGTGTGTTAACAGTAGGTGCGAATAACCTTCAAGGTGAAATTACTGGCTTTTCTAACTTTGGTGAAGAGGTCGAAGTAACATTTGAGGGAAATGAAGTTTATACAGCAACTATCAATGCAGACATATACACAGACCCAACTAACAGTCAATTTTGTGGGATTGATGGTACTGAGAAGACTACTCAAAATTGTTATGGCGTTCTTTCAGGCACTAGTTTTGCTGCTCCCTTGGCATCCGCTACTGCGGCAATGGTCAAGATGGTACAAAGTGGATTAGATGAAAGTCAAATTCGTGCCTTGGTTGCCAACACGGCTCCTTTGTATGAAGAAGATTCATTAGGCCAACGTACACAACGTTCTGCTCTAATTCCTAATGCTGGACTAGGTAATGCGTATCTTGCAGTAACAACTTCGTTAGATAGTGTTGAACTGTCTAATTTGGAAGTTAGTCATCGTTATGCAAACTTTAATAGTTCAGTAGAACAAAACTATATCAATGCGTTGATTGCCAACTCTAATCAAGCAAATGTTTGTGAATTATATGAAATGTCTTGGAGTGCTTACAGAGAAGAAATTGTTGGAGTTGAATATTTTCTATATGGAAGTAATGTAGCGTCTGGAACAATGACTGAAGCTAACTCTGCTGTCCTTGATGGTCAAGGTGGTGTATCAACGTCTGGTCTAATAAATATTGAAGGTTTTAATCGTGTTGCTGTGCAAGCTGTGGTTAATGGCGTTGCTGGTGAATTGGCTGAATTTGACCTAACACAGGCCTCAATCCCAGTTAGCTGTAGTTAGAAAATAATAATTTAACAGAAATTATAATGAAAAAATTTGAGAATATAGATCCGTCTGCTTACTGCTATCTGCCTCTAAATAGCCGTTCAAAGCTACTTTATCATAATAGGCACACTATTAATTTCTTAGAAAAATAAAAAAATGAAAGTAGTAATTTTTTTTGTGTCACTACTATATATTATTTTAGAAATTGCTTTGAGAGTAAGATTTTTAGATATAGCGGGTGTATCAACATCAAATATAAAGATTATTGAAACTGTAGAGGTTATAGGTAGAGCTATAGCCTCTTTAGGTTTTTCTATACTTATATCTTCATTTTTACATTCAAAAATAAAAGAAAAAAAAGTTTTGAAAAGCATTTCCTTTTCAGTAATAGCATTTATTGCATTCTTTTTTTCTCAAAAATATATTATTGAGTTTTCTACTAAAAACGTCTCAGGTAAAATAAAAGAAAGAGCATTTTATCTTGAAATAAAGAAAAACAACTTTTATAACATCAATGATGTTTTTAGAGATAATAATAAACAGGTTTTTTTTAATTTAGACGGTGAGATGGATGTAAAAGACAGAGTTTTTTATATTAATTACCCTCTTTCATATTATCATCTAAATGAAAATACAAATCCAACATTGGATCTGTCTCTTATACACATCTGACGCTGCCGACGATATGCAGTGTGTAG
>OJFL01000984.1_pt1 | contig 12304 bp, 10 predicted proteins | sample 1594131 | NCBI WGS metagenome assembly OJFL01 (sample SAMN05416782, study PRJEB24817) | seawater metagenome | isolation source: Sea water | place: Canada:Atlantic | collected 2013-07 | reverse complement strand
GCCGCCCAGTACCACTAATTGCGTTTTAATTTCGCTCATTGTGAACCTCAATCCTCTTTTTTGATTATGCTAACACACGATGCTTACGCACATAGGTGCTAGCATAACCTAAATACCGCCCTAAGGGCTTATAAAATCGTCGAAAATGTTAATCATATTGTAAACATTTTACGATTTTTTTTTAAAGTATAATTCTACGTAAGTCAGTAAGATTGGCAGCAACTTCTGCAGCAAACCTTGCACCTACCGCACCATCAATCACACGGTGGTCGTATGACAAGCTTAGCGGAACCATTAAACGAGGTTCAAATTCACTGCCATTCCACTTAGGTTTCATCTCAGATTTAGAGACACCTAAAATACCTACCTCTGGCGCGTTCACGATTGGTGTAAATGCCGTACCGCCAATACCGCCTAGGCTTGAAATAGTAAATGTGCCGCCCTGCATGTCTGCAGCTTTCAACTTACCTTCACGGGCTTTCTTCGATGTTTCGATAAGCTCGCGAGAAAGTTCTTCAATGCCCTTCTTATTGACGTCGCGAATAACGGGAACAACAAGGCCTCCTGGTGTTTCCACCGCGATACCAATATTGATGAACTTCTTGATAATTAAGCTTTCGCCATCGTCAGACAGTGAAGAATTAAATACTTCGTATTTTTCAAGTGCTTTAGCTACCGCTTTCATTACGAATACAAGTGGCGTGATCTTAAGACCAGACTTAACTTTCGCATGGTAAGCATTCTGCTCTTTACGGAAGTCTTCAACTTCAGTGATATCTGCTTCGTCGAACTGGGTAACGTGTGGGATAGTTGCCCAGTTACGATGTAAGAACGGACCAGAGATTTTCTGAATACGCGATAGCTTTTGCTCTTCAATTTCACCAAACTTGCTGTGATCGACAGGTTTAACCGGCACAATTTGAAGCACGTTGTCACCCACAGGCGCATTACCTGACGCGGCAGCAGTTTTAGGCTTAGCCAGTTCAGCTTTGACGTATTCTTGAACATCTTCCTTCAAAATACGGTTCTTGCGACCAGAACCTTTAACCAGGGTAAGATCTACACCAAACTCACGCGCAATACGACGTACTGATGGAGAGGCATGAGCTTTTCCACCGTTGTCTTGAGCCGACTCTTGTTTAGCTGGCGCAGACTTTTGCTCTGATGCACTCACAGTTGATGCATTAGCAGCTGCAGCCTGTTTAGGCGCTTCTGACTTGCTTTCAGCTTTACTTTCATTCGCGTTGCTAGCTTCTTTGCCTGAAGACTGCTTGTCAGCAGATTCGGCGCTTGCCGAAGAGCCGCCACTAGTTTCTAATTTAACGACTAGTGTGCCTTGCTTAACCTTATCGCCTGTTTTGATAAAGACTTCTTTGATGGTACCCGCATGTGTTGAAGGTACATCCATAGTGGCTTTGTCGGTTTCTAGCGTTATTAGGCCGTCTTCTTTTTCAACAGTATCGCCGGCAGATACAAGCACATCGATAACGTCAACTTCACCGTCTTCACCAATATCAGGTACTGCAACTTCGATAGTCTCGCTGCTTGCTTCTGCTTGAGGTGCTGATTCTTGTTGGCTCGACTCTTCGCTAGAAGACGCTTCTGATTTTTCAGCTTTCTCAGTTGAAGACGACTCGCTTGAACCGCCTTCACCAGCAATTTCAAGCTTAATCACTACCGTGCCTTCTTTTACCTTATCACCATTACTGATAAGAACTTCTTTCACTGTACCTGCGTGTGTTGAAGGAACGTCCATCGTCGCTTTATCAGTTTCAAGGGTAATAAGACCATCTTCTTTATCGATGGTGTCGCCCACTGAAACCAATACATCGATTACGTCAACTTCATCGTCAGAACCGATATCCGGAACGGCAACTTCAATCACTTCGCTGCCGCCAGACGCAGCGGGCGCTGCATCTGACTTGCTTTCTTCTTTTGGTGCTTCTTCTTGCTTAGGCGCTTCTTCTTGTGACGCGTTGTCTGAAGATGTTTCTTCAGCGCTGCTCTCATCCGAACTGTCACCACCTGCAGCCTTCATTTCACCAATCACATCGCCTTCTTTGATTTTATCGCCTACTGATACAGACAGGCTTACAATCTCACCTTCAAACGGTGCTGGGATGTCCATAGACGCTTTGTCACTTTCTACAGTAACAACGCCTTCCTCTGCCTCAATGTTGTCGCCTACGGCAACACATAGCTCGATAACTTCAACTTCGTCACCGCCTACGTCGGGTACGATAATCTTTTGAATATCTGACATATGTAAAATACCTTATCTGGCTTACGCGTAAAGTGGGTTAAGTTTTTCAGCGTTTATATCAAAACGCTTAATGGCTTCTGCCACCACTTTCTTCTCAACGTCACCGCGCTGAGCTAATTCGTAAAGTGATGCCACCACAATGTACGACGCATTAACTTCAAAGTGTGTACGCAAGTTTTCACGGCTATCGCTTCGACCAAAACCATCTGTACCTAGGCAGCGATATTCAGTATCGATAAACGCGCGTACTTGATCAGAGTAGTTCTTCACATAGTCAGTGGCAGAAATTGCTGGACCTGCATCTTTCGTAATCACCTGACCGATGTAAGGGACTTTTTGCTCGGCTTCTGGGTTTAGCATGTTCCAACGTGCTATGTCTTGACCTTCGCGGGCTAGCTCGTTGAATGAGGTTACCGAGTAAACGTCAGACGATACGTTGTAGTCTTCACAAAGAATCTGCGCTGCTTTACGTACTTCGTTCAAGATAGTACCTGAGCCCATTAACTGAACGTTAAGCTTAGACTTGTCGTTTTCAACGCGCTCTAGCTTGTAGATACCTTTAATGATTTTCTCTGCAATATCATCTTCTTCTGGCATTGCAGGGTGCTGATAGTTCTCGTTCATCAGCGTTAGGTAGTAGAAGATATTTTCGTTGTTACCGTACATACGACGCAGACCGTCTTGAATGATAACCGCCACTTCGTAACCATACGTTGGGTCGTAAGTAATACAGTTTGGAATTAGGTTCGCCTGAACATGTGAGTGGCCATCTTGATGCTGTAGACCTTCACCATTTAGTGTTGTTCTACCTGCTGTTGCACCCAAAAGGAAACCACGTGCTTGGCTATCGCCAGCCGCCCATGCTAAGTCGCCAACGCGTTGGAAACCAAACATCGAATAGTAAATGTAGAACGGAATAGTGGTAGCGTTACAGGTTGAGTAAGACGTACCTGACGCAACCCACGATGCCATTGCACCTAACTCGTTAATACCTTCTTGTAGTACCTGACCTTTCTTATCTTCGCGATAGTAAGCCACTTGGTCGGCATCTTGTGGAACGTATTTTTGGCCTTCGTTAGCGTAAATACCAACCTGACGGAACAAGCCTTCCATACCGAACGTACGAGCTTCATCAGGAATAATGGGTACAATGCGCTTGCCAATTTTCTTGTCTTTAAGCAAAGCGTTTAGTACTCGTACAAATGTCATGGTAGACGACACCTGACGATCGCCAGATCCTTTCAGAATGGCGTCAAAAGCTTTAAGTTCTGGCACTTCAAGCTGCTCTTCAGCCTGCTCTCTGCGCGCGGGTAAATAACCGCCAAGCGCTTCACGACGCTCTTTAAGGTACTTAAGCTCTTCGCTGTCTTCTGGGAAGCGGTAGTAAGGAAGGTCGGCAATTTTGTCGTCTTCTACCGGAATGTTGAAACGATCGCGGAATTTCTTAATAGATTCCACGTCCATTTTCTTCACGTTGTGCGCAACGTTTTGTGCTTCACCTGAAGAGCCAAGACCAAAACCTTTTACAGTTTTCGCTAGTATTACCGTTGGACGACCTTTGGTGTCGATAGCTTTTTGATACGCAGCAAATACTTTAACCGGATCGTGTCCACCACGGTTCAAGCGCCAGATATCATCATCTGAATAGTTAGCTACAAGCGCTTTTGTTTCTGGGTACTTGTTGAAGAAGTTTTCGCGGGTGTATTTTCCGCCTTTAGCTTTACAGTTCTGGTATTCACCGTCTACGGTTTCACCCATAAGCTGAATTAGCTTACCAGACTTATCGCGCGCAAGAAGTTCATCCCAGTAACTACCCCAAATAACTTTAACCACTTCCCAGCCTGCGCCGCGGAATGTGCCTTCAAGTTCTTGGATAATCTTGCCGTTACCGCGTACAGGGCCGTCTAGGCGCTGTAAGTTACAGTTGATAACAAATGTTAGGTTGTCTAGGCCTTCGCGAGACGCTAAGCCAATTGCACCCAATGATTCTGGCTCATCACACTCACCATCGCCCATGTAGCAGTACACGCGCTGCTCTGAACAGTCTTTTATACCACGATTGGTTAGGTACTTAAGGAAGCGAGCAGTATAAATAGCTTGAAGTGGACCTAAGCCCATAGAAACCGTTGGGAACTGCCAATAATCTTTCATCAAGTGAGGATGAGGGTACGATGATAAGCCATCGCCAGCACACTCTTGACGGAAATTGTTTAGCTGCTCTTCAGTTAAATTACCTTCAATGAAAGAACGAGCGTAGATCCCCGGAGAAATATGCCCTTGAGCAAAAATAAAATCGCCGCCGTTGCCATCTTTTGGCGCTTTAAAGAAGTGGTTGAAACCCACATCGTACAGCATGGCTGAAGAGGCAAAGCTACCAATGTGACCACCAAGTTCTAGATCTTTCTTAGACGCTCGCAATACTATCATTAGTGCGTTCCAACGAATTGCTGCACGAATACGCGCTTCAATCGTTAGGTCGCCAGGCATGTTAGGTTCTTGCGCCGCAGGGATAGTGTTGATGTACGCAGTTGTTGCGTCATACGGTAAGTGTGCTCCGCTACGACGAGCTTTATCAACTAGCTTCTCAAGTAAGTAATGAGCGCGTTCTACACCTTCCTCTTCGAATACAGACTCGAGGGCATCTAGCCACTCTTTAGTTTCTTGAGGATCCACATCTTGGTGCATCATATCAGTCATGGTGCCATCCTATTTTTGCTTATATAGAAAATCCTCCTTGTGCATGGCTAAGCCCCTGCATTTAAGGAGGAAAACTAAACTACGTTGTACTCACAGTGACCCGTTCTGGCTCACCTGCTGTTGCAGTGGCACGGGAATACCCCGACCGGCCTCTGCGAATAATTAACCGTGTGCTCGGTGCGCGCGGCTAAATCTCTAAACGGCGCAACGCTCGCTGAACACGAGTGTCGCGCTGATTAATGGTTAATAGCGTTTTTTCAATAAACGCCAAATGTGTATTGCATGCCTGTCGCGCTGCTTCTGGATCTTGTGAAGCAATGGCTTCAACAATTTCGCGACGCTGCTTTGCAATATCTGCAACCGCATCGCTATGCACAGCAAGCATGTCTAAATTTCGTTCTATGTTGTCTACCAACATACTTTGCATGGTGCTCATTACATGTAGCAGAACCATGTTATGAGAAGCCCTGGCCATGATGATATAAAATCGGCCTAGCGCTTCCGCTTGTTCTCGCTTGCTCTCATTGGCTTTTGGTGCTGGAAGATTGTTAAGCGCTTGCTTGAGCGCGTTGTAATCTTCGGGCTGACCTCGAAGCGCCGCGTAATACGCAGACATACCTTCTAACGCATGTCTAAATTCGAGCAAATCGAACTGTGTTTCTGGTCGCGCACTCACTAAGTCCATCAGTGGGTCTGTCATAGCAGAATTGAGATTGCGATTGACGAATGTGCCGCCACCCTGCTTTCTTTCTACTAAACCGCGGGCTTGCAGGTTACCAATGGCTTCACGTAAAGAGGGACGAGACACATCAAACTGCTGCGCTAATTCGCGCTCAGGCGGTAACTTTTGCCCGGCTAAAAGCGAACCATCAAGAATCATAGATTCAAGCTGCTCGGTAATAACATCTGCTAGTTTTTTTCGCTGCTGACGCATGCGGCCTTGTCTTCCTTTGTTGAAGTCCTATTGTGAAGTTCTTTGCTGAAGTCCTTTGGTATCAATAACAGTTGTGAATGCACTGAATACATCAGTTAAATATTCTCACAACGAAAATTGGTAATACCATTTTACCTATACAGTTTAAGGCAGATCGATTTAGAGGTAAATACTCTCAAGCATAGCAAACCTTGCTCAGTTTGCAGCGTGTAAAGCTTTATAATTGAATTTGTTAAGAAAAGTTTTCTCATCATTACTGGTCTGATGAGAAAGAAAAGAAGGAAATAGCGACAAAAAGGTCTGATATAGCGGCAGTTTTTTATTAGACCAACTATTCCCCAACAGGTAAATGTAAAAAATAATCGCTATGCCAAGCTGCCAATAACCGTAAGTGCAGACGTAACAACCAGTAAAAAAATAACATTACGTTTTGCTAATTTTACTAAAACCTTGGGTTCAACAGCTGCATTTTCAGCCTGCAATGCCTGTTCTTCAGGCGTGAGCATTTCCGCTTTTGCTGAAATAATCGTCAACACATCGTAAGCGGATATATCAAGTTGCAGCGCGTGCTTTATCCACTCGGGCAATGCCCTTGAAAAATGCCCCATCATTAGCATTCCAAATGTGGTGATACGCACTGGAACGTAATCTAGTGCGAACATAAGGCGACCAGCAGTTTCTCGCAAAGGATGTTGTGCCGCGCAGAGTGCTTCCGTTGTGCTTCTACTAAAACTGTAAAACAGTGCACCGGGCGCACCAAAGGCCATAAACCACAGCATAACGGCTGCGTAATGCTGATAATTAAGCCAGGTTAAGTGTTGCCCAAAGCTTTTTCCCTGTACTTGAGCACTTCCTTGATTCTTTTCTTCGTATTCACCGTCTTCGTTTTCACCGTTTTCATTTTCACTCTGTGTATTCGCGCAATGACCAAGCTGGTCTGTATACATGCTGCAGGCTTGCAAGTCGTTACGTTCAGCTGCGTTTAAAAAGCATTTGTAAGTTGCTCTTAAGGCTGGGCAGCCAATACACAGGAATAGAACAATACTTTGCTCAATAAAGGTAAGAAAAGCACCCAGCAGAAAATACTCAACAGCGGCTAAAATGACAGCCGGGGCCAGCAAACTACTATACAAAACTGCAGAATTGCTTTTCTTTCCTATCCATCCTTTACCTGTAAGCCATTCTCTGTATTGACTAGCATATTTTTCAATGTGCCAATTCGGTTCTTTACTTATCAGCCGTTCCAAGCTTAAAACTAATAGCAAACTCATTAAAATCATGTGATAGGTCGCTTCTTCTTTATTGGTTTATTTGTTTGTACGTTTGTTCATTTTTTGCATCATATTTCGTTGTGAGCTCGCATACTTGATAAATAGCTTGCAGCAATGCTTATATCAAATGAGTCAGGCTTTTTCTGTAACGCGCCCAATCGAAAGCTTGTCCAGGATCAGTTTTTCTCCCCGGAGCGATATCGTTGTGACCTACAATACGCCCTAACGTAATGTCTGGGTAGTGCTTAACGATAAACTCGGTTAGCTCTGTTAATGCAGCGTACTGCTCGTTGGTGTATGCCAGCGTATCTGTGCCTTCAAGCTCAATACCAATTGAGAAGTCATTACACCTGCTTTTCCCCTGAAAAGTGGACAGACCTGCATGCCATGCACGTTCATTAAATGGCACAAACTGTTCTACTTTGCCCGTGCGGTAAATAACGCAGTGGGCAGATACCCTCAATCCGGCAATTTCTTGATAAAATGGATGCTCAGTAGGGTCGAGCTCACCCATAAACAAATCTCTTATCCCCGACGTACCAAAATGTGAGGGTGGCAGAGAGATATTGTGAATAACTAATACGTTCACCACGGCTCCATCAGGACGTGCATCGCAGTGCGGAGAAGGCAAAAGAGTGGCGTTGTGGTAAATTGTCATGTCGCAAATCTTCTTATCGTAACGTGGTGCAAGTGATGAGTGTGAACTACCCAGTGACTAAAGTTCACTGGGCTTCTAAAGCCTAGCTTTGATACTAGGCTGCTTCTTTTTTCTCAGATCCTTCAACCAACTTCGATAATTCGAAGACTTTCATTTTAATGATTGATTTCTGCTGAGATGTGGGCATAACCCTCGCGACGATTCCAGTCGCAACTAAGTCTAATTCACCTGTCTTAGCAATGCTCTTTGCCGCAGAGAGATCTCGGCTTTGATAGGTGTTGCACGCCGTACAGGTAAAATATCGTTCGTTCAATGACAATGCATGCTGTTGATCGCACTCGCTGCAAATACCTGTAGATTTTTCAAATCGACCAATTTCGTGATAGAGCTTACCTTTCAGCTCTGCTTTATACTTCGAAAGCTGGGTGATTAAGCCCATCACATTGTCGGCCACCATGCTGCCGTTGAACTGCTGCATTGCTTTTATGTTCAAATCTTCAAACACCAGAATATCGGTTTCATTGGTTATCTGTCGTGATATTTGATGTGCAAAGTCGAGTCTTTGCCGTGAGATTTTGCCATGAAGCTTATTGATGCGTTGTTTTGTTTTTTGCCAGCGATTAGAGCCTTTGTTTCGCCTTGCAAGCTGGCGTTGTAAGTGCGTTAATTTCTCTTTCGAGCGTTTTAAAAACTTGGGGTTGTCGGCGGTAAAACCATTTGAGCCTACAACCGTTTGTTTTGAATTAATATCAAAGCCAGTGATGGAATTTAAAACACGAAGCGCTGTTTTACACTCAACTTCCTGAGTGATGCTACATTCCCACTTTCCGTGTCGGTATTGAATGGTGACGGTCTTAATTTGGCTCATTAAGTCGCGGTGCAAGATGATTGGCACTTTACCCACCTTTGGGATGCTAATAGCGCCATTTTCAATACGTATGCAATTAGAATTGTTCACCGCTCGAAAGCTATCATTATGAAGCTTTTTTTGCTTATAAGAGACTTTATGTTTTGGGAAGTGCTGCAAACGGCCTTTTGAAAATGCGTTCTTGAGTGCTGTTTCCAAGTCTCTTGCAACTTGCTGAGCTGCTGCTGAATCGAACGCTTTTATCCAAGCAAACTCTTCAAAAGCCTTAAGTTCTTTGAGTAGCGAAGCCATATCCTTGTAAAACAAGAACGTCGTGTCAAACTCGTAGCGCCGCATAGTTTCAGACAACAACAGGTTCCAAATGCCACGCGCTGTTGCACCAAACTCGATGAGTTTCGCTTCCTGCTCTGGCGTTGGGTTGAGCCTGTAATTGTATCTGAGCGTCTTTTTCATATACTGTATAGACTACTGTATAAGCATGAGTTGTCAAGATGGATTATGAAACAAAATCACACTGTAAATATCTTATAGCTTTACACTTAATATTGGTTGTTAAGTACAGAAAACAGCTACTGATTGGTGAACTAGGTCAATTTCTTAAGGCGACAATTAAACAACTCTCGATGGAGTCAGATTTCGATATTGAAGAGATTGAAATCGACAAAGATCATGTCCATATTTTAATGACTATTTCGCCCAAATACAGCATTTCTCAGCATGTTAGAAATATCAAACAACTGACTACACACAAAATATGGTGCTACAGTCCAAACCTCAAAAAGCAGTTTTGGAAGGAAAGAACATTCTGGTCAGACGGCTATTTTGTCTGCTCCGTTGGAAATGCTAGTGCAGAAACAATCCGAAGATATATTTAGGAACAAGGCTAGCGATTCATCCCAGCGACTAAAGATCGCTGGGTTTTCTCGCAAAATATTTGATAAAAGTTATTCGGTGATTGGTTGAGACCTGTTTTTAATCTCTTTTACAAAAAACCGATTACATATAGAAGTGTTACATTGCTACGCTACCAATAGCAATCAGAATAAAAACAAGGCAGTAACGTATCATCTGCATAGCATCTGTTTGAGGTATTGATGTTTTATCATGGAGCACTATTACAGTGCCATGTAGCGTCATGCAGCGTCATTCATTTACATAAGCAAAAAGAGGTAAGAGAGTAATGTCTCAGGAACAACACGAAACAAGTGCTGCTGGCAAATGGATGGTGGTTCTTGCCTGGGTCTGCGGTCTGGGACTGCTGGTTTTTGTATTCTCAGACCTATTGGAAAAACAGGTAAACCCCAACAGTGACCCAATTTCTGAGCGAATGGGTGCACAAACCGAGGTGCGTCTAAAGCAAAATCGTCAGGGGCATTATGTAACCAGTGGCTTCATTAATGGTGAAGAAGTTATTTTCTTAGTTGATACCGGAGCTACCGACGTTGCCGTTCCCGCCCATTTAGCAAACAAATTGCAATTACAGGCTGGCCGCCAGGGGCTAGCGCGAACCGCCAATGGCACGGTTAGAATTGCCGAATCGACAATAGATACTCTTCGCATTGGCGATATTGAGCTACGAAACGTAAAGGCAAACTTAAACCCTGGTATGCAAGATAACCATATTTTGCTTGGAATGAGCGTTCTTCGCCAATTAGAGTTTACTCAGCGTGGCGATTGGTTAATATTGCGTACCCTGTAAAAAAGACAACCTGAAAAGATAATAGCGATGAAGATAACATCACCCGATATAGACGCCATACGCGAGCAAGTTTCTTTAGCATTAATAGAAGATTTGGGCGGAGAGCTTAATGCCGATAATGATATTACCGCCAACCTTATCGACAAAGATGTAACGGCTAGTGCGACAATTATCACCAGAGAACCTTGCGTTATTTGCGGCGTGGCATGGGTAAATCAGGCATTTGCACTTATTGACGAATCGGTAACGGTAACCTGGCATGTTGAAGATGGTGACAGCGTAGCTGCTGATACCGTACTGGTGAGTTTGTCTGGCTCTGCCCGCGCTATTCTTACCGCTGAGCGCACCGCACTTAACTTCTTGCAAACTTTATCTGCCAGCGCAACCGTCACTGCTTTTTACACAAAGTTTTTGCAAGGTACGAAAACGAAAATTCTAGATACCAGAAAAACGCTTCCTGGCCTGCGATATGCGCAAAAATACGCTGTTCGCTGTGGCGGCGGACAAAATCACCGCGTTGGGCTATTTGATGCATTTCTAATAAAAGAGAATCATATATTCTCTTGTGGCGGCATTGAAAAAGCGGTGAGCCGGGCTAAAGAAACTATGCCCGGTAAAACAGTAGAAGTAGAAGTGGAAAGTATCGACGAGTTCAAGTTAGCGCTTGAGGCCGGTGCAGACGTAGTGATGTTAGATAACTTTACTAACGAACAGATCCAACAGGCAGTGGCGCTTAATAACGGTAAGTGTAAGCTTGAAGTGTCTGGCAATATTACCGACGAGAGACTGTCTTCTTTATCTAAGCTAGGCGTGGATTACATATCTTCCGGTGCATTAACCAAGCATGTGCAGGCGATAGATTTATCGCTGCGTATAAATTTGGACTAATATATAGTGCAGGCTTAAGTAATAGTTCGTTAGTGTTTAAGAGAACCTGGGCTTGATGCTGTGTGCTTAAATTGTGTTTTGAGGCATACGCTGGTTAATTACTTGCAAATATTCGCAAAATAAAAATGAAGACGGGAACAGCGATAGCGGTCAACACTTAGAACATTAAATCTTGAGTATTGTATTGCCCGATATACGTCGAAAGCAAAAAGAGTTTTATACGAAAGTTCAATGACATAGACCTGCAAAGGTACAGGTGAACGTGTCATACTTGTTGAGTCAGACATAGGTATAGCTCTAGATACTTGTCAGTGACAAATAAAATTCTATACTGAGTAACAAGTACCAGGGGCGTTTAAGGACGACTCGGGTATAAACGTCAATTTGAATTTATTTAATTTTAGCGTGTTATACGCGTCCCGGAGAAAGACCATGATGAAAATGAATAAAACAAACCAAAAAGGTTTCACCCTAATCGAATTAATGATTGTTGTTGCAATCATCGGTATTCTTGCAGCGATAGCGTTGCCTGCTTATCAGAACTACACGCAGAAAGCGAAGTTTACAGAAGTATCGAACGCAACTGCTGCAGCAAAAACCGCAGTAGAAGTTTGTTATGCATCAACTGCTGATTTGGCTCAATGCGCTGCGGGTGACAATGGGGTCCCAGCAGATGTCACAGCCTCTGCCGCTGGCGTTACTCCTGCGATTGTTGGTGTGACTACGAACGCGACTGGCCAAATACAAGCGACAGCGTACGCGGATATGAACATTCAGGGTGGGGCTGGCACTTATACGCTGCAGGCTACTGAGAGTAATGGCCGTCTACTTTGGGAAGTAACGTGTGACCCCGTAACTCTTTGTTAAAAATGTAGCATATAGATAGTCTAAAGCCTGGTAGACACTGGGCTTTTTTTATTTGCGAGGGTTTACTAGTGGCGAAAGCAGTTGCAACATTCACTTGGCAAGGTAAAGATAGACAAGGTCAATCACGTAAGGGAGAAGTGCTGTCTCTTATACACATCT
>OJFL01000983.1_pt1 | contig 12333 bp, 10 predicted proteins | sample 1594131 | NCBI WGS metagenome assembly OJFL01 (sample SAMN05416782, study PRJEB24817) | seawater metagenome | isolation source: Sea water | place: Canada:Atlantic | collected 2013-07 | reverse complement strand
GATTTCTGCCTGTCTCGTGGGCTCGGAGATGTGTATAAGAGACAGTTCTAAAACATATTCTCAAATTAAGGCTTTGCTTAACACCTATGAGGGTTATATTCAAACCGATAATTCTGGCAAAAATTACAACAGACAATACCAAAACTTACAGGTAAGAATTCCATCTAAAAACTTTCAAGTTATTATAGATAGCATTTCTCAGAGCGTAAACTACTTTGATACAAAGTCTATTTCCAGACAAGATGTAACAGAAGAATTTATAGACCTTACAGCACGCTTAAAGGCTAAACGAGAATTAGAATCAAGATATATACAGCTTTTATCTAAAGCAAATACTGTAAAAGAAATTTTAGAAATCGAGAGAGAACTTTCTACAATTAGAGAAGATATAGAAGCTAAACAAGGAAGACTAGAGTATTTGCAAAGTCAAGTATCTCATAGCACACTAAACATAAATTTTTATAAGGAAATTTCTAATACTGGGATTACAGTTTCCTACGGAACAAAAATTGTGAATGCACTAAAGTCAGGTTGGTTCGGTATTTCTTCTGTATTTTTAGGCATCTTAACACTATGGCCATTACTTATAATAGGACTTGTAGTTGCAATTGTAATAAGACGTTGGTTAAAGTCTTCAAATAAAAACACTTCAAAATAATGAAAAAGCGCATTATACTTTCGGTAGTAGCTGTCGGTATTTTTTTTACAACAGTAAGTTTTAAAAATGATTTCTTCGAAATTGCTAAGCAGATAGAGATTTTTACTACGCTGTTTAAGGAATTAAACATGAATTATGTAGATGAAACAAACCCTGCAGAACTTATGGATACTGCCATAAAATCTATGTTAACAGAATTAGATCCTTATACTAAATTTTATAATGAACAAGATGTAGAAACAGCACGTATTCGAAACTCTGGAGAGTATACTGGTATCGGAGCATCTGTAAAAACACGAGACGATAAAATTACAATCATAGAGCCTCATAAAGGCTATCCGGCAGATAATGCAGGCCTTAAAGCTGGAGATGAAATTATAAAGATAGGAGATATCGTACTGTCAGATTTTGATAGTGACGCTGGAGAGTTATTAAAAGGATCACCAGGTAGTGAAGTACAGGTTACCTATTTACGACAAGGAAAACAAGAAACAACCACGTTAAAAAGAGGAAAGATAGATGTTGAAGCAGTGCCATATTATAAACTACTAGAAGATAATACTGGTTATATAGTGTTATCTAAATTTAATGCTAAAGCGTCTACCCAAGTTATTGATGCTTTAAAAACATTAAAAGCAGATGGTGCCGATAAAATTATCTTAGACCTAAGAGGAAATCCTGGAGGCTTATTAAGTGAAGCTATAAATGTGACAAATATTTTTATACCAAAAGGAGAGTTAGTTACTACCACAAAGTCTGTTATAAAGAAGTATAATAGAACGTATGTTACTAAAAATGAACCTGTAGATACTGAAATTCCATTAGTGGTTTTAATTGATGGACGTAGTGCATCTGCCAGTGAAATTGTTTCTGGAGGCTTGCAAGATTATGACAGAGCTGTAATTGTTGGCGCAAGAAGTTTTGGGAAAGGCTTAGTGCAAAGACCAAAACAGCTTACTTATGGCACACAACTTAAAGTAACTATTTCAAGATACTACACACCAAGTGGTCGTTGTATACAAGCATTAGATTATTGGAATAGAGACGAAGATGGTAATGCAGTGCGAACAAAATCTGCAGAATATAATGAGTTTAAAACTAAAGCAGGCCGAAGTGTTTTTGATGGCGGCGGCGTACTTCCAGATGTACAGTTAGAAACCTCTAAATTTAGTGGCGTAACATCAGCGTTAGTTCAAGATGAAGCCATTTTTAACTTTGCCACAAACTATTACTACACTCATAAGTTAGAGTCGCCAGAAGATTTTAAATTTACTAGCTCAGATTTTTCAGACTTCAAAGAATTTTTAAAAACCACTAACTTTAAGTATACTACTCAAACCGAAAAGGAATTAAAAGAAACGCTTGAAATTGCAGTTAAAGAAGAGTTTGATGATGATGTGCAGAATAACTACAATAACTTTCTAGCATCTATACAACAAGCCAAGACAAAAGCTATAGATGATAAGAAGCCAGAAATAGAACGTCTTATAACAGATGAGATTATAAAGCGTTATTTCTACAAAGAAGGTCTTTATGATTATTATGTTATTAATAATCCAGAGATAGAAGAGGCAAAGAACATACTAAACAGTACAAACAGGTACTCTAAAATTTTAAAATAAATCACAATCATAAATGAGGGTATAGGATTATTAATGTCCTCTCATTTTTTGTAAATTCCCATCATTAAATCTAGATAATGATTAAAAAGACAGTAAAAGACGTAGAAGCAGCATTGCAAGGCGTACAAGATGGCATGACATTTATGTTAGGCGGTTTTGGATTAAGCGGCATACCAGAAAATGCAATTGCACATTTAGTAAAATTAAACGTAAAAGACATTACGTGTATTTCTAACAATGCAGGTGTAGATGATTTCGGTTTAGGGTTGTTGCTTCAAAAAAAGCAAATACGAAAAATGGTATCGTCTTACGTTGGAGAGAACGATGAGTTTGAACGTCAAATGCTAAGTGGTGAGTTAGAAGTGGAGCTTATTCCACAAGGTACCTTGGCAGAACGATGCCGCGCTGCACAAGGAGGATTTCCTGCATTTTTCACACCAGCAGGTTATGGTACAGAAGTAGCCGAAGGTAAAGAAGTACGAGAGTTTAACGGGAAGATGTATGTGCTGGAAGAAGCATTTAAAGCAGATTTTGCATTTATAAAAGCTTGGAAAGGAGATGAAGCAGGAAATTTAATCTTTAAGGGTACAGCTCGAAACTTTAATCCAAATATGTGTGGTGCTGCAAAGGTTACTGTTGTAGAGGTAGAAGAGTTAGTTAAGCCAGGTGAGTTAGACCCTAACCAAATTCATATTCCGGGCATATTTGTACAACGAATTTTTCAAGGTGAACGCTATGAAAAGCGAATTGAACAAAGAACAGTAAGACAAAGAGATTAAGCAATCATCAAAATTTTCAAATTGAGTATATGTTAGATAAAAATGGAATAGCACAACGCATAGCTAAAGAAGTTAAGGATGGTTACTATGTAAACTTAGGCATTGGGATACCAACATTAGTTGCAAACTTTGTGAGAGATGATATCGATGTAGAGTTTCAAAGTGAGAATGGTGTTTTAGGAATGGGGCCATTCCCTTTTGATGGTGAAGAAGATGCAGATGTCATTAATGCTGGTAAACAAACTATTACAGCCTTGCCAGGCGCAAGTTTTTTCGACTCTGCTACAAGCTTTAGTATGATTAGAGGCCAACACGTAGACCTTACAATTCTTGGTGCTATGGAAGTAGCAGAAAATGGAGATATTGCCAACTGGAAAATACCAGGTAAAATGGTAAAAGGAATGGGCGGAGCTATGGATCTTGTGGCAAGTGCAGACAATATTATAGTGGCAATGATGCACACTAACCGTGCTGGAGATTCTAAATTATTAAAACGCTGTAGCTTACCGTTAACTGGAGTAGGTTGTGTAACTAAGGTGGTTACAAACCTTGCAGTGTTAGAGGTTACTAAAGAAGGCTTCAAGCTTTTAGAACGAGCGCCAGGCGTTAGTGTAGATGAAATACAAAAGGCAACAGAAGGTACACTCATTATAGATGGAGATGTTCCAGAAATGAAGCTTTAATTGTATAAAATAAGCCTTTAATGCAAATTTAATAATGACTCAAGAAGAGAAGATTAAACAATTAGAGGCTGAAAACAAAAAGCTAAGAGACACCTTTGCGTCTCAAAAAGAATCTAAGCGAAAACGAAGAAAATTAGGGTGGAGCTTTTTAAAACATTCTTCAGGTATGGTTTTGGGTGTAAAGCTCAAAACTTCAATCGAAGATTTTTTAAACGAATTAGGAGATGACCGTCGTGTTTCTCGTGAAACATTGTCCAATTTACTTTCTGCAGTTGTATTAAGGCTTACTAGAGTTGGTTTCTTATTGGTGCTTACGGCAATTTTACCTTCAGTTTTACTTATTTTTCAAACTTATTACCTTGCCAAGCAAACCACGTTAATAGATGATCAGAAAACACTATTTCAAAATCAGAATATTCGTTTAGATCAACAAACCTATTTGCAAGAAGCAGAACGTCGTGGCAATGTCATTATTTTATTAGATAACATGATTAAGGATGTTAATGATGAAATAGACAGAACACCTTCAAACAGAATTTCTAAACCAACTACAGGTCGTTTAATTGCTTTAAGTAAAATGCTAAAGCCATATCGTTACTTAAAGAATGATAGTCTTACAGAACGCGTTCTAAGTCCAGAACGAGGCTATTTGTTATTGTCTTTAATTGAAAGTGATTTAAGTTTAAAGCTAAGTTCTAACACGTCACTAAACGGATCTTTATTAGAACGATTAGATTTTAGTTATGCAGAAATGGTGGGCGTTTCCATCATTAATGAGGATTTATTAAATATTAATCTGTCTTATGCAGACCTAAGTAATTCAAATTTTAGTGGGAACGATTTTGAAAATGCAGATTTTAAATATGCAGATTTAACCAATACAGTTTTAGATTTAGCAAACCTGGAATCTACTAACTTTAAAGGCGCTATTCTTAAAAACACAAGTTTCAAGCGTGCAGATCTAACAAAGGCAGACTTAAGTTTAACAGACCTTAGAGGCGCAGAGTTCTCTGTTAAATCGCTTAAAGGAGCAACACTTACAAATGCAAGGGTTTCAGAAAATTTTAGTGTAACAATGAGTAAGCAACTAAATAAAACAGACTATGCCTGGTTTGCAGAGACCTATGAGGTTGTTGAGGTAGATGATGATAACTACCAAATTCTTAAAAAATAATTACCTAGGATTTCTAGGAGCTTGCCTTGTGCCGCGTTCTTCAATATCTGTTAGCTTGTAATACAGTAGTTTACCACGCTCTGTGTAGGAAATTATAACGTCATTAGAGGACAATTTGAAAGAACCATTTTTAGAAAATTGAGGTGGTTTATTTCCATATTCTTTTACAGGATCGGCATTTAAGATACGGTCAGTTTGTTTAGGAAACTTCCCTACATACACCGTAGGCGCACGTAGTTCAGGCTTTAATTCAACTTGTTTATCCCTAAAGAAAACCTCTTTTAATTCAATAGAGTTTAAATTCTCTTTTAAAACTATGGTAACGTGTATTCCTGCAGGAGATGTTCTTGTATGTTGAGGCCAATCTTGATAATAATACTCAACTATTTCAAAAGGCACCTGTTCTTGTAGCACAAAGTTTTGTAGCTGCTGGCTTGAAGAACAACTGGAAAAAAACACTAAGGGAATAATACCATAAAGTAAAGTAGCTAATTTCATAATATTGAGATTTTCAGTTTAAAGGTACAAAACAAATTAAGTGCCAAAGCGTTGTAAAACAATGATAAGACCTAACTAAAAGAGCATTTGTGTTAATAAAAACTTAAAAATAATTTAAGACTATGTTTTACATAGTCTGTTTGGTTATTTTCGTCGACAATTCATCAATCAATTAAAAATCAACACTCTTGAAAAACGTTTACTTATTTTTAGCAGTCTTCTTCATTTCGATAACATCTATTGCTCAAAGTGTTACTATAAAAGGAACAATAGTAGATGAGACCTCGAAAACACCTTTAGAAGCAGCAACTGTTTTTGCAGAAAAAGTTTCAGATAGTACATTAATAACCTATTCCATTTCAGACAGAGCAGGTCTTTTCTTATTAGAAACAGAATCTAATTTACCAGAAATGCGAGTAAATATTAGTTTTACTGGCTACGCTGGCTATTCTAAAGTTGTAAAGATAAACTCCTCAGAAATAGATCTAGGAACCATTCCACTTGGTTTGCAGGCAGAATCTTTGTCAGACGTTGTAATTACTGCTACACGCGCACCAATTACTATTAAAAAGGACACATTGGAGTTTAACGTAAAGTCGTTTAAAACTAAGAAAGATGCCAACGTTGAAGATCTTTTAAAACAACTGCCAGGTGTTGAGGTAGATCCAGATGGCACCATAAAAGTTAATGGCAAGCCAGTAAACAAGATATTAGTTAATGGAAAACCTTTTTTTGGTAATGATCCTACAATTGCAACAAGAAACCTAACCAAGGATATTATCAAGAAAATACAAGTAACAGATACTAAAACAGATTCTGAGGCTTTTACCGGTGAAGATGGAGAGCAAACCAACAAAACCATAAACCTTACTATAGATGAAGATAAAAACAAAGGAATTTTTGGTAGGGTAGCTGCAGGAGCAGGCACCGATGAACGTTTTGAATATGCCGGACTTTTAAATTATTTTGATAACGATTTGCGAGTTAGCGTATTAGGTGGCGGTAATAATATTAACTCACCAGGTTTTAGTTTTGGAGAAATACAAAGGCTCTTTTCTAATACGCGTTCTGTAAGCTTTAACGGTAATGGCAGTTTTAATGTTGGTGGACGTTCTTTTGGTGGTGGCCAAGGTATTACTAACTCAAGAACAGCAGGCGTTAATTTTGCTAATGAATTATGGAAAAAAACAGACATTACTACAGATTATTTTTACTCTGCATCTAACTCATTTAATGACGAAGTTACTCAGCGAGAAAACATTTTGCCAGACAATAGGTTTATTACAAATTCTATATCAAGTTCAGACAGTAATATAGATTCTCATACAGTTAATGCTAGATTTAGGTCTGAAGTAGACTCAACATTTGTAATATTATTTAGACCTGAATTTTCATACAATACAGGACTTTCAAACTTTGATTCTAATGAAGAAAGCAGAACGATAGATGGTGAACTTACAAACCAATCTGAAGCCTCAACACAATCTGATAGAACAGGTACCAACTTTCAAGGAGAGTTAGACTTTACAAAGAAGTATGGTAAAAAAGGTGGATTTGTAAGGTTAGGAGTAGAAAACAATATTAATAAGGATGTAAACGAAAGATTCTTGTTTTCTAATACCGAAGTTTTTGGAGACACACCAGAAACAATTACAAGAAATCAATTTACAGATGGTGAAAATACAGACAATGGTTTTCAGGTCTCAGCAGATTGGAGAATTCCTTTAATAGAGAAAAAGCTATTCTTAAATGCTGAATATACCTACGAACAAAATACAAGAGAAGATAACCAGTCTGTATTTGACTTTAATGAAGCTAACCAAAACTATTCAGATTTTAATCTTGAACAGAGTACAGATTTTGAAAATAAGAATAGCAGTTCTGAACCAGAGTTAGGGTTGCAATACCAAACCGATAAATTAAGAGCCGGTTTTAGTGCTGGTTATATACATAGGACTTTAGAAAGTGACGATGCATTAAGAGACATTAATTTTGAAAACAATTTTGATGCACTAACACTTTCAAGTAATTTTAGATATAACTTTACTAAACAATCTAGAGCTTATATTAGTTATAGGCTCCGTAATGATGCCCCAAGCGTAAATCAACTATCTCCTTTTGTAGATGTGTCTAATCCACTAAACACTATACAGGGTAATCCAAACCTAAGCCCTTCTAACAATCATAATATTTATTTAGGATATAACTCCTACGATTTTAAAACCCAATCTGGAGTTTACAGCTATGGTAATGCCACATTTACTAATGATCGTGTGGTAGCTCAAACTACTGTTGATGAAAATTTTGTAAGAAACACAACGTATACCAATGTAAATGGTAATTACAATTTAAATTTTAGCATAGGAGTTAATAAACAAAAGAAGGTAGATTCTTTACAAAGTATACGTTACGGGCTTAGAGGAAGCATAAACGCCAACAGAAACGTAAACTTTAATAATGCAGTACAATATGCTAGTAGAACTGTAACGTATTCGCCATCTGTAAATATTGCCTATATATTAAAAGATAAGTTCGAGTTTAGACCATCTTACACACTTAACTATACAGAGAATAGCTTTAATTTAGACCTGTTTGAAGGTAGAGAGTACGTAAGACATACCATAAACCTTTTTACTACAGCTACGTTCTTCAAAAAGCTTGAATGGGTAAATGATGTAGATTATAATTACAATGCAGATGTTGCTGAAGGATTTGAGAAAAGCATCCTGTTCTGGAATAGTTCACTTTTATACTCATTTTATAACGACGCTTTTACCGCTTCTATTAAGGCGTATGATATCTTAAAGCAAAACAATAATACAAGACGAACAGCTACTCAAGATTATATACAAGATACACAAAGTACAGTACTACAACGTTATGTTATGTTTGGACTTAGTTATAAATTTAATACTCTAGGAAAAAAAGGCGAAACGAGAGAGTTTAACTGGAGAAGGCACTAGGCTTCAATAAAACTATTACACAAAAAAAAAGCTCCAAATAAAATTTGGAGCTTTTTTTAATTAGGAATAAAAATTATTAGTTATTCAATGCTTCTGCACCACCAACAATTTCTAATATTTCATTTGTAATACTTGCTTGTCTTGCTTTGTTGTAAGACAATTTAAGGCTGTCTCTAAGCTCTGTAGCGTTATCTGTAGCCTTATGCATTGCCGTCATACGTGCACCGTGCTCAGAAGCAAAAGAATCACGCATAGCTTTATACAATTGCATTTTTAAAGACTTAGGAATTAAGTCATTTACTATTTCCTCTTTAGAAGGCTCAAAAATATAATCTGATACGCTAGATGTATCAACATCATCGTTTTGTTTTGCTACTAATGGAAGAAACTGCTCATTCATTACAATTTGCGTAGCTGCATTTTTAAAACTATTGTAAACGATAACTATTTTATCGTATTCACGGTTTTTAAATTTAGCCATTAAATCTTCAGCAACTTCAGCAACATTTTCAAATGATAAATCATCAAAAAGGCTGTTGTTGTTTGTTGTAACTGTATGCGTTTTCTTAAGGATATCATTAGCCTTCTTACCAATAGTTATAACCTCTGTAGAAATACCTTTATATGTAGTTTCTGTAAGAGATTTAACTTTCTTAATAATGTTGGTATTAAAAGCTCCTGCTAATCCTCTGTTAGATGAAATAGCAACAATAAGCACTTTGTTTATCTGGCGCTCTTCTGCATAATCGCTTCCGCTATCTGCATCTAAAGTAGCGCTTAGACTTTGTAATAATTCAGTAAGCTTATTAGAGTACGGTCGCATTTTTGTAATAGCGTCCTGAGCTTTGTTCAACTTAGCAGCAGATACCATTTTCATGGCACTAGTAATCTGCATCGTTGAGCTTACCGATGTAATTCTATTTCTAAGTTCTTTTAAGTTTGCCATTCGTATTAAGAGTATAGATTAAAGAGTAAAGAATATAGGTGATCTTATTAGAGCACCTATACTCTAAAGTCTATGTCTTTGTTCTATTTAGTATTTACTAGAAAGCTCTGCAGCAACTTTTTCTAATGTGTTAGTCACTTCTTCTGTTAATTTTCCAGCTTTAAGTGTATCTAAAACATCTCTGTGCTTAGCATTTAAGTATTCTAAGTAATCTACTTCAAATTCTTTTACTTTGTTTACAGGAACCTTACGTAGTAAGTTCTTAGATCCAGCATAAACGATTGCAATTTGATTTTCTACAGTGTAAGGATCATTTTGACCTTGCTTAAGAATCTCAACGTTACGTTTACCTTTTTCAATTACATTTAAGGTTGCAGCATCTAGGTCTGATCCAAACTTAGCAAATGCTTCAAGTTCACGGAACTGTGCTTGGTCAAGCTTTAATGTACCTGCTACTTTCTTCATAGATTTAATCTGTGCAGAACCACCAACACGAGATACAGAAATACCTACGTTAATTGCTGGACGTACACCAGAGTTAAATAAATCTGAAGTTAAGAATATCTGCCCATCTGTAATAGAAATTACGTTTGTTGGGATATATGCAGAAACGTCACCTGCTTGAGTTTCAATAACAGGAAGTGCAGTTAAAGAACCACCACCTTTTACCTTATCTTTTAAGCTGTCTGGTAAGTCGTTCATATCTCTTGCAATACCGTCATCATTGATAACTTTTGCTGCACGCTCTAATAATCTTGAGTGTAAGAAGAAAACGTCACCTGGATATGCCTCGCGTCCTGGTGGACGACGTAATAATAAAGATACCTCACGGTAAGCAACAGCTTGCTTAGATAAATCATCATAAATAATTAATCCTGGACGACCAGTATCTCTAAAGTACTCTCCAATTGCAGCTCCTGCAAATGGTGCGTATACCTGCATTGGTGCAGGATCTGATGCGTTAGCTGCTACAATAGTAGTATAAGCCATTGCACCTTTGTCTTCTAGCGTCTTAGCAATACCTGCAACGGTAGATGCTTTTTGACCAATAGCAACATAAATACAATATACTGGCTCACCAGCATCGTAAAATTCTTTTTGATTTAAGATCGTGTCAATACAAACGGTAGTTTTACCTGTTTGACGGTCACCAATAACAAGCTCACGTTGTCCACGGCCAATTGGCACCATAGCATCAATAGATTTGATACCAGTTTGTAATGGCTCTGTTACAGGCTCACGATAAATAACACCTGGCGCTTTACGCTCTAATGGCATTTCGAAAGTTTCACCTTCAATAGGGCCTTTACCGTCTATAGGATTACCAAGAGTATCTACAACACGACCAACAATACCTTCACCTACTTTAATAGATGCAATACGTTGTGTACGTTTTACTGTAGACCCTTCAGAAATACCAACAGATGGTCCTAAAAGTACCACACCAACGTTGTCTTCCTCCAAGTTTAAAACGATAGCTTCAAGGCCAGTTTCAAACTCTACCAATTCACCATATTGTGCGTTGCTTAGACCATATACACGAGCAATACCATCACCTACGGTTAAAACGGTACCAACTTCGTCTAATGAGGCTTTGTTTTCAAAACCTGAAAGCTGTTGTTTAAGTATTGCTGATACTTCAGCTGGATTAACTTCTGCCATTTTGTTTAATCTTTAAATCAATTATAGTTTTGAAACGTAAGTGTTGTTTGTAAACTCACGTTTAAGTGTATTCAATTTGTTTGCAATACTCGCGTTGTACTGTAAATCTCCAACACGAAGGATGAAACCACCAATTATGCTTTCATCAATTTTATTTTCTAAAGAAACGTCATTTCCTGTAAGCTCTTTAACTTTTGCTAAAACTTTTGCTTCTAGCTCTTTGGTTAAAGGTACTGCAGTAGTAACGGTTGCAACTTCTGTTTTGTTCATTTGGTCGAACAAAAACGTATATTTTTTTGCAACATCTTGTAATATGTCTACGCGCTTGTTTTCAATAAGAATATCGAAAAGACCAATAGTGATAGCGTTGCCGTCTTTAAAAACCTGTCTTAAAACTGCTTTCTTATCTGCAGATTTTACTACAGGACTTGTAAGCATAAGCTGTAAGTCATCACTTGCAGCAATGGTGTTGCTAACAAGCTTCATGTTCTCGTTAGTTTCCTTTGCGTTGTTTTGGTCAATAGCCAAATCTAAGATGGCTTTTGCGTAACGTTGTGCTGCTCTTGGTGCTGCCATGTTATATTAGTTTAAAGTAACGTCACCTAACATATCTTCAACAAGCTTAGCTTGTTTTTCTTTGTTAGATAATTCTTCACGAACTACTTTTTCTGCAATATCAATAGACAAGTTAGCAACTTGGTTTTTAATATCTGCAATAGCAGCTTGTTTTTCTGAAAGGATAGCAGCTTGTGCTTGCTTGATAATTTGATCTGCTTTAGCTTGAGCTTCATCAGAGGCGTCTGCAATCATTTTATCTTTCATAGAACGTGCTTCTTTAATAATTGAGTCACGCTCTGTACGTGCTTCTTGAAGAATACGCTCATTGTCTGCTTGTAGGTTTTCCATTTCACGACGTGCAGCCTCTGCAGAGTCTAAAGCACTTTTAATAGAAGTTTCTCTATCGTGAACTGCTCCTAAAATAGGTTTCCAAGCAAATTTCTTTAAAAGGAAAAATAAGATAAGGAAGGTAATAACCGTCCAAACCACAAGTCCAAATCCAGGTGTTAATAATTCCATTTTATAATAATTAGATAATTAATTCAACTAAAATTAACTTCAACAGCAACCAACCGTTACTGTTGAAGTTTTGTAATCCTTAATTAGATAAGTGATGCAACAACACCGAATAGTGCTACCGCCTCAACGAATGCTGCTAAGATAAGTGCAGAAGACTGAATCTTACCGTGCATCTCTGGCTGACGAGCCATTGCCTCCATTGCTGAAGAACCGATTTTACCAATACCTGTCTCTTATACACATCTCCGAGCCCACGAGACAGGCAGAAATC
>OJFL01000974.1_pt1 | contig 12479 bp, 15 predicted proteins | sample 1594131 | NCBI WGS metagenome assembly OJFL01 (sample SAMN05416782, study PRJEB24817) | seawater metagenome | isolation source: Sea water | place: Canada:Atlantic | collected 2013-07 | reverse complement strand
TCTACACACTGCATATCGTCGGCAGCGTCAGATGTGTATAAGAGACAGCACTTTCACAGCAGAGCGAGCTTTCAAGCCACCAATATTGTCAAACTTCGCGTAAAGGGTGTAGCTGTCACCTTCTGTGGCAACAGACTGTTCGGCTACTTTCAATGCCAATAACAGTAATGCGCTAATAGTAAGGGCAACAAAGAACCCCACCATGACTTCCGTTTTATACTTATTCATTCTGTCCTCTACTCGATACCAAACATGAGGGCGGTTAACACGAAATCCAGCCCTAGTACTGCTAATGATGAATAGACCACTGTTTCAGTAGTCGCTTTGCTGATCCCTTCCGATGTAGGAACAGAATCGTAACCTTTAAATATGGCTATCCAGGTAACAACCAAGGCAAATACGACGCTTTTTATTACGCCATTTAACACGTCTTGGTTCCAATCTACTGTCGACTGCATAATCGACCAGTAGCTTCCTGAATCAACGCCAAGCCAATCAACGCCAACTAAATGTCCACCTAGGATACCAATAGCGCTGAAAATAATAGCCAACATCGGCATTGCCAGCATGCCAGCCCAAAAACGCGGAGCCACAATACGGCGCAGTGGATCCACTGCCATCATCTCAAGACTACTTAGTTGCTCTGTCGCCTTCATCAACCCAATTTCTGCCGTTAATGCAGAACCTGCGCGACCTGCAAACAATAGTGCAGTAACAACAGGACCCAACTCACGAAGCAAGGATAGCGCTACCATGGGCCCTAAGCTTCCTTCGGCGCCGTAGTCGACCAAGATGGTGTAGCCTTGCAGCGCCATTACCATGCCGATGAATAAACCAGACACCATGATAATAAGAAGAGACTGAACACCGACCACATAAAGTTGATGAATAATAAGCGGCACATTTTTCAGCCGTGGCACCGCTACTAATGCACCAAATAACATCAGTGTGGCTCGACCAATGGCCGCCACCTTAGTAATGGTTTTAGCACCTATAGACTGTAAGAATTTCATTTTCCCTCTCCCAAGAAACTCTTTTTCAGCTCTGGTGCAGGATAGTGAAAAGGAACAGGTCCGTCTGCTTTACCATTTAAGAACTGTTGTACAAGCTCAGAATCGCTATCTTTAATTTGCTGTGCGGTCCCCTCACCAATTACACGCTTATCGGCCAGTATGTAAATATAGTCTGCAATTGTGAGTACTTCTTTTACATCATGGGTAACAACAATGCTGGTAAGGTCCAGCGCATCGTTTAGCTCGCGAATTAACTTCACCAACACCCCCATAGATATGGGATCTTGGCCCGCAAATGGCTCGTCGTACATAATAAGGTCTGGGTCGAGGGCAATTGCTCTTGCCAGTGCAGCGCGTCGCGCCATGCCGCCAGAAAGCTCGCTAGGCATCAAGTCTGCAGCACCTCTTAGTCCTACTGCCTGTAGCTTTAAAGCGACAATAGTTGCGATGATATCATCCGATAAATCAGTATGTTCTTTAAGCGGGAACGCCACATTGTCAAACACCGTCATATCGGTAAACAATGCGCCACTTTGAAATAACATGCTCATTCGACGACGGGCTTTATAAAGCGCTTTTCTAGACATTGACACAATAGAATCTTTATCAAAAAGAATATCGCCCTCGTCTGGTATCAACTGCCCGCCAATAAGGCGAAGCAGGGTTGTTTTCCCTATCCCGCTTGGCCCCATGACGGCAGTAATTTTTCCTTTAGGCACGTTAAGGGTAATGCCGTCATAAATGACGCGTTCCCCTCTGCTAAAGGTCAGATTATCTATTTCAACTAAATGTTCCATAGTGTATTTTTGTCGACCCTCGACTGGGCGCTGCCGCTTTAAACTCGGAGTAAAGTGTCTTGGAAAGCAACGCAACTTTGTTATTGTGGAATTAAAGGCAGTACAAATTCCATGCCTTTGAACACACACTGACCTTCGTAAAGTCAGTAAGTTTAAAATTTTCAGTATTGTACGCTTTTTCCTACCCTGCGCCAAAGTCAAAAAGTTACAACTTATGTTCGATGAAGACGAATGATCCATAACGTAAGCTGAATATCATTAACGCAGGCTGAACATGTCTCTTTTTCATACAATCTCGTTCGAAAAGGCAAAATAAAAGCCTAGCGCCATAGGCAAATGGCACCGTTTTTGCGACAATCTTGCGAAATAGACTTTTAATTACAGGTTGTTGTGCTTCTAAACATTGTTATTTTCATCATCGGACTCATCGTTTTAAGTTGGAGTGCGGACCGATTTGTCTACGGTGCATCCGCGCTGGCGAAAAATATTGGCATTTCACCCATGATGATAGGATTGACTATTGTTGCCATGGGGTCTTCTGCACCTGAAATTGTGGTGTCTGCCATTGCCTCGATTAACGGTAAGATGAATACGGCAGTCGGAAATGCGCTAGGTTCAAATATAACCAATGTCGCACTGGTACTTGGAATAACCGCTCTAGTAAAACCACTTCTTGTTTCATCCACAACATTAAAGCGGGAACTGCCAGCATTGGTCGTGATCTCGTTAATTGCCATTGCCTTTATGTTCGACGGCGAACTCAAATCTTATGAAGGCGTTATTTTACTTGGCCTTTTCGTTTTCGTGTTAGCGATGATGGCGTGGCTTTCGCTGCAGGTAGACAAGGAAGACCCGCTCATTGCTGAGACGGCAGATGAAATTCCTAAAGGGGTATCAAACACCGCTGCCCTTGTGTGGATTGGTTTGGGCTTGGTGCTTTTACCGTTAAGTGCCCACTTCTTGGTTGACTCTGCTGTAGAGATTGCCCGTTATATGGGATTGTCTGATTTAGTCATCGGACTCACTATTATTGCATTTGGTACCAGCCTTCCCGAGCTTGCGGCAAGTATTGCCGGCGTACTTAAAGGTGAAGATGATCTAGCGCTAGGTAACATCATTGGCTCGAATATATTTAATCTACTCGCCGTACTTGGAATGCCAGGGCTTATTGCACCCGGCTTGTTAGACCCAGATGTGTACAATAGAGATATGTATGTGATGCTAGGGCTAACCTTGCTACTGTTTTTATTCAGCTTCGACCTCATCGGCAAACGTAAAATATCTCGCACTAACGGTGCAATTCTTTTAGCCTGTTTTGTGGGCTATCAATTTTGGCTGTTTGGATAATGACAAATAAACAACACCATTACATTGCTTCGGCAAAACGAGTTATCGATATTGAGGCTCGTGCAATTACCGATTTAGCACAACGACTAGACGACAGTTTTATCGATGCTTGTAACATGCTTTACAACTGCTTGGGTAAAGTTGTCGTTTGCGGCATGGGCAAGTCGGGACATATTGGAAACAAAATAGCTGCAACCCTAGCAAGCACTGGTACTCCAGCGTTTTTTATGCACCCTGGCGAAGCTAATCACGGTGACTTGGGCATGTTAAGCAAAAACGACGTGCTTTTAGCTATTTCTAATTCTGGTGAAACCAGCGAGTTAATAAATCTGCTGCCCGTGGTAAAACGGCTGGGTGTTAACGTGATAGCAATGACCAACAGTGAATCAAGCACACTAGGTCAACATGCTAATGTGGTGTTAAATATAAGCGTGGAACAAGAAGCCTGCTCCCTCGGTCTGGCTCCCACAAGCAGTACAACCGCTACACTGGTAATGGGCGACGCTCTAGCTGTAGCGTTGTTGGACAGAAAAGGTTTTACCTCTGATGATTTTGCGTTGTCACACCCGGGAGGCTCGTTAGGTAGAAAACTCTTGCTAAAAGTGAGCGACATTATGCTTACGGGCGATGACATACCGCTTACCAGTAACGGAGCAACAGTGGCGCAGGCACTGCTTGAAATATCCCGCAAAGGGCTCGGCATGACCGGTATTGTCGATGAGTCTGGCAAGCTAACCGGCGTTTTTACCGACGGAGATTTAAGGCGAATTCTAGATGCCCGGGTCGATTTACATGACGCTAAGGTCAGTGACGTGATGACAGTAGGCGGAAAAACCACAACACCAAACCAACTGGCTGTTGAAGCACTGAACGTAATGGAAAGCTTTAAAATTAGTGCGTTAATGGTGCTTGACGATGAGCACACTCCGGTTGGCGCATTTAATATGCACATGCTGCTAAAAGCGGGAGTTTTATAAATGGAAACCACGCCAACCCAAACGCTTTACACCATCATGCCATCGGTGTTATTCGATGCATTGTCAAACATCAAACTGCTGGTGTGTGACGTAGATGGGGTGTTTTCTGATGGCCGTATTTACCTAGGCAACGACGGTGAAGAATTGAAGGCATTCCACACCCGAGATGGCTATGGAGTTAAAGCGCTTGTTAGCCACGGCATTAATGTTGCCGTTATTACCGGCAGGCGCTCAGCCATTGTCGAAAACAGAATGAAAGCATTAAATGTAGCTCACATTATTCAAGGTGAAGAGAACAAGTTTGATGCATTGAAACATTTAATGAACAAGCTTGAGCTAGCGCCCGAAAATATCGCTGTTGTTGGTGATGATATGCCCGACACTGGTATGTACGAACTTGCCGAAGTGAAAATAGCGGTGGCAGATGCTCATCCCTATGTCAAAAATCAAGCTAACTGGATCACTACTTTGCCCGGCGGATTTGGCGCGGTTCGAGAAATATCTGACACACTATTACAAGCTAAAGGAATTGAAAACGGTATTTTTGGGGCCAGCGTATGAACGCATTCGGCTTTAACCGCCTTGGGTTGAGTATTTCTGCGCTTTTTATTCTCGCCATGCTGATGTATATCCCAACATGGATGGAAGAAGAACCTGTGCTAACCAGCTCAGAAGGGCTCGATGCCCTCAAGCCAGCCTATAAAGCAAAAAACTTAACCACAACCTTGTATAACAGTGAAGGTCAGCTGAATCACAAAGTGTTTGCTTCATCAATGGAGCATTATGACCAGTTGGGCTTTGTTTCTTTTGAGCAACCCAGCTATACATTGTACAGCAGCGATGCAGATTCCCCGTGGGTGGTAACTGCATTAGAAGGAACACTTTACAATAACGAGCTTATTCAGCTAGAAAATAAGGTCAATATTGAGAACCAAAGCCAGGATGACTTTGTCAAAACAATCACCACTGAATATATTCAAATTAATTTAGACAGTAAACAAATGACGTCAGACCAACCAGTAGAAATACGTGGCATGCAGTACGTTATTCAAAGCAATGGATTTAACGCAAACCTGCGTACACAAAAATATGAGCTTATTGACCATGTACATACAACGTATTCTCCTAGCAACTAGCGCTATATTTGTCTTATGCGCCGGCCCAGTGCTTGCCAACGAAAAGGACTTTAGCCTTCCTATCGAGATTGGCTCGAACTCTCAGTTTATAGATGGGAAAAATAAAACTGCTTTGTACAAAGACAATGTGCTTATTACCCAAGGCTCTTTAGTTATTGAAGCTGACGAAGTAGAAGTTATTGCCTCTGGAGGCAGTGGTCGTGAGATTTTTGTCGCGCGAGGTAAACCTGCTAGCTACTCGCAAAAACTAGAAGATGGAAATCCAGTATCGGCACAAGCTAACGAGATTCGTTACGAGGTTGCAAAGCGCACTATTTCACTGAGCGGCAACGCTGAATTACGGCAAGATAGCAGCCAAGTAAAGGGCGATAACATTACCTTTGATATGATAACTGAACAGTTATTAGCAACTGGCGGCAATCAAGAAGATGGTAAAGGTCGCGTTACCACGGTATTTACGCCAGAGTCTATTAGAAAAGTCAAAAAAGACGATTCGAATAGTGATGATGGCAGTGATAATGACACAGACAAAAGCAAAGACGGTAAAGGCAAGCAACAGTAATGGCTACTCTTAGTGCAAAAAACCTTGCTAAGGCATACAAATCCCGCCAAGTTGTGATTGATGTTAGTCTGTCAGTCTCTACAGGGCAGATTGTTGGGCTGTTAGGCCCAAATGGCGCGGGAAAAACGACAACGTTTTATATGATTGTCGGTCTGGTGCCGTCAGACAAAGGGCAGATATTAATAGACGATAAAGAATTAACGCATCAGCCCATGCACGAACGCGCTCGCGGTGGAATTGGTTATTTACCTCAAGAAGCGTCTATATTTAGAAAACTGACTGTGCATGAAAATATCATGGCTATTTTGCAAACCCGAAAGGATTTGAACTCTCAGCAACAGGAAGAAGAAGCTGACGCACTACTTGATGAATTCAATATCAACCATATACGTAATAGTGTGGGTATGAGCCTTTCCGGTGGAGAACGTCGCAGGGTAGAAATAGCAAGAGCACTTGCGGCTAAACCCGAATTTATTTTGCTCGATGAGCCCTTTGCTGGTGTTGATCCAATATCAGTTAATGATATAAAGAAGATAATACAGCACCTTCGCGACAGAGGAATAGGCATCCTCATCACCGACCACAATGTGAGAGAAACATTGGATGTCTGTGAAAAAGCGTACATTGTGAGTCATGGCGAACTTATTGCGCAAGGAACGGCGGAACAGGTTTTAAGTAATCAAAAAGTAAGGGATGTATACCTAGGCGAACAATTCAGGCTATAGTTATTATATGTAACCTAATTGTCATTTTTCTCAAGCGCTCTGGTACATTCACTGAAGAGCATAAATATAAGACGTAGATGAAACCATCTTTACAGTTAAAATTTAGTCAACAACTAACAATGACTCCCCAGCTGCAGCAAGCTATTAAGCTGCTTCAGCTGTCTACACTCGACCTTCAGCAAGAGATACAGGAGGCGTTAGACTCAAACCCTCTTTTAGAAGTTGAAGAAGGTAGCGACGAGCCTCAAGCTGAAAAAAACAACATCGATAATGATGATAGCGCTGGCGAGGCCACTGCTTCGGCATCTAGCGACACTATCGAATCTGGTGATGCTCTAGAAAAAAACGACCTTCCTGATGAACTGCCCATCGATAGTACGTGGGACGAATATTATTCTGCCTCCTCTGCACCTGCCCCCGGCCCATCAAACAACGATGATGACCAAATTTTCCAGGGTGAAACCACAGAAGATATTCAAGCCCATTTATTATGGCAAATGCGTCTCACTCCTTTCTCTGATACCGACAGAGCGATTGCCATTGCCATTATCGACTCTATTGATGAATCGGGTTACCTCACGGCAACGTTAGACGAAATATTAGAAGCCGTTAATTTTGAAGATATTGAAACCGAAAATGTTGAAGAAGAGATAGAGTTAGACGAAGTGGAGTGCGTGCTAAAACGTATTCAAATGTTCGATCCCATTGGCTCTGGTTCGCGCACTCCACAGGAGTGTCTGATGGTTCAACTTCGTCAGTTTGCCGACGATACCCCTTGGTTGGAAGAGGCAAAAAGACTGATAGAGGACTATTCGGATTTGCTTAGCAGCAAAGACTACAGAACCTTAATGCGTAAGAGTCGTTTGAAAGAAGACGAACTTCGCGAGGCAATGCGTTTGCTTCAAACCTTGAATCCTCGCCCAGGTAGTGCTTTAGTTACTAAAGAGCCTGAGTATGTTATCCCCGATGTATCGGTAGCAAAGAAAAACGGTCGCTGGACTGTAGAACTGAATCCAGACAGCTTACCTAAACTGGGTGTAAACCAGCAGTATGCAGCGATGAGTAGAAAAGCGAAAAATAGTAGCGATTCACAGTTCATACGCTCTCATATGCAAGAAGCCAAATGGTTTATAAAAAGCTTAGAGTCGAGAAACGATACATTAATGAAAGTGGCTAACTGTATTGTTCAGCAACAAATGGGATTTTTTGAGCACGGCCCCGAAATGATGAAACCAATGGTTCTCAATGATGTCGCAGAAATGGTAGACATGCATGAATCGACAATTTCACGGGTTACTACTCAAAAATACATGCATACTCCACGAGGAATTTACGAGTTAAAATATTTTTTCTCCAGCCACGTGGCAACGGAATCAGGCGGCGAGTGTTCATCTACCGCTATCCGTGCGTTAATAAAGAAATTGGTTGCAGCAGAAACGCCTAGCAAACCATTAAGCGATAGCAAGATTGCTTTATTGTTGGCAGAGCAAGGCATAAAAGTCGCTCGGCGGACAATAGCAAAATACCGGGAGTCTTTATCGATACCCCCGTCTAACCAACGCAAAAGCCTTATTTAAAGGCGCTATATTAAAAGGAAGACGAAATATGCAAATCAACCTAACTGGTCATCATGTCGAAATCACCGACTCTTTGCGTAATTATGTCGATACGAAGTTCAGCAAACTTGAGCGGCACTTTGATCACATTTCTAATGTCCATGTCATCCTCAACGTAGAAAAAATAAATCAAAAAGCCGAAGCCACTATGCACCTTAGCGGTGCTGAAGTGTTTGCATCCTCAGAAAATACTGATATGTATGCAGCGATTGACAGCATGGTGGATAAGCTCGACCGGCAGGTAATCAAGCATAAGGAAAAACTGAAAAAACATTAATAGATAATTAAGCATGGACATTAAAGCCATCGTAAGCCTGGACCGCACCGAGTGTGCGGTTCAGTGCAATAGTAAGAAACGAATCTTAGAAATTATTTCTGATATAGCAGCGCAGGGTAATGAGAATATAGATCAAGTCACTGTGCTAAACAGTTTACTGGCTCGGGAGCGAGTAGGCAGTACAGGAATAGGCAACGGCATTGCGCTTCCACACGGCCGCTTGGCAGGATTAGAGCAAGTAATGGCGATTGTTGTAACCTGTATACCTGCAATCAACTTCGATGCTATTGATGAAAAGCCTGTCGACATATTTTTTGCGTTACTGGTACCTGAAGAACAAACTCAAGGCCATTTGCAAACGCTGGCTACTGTTGCAGGTAAACTTAATGATAAAGATACGGTGAAAGCCATACGCAGAGCCAAAACGAACGAAGATATCATCTCTGCTCTTGGCGTATAAATTGACGCAGCACGGAGAAGCATCGCGCTCTTTGTTGCTGCTCTTTTCTGGAATATGCGCTTAATTGAAAAATCATTTTTGAATTAGCTTTTGGCACATAAAAAAATTTTAGGGAGAATTATCGGTGAAGCTGATTATTATCAGTGGTCGTTCTGGCTCAGGGAAGTCAGTTGCGCTTAGGGCCCTAGAAGATTTGGGTTATTACTGCGTAGATAATATTCCCGTAAACCTGCTACCTACCCTCACCCACACGGTAGTAGACGAATATGAGCAGGTAGCCGTAAGCATAGATGTGCGAAACCTGCCTAAAAACCCTAACGATTTGGTAGAGATTTTAGACTACCTGCCCTCTTCCTGGTCTATGACCATCGTTTATATTGATGCCAGTGACGATGTGCTGGTGAAGCGTTTTAGCGAAACCCGTCGACTGCACCCTCTCGCTAAACTCAACAAGTCACTGTCGGAAGCTATAAAGGCAGAATCTAACTTACTTGCACCAATTGTTGAGCGCGCAGATCTGTATTTAGACACTGATAAATTAACGATTCACCAGCTTGCTGAAATTATTCGCGAGCGTATTTTAGGGAAGAAGAGCTCCCGTCTCGTTCTGGTATTCGAGTCTTTTGGATTTAAACACGGTATTCCTAAAGATGCCGACTATGTGTTTGATGCCCGTTTCCTTCCCAATCCTCATTGGGAGCCAGATCTTCGGCACCTAACCGGTGTCGATGCTCCGGTAGAGGTATTCCTTGGCTCACAACCCGTTGTAACCAAGTTTGTATGGCAAATACAAAATTTAATTACCACTTGGCTTCCTCACCTGGAAAGAAACAACCGAAGCTATGTCACGGTTGCTATAGGCTGTACCGGCGGTCAGCACCGTTCGGTTTATATTGCTCAAACGTTGTCAAAAACATTCAGCGAAATTCATCCCGACGTGCAAATACGTCATAGAGAATTAAATTAACAACCTGCGCATTAAGTAGAGAGCTAGACAAACTGTGACTATCGAAAAAACGCTAACAATCGTCAATAAACTTGGTCTGCATGCAAGAGCAGCAACTCAATTGGTACAGTTAGCAAATCAATTTGACGCAAAAATCATTCTCGAAAAAGGTGACAAACAAGCCGATGCTAGCAGCGTACTTGGCCTTATGATGCTAGAAAGCCATCAGGGTGAGCAGGTAAACGTGATTGTTGAGGGCAATGACGCTGAAGCCGCTCTGGCGGCCATTGAAAAGCTCATAGAGGGTCGATTTAACGAAGACGAATAACACTTTCCTGCTTTGTGCTTTTCTTGCTTAAATTTTTACAGCTGCTGTTATTATCGCCAAGCGCGTAAAAACGTATTTCAAATCAACGTATTTGTCATGACACCAACAGGGTAAGTACGCTATTCTATTAACACGCAACATAGTCTCTGTGTAGCCACCAAATTAGGTTTTCTTCGGGCATCTAGTAAGTTAGGAATTGCTCTTCATGGCAGAAGCTCTCGTTTCTAAATATGTACAAACTCAGCTGAGAACGCTTAACAACGCATTAAGCAACGGTCAGTTCGTGTCTGTAAGAAAGCTATTATTAGAGCTTCCCCCTTCCGATGTTGCCCATATTCTCGAGTCTAGCCCTAGTCGTACCCGCGACGAACTTTGGGAGTTAATCGATAGCGATTTTCACGGCGACATAATAGAAGAACTCTCCGATGATGTGCGTAATGGCATAATCACAAAAATGCTGCCGGCCAATGTGGTTGATGCGCTTGAGGAAATGGACACCGATGATTTAGCAGAGACGCTCAGTAGCTTACCTGAAACCGTTTTGCTCGACATTCTTGACTCGATGGACGCTCAAGACCGTTTGCGAGCCGAGCAAGCGTTGTCTTACGGTGAAGAGACCGCCGGGTTCATTATGAACACCGACACCATTACGTTGCGCCCAGATGTCACCATTGACGTTGTACTCAGGTACATTCACCTGAAAGGGGAGCTTCCAGAAAATACCGATACCTTTTACGTGGTTAATCGAACCGATAATCTGGTGGGTATTGTCCCGGTTACTCGGCTATTAACCGCTGATACCAGCGACAAAGTATCGGACGTCATGGATGAGGAATCAGAAGCTATTCCAGTCAACATGCCAGATGATGAAGTAGCGAGTTTATTCGAACGCTACAATTGGCTTTCAGCCCCCGTTGTTGACGAAAAAAATCGTCTCGTGGGACGTATAACCATTGATGACGTTGTAGATATTATTCGTGAAGACGCAGAGCACTCTATGATGAGCATGGCCGGTCTTGACGACGACGAAGATACCTTTGCCCCTGTTATGCAAAGTACAAAAAGACGTTCGGTATGGTTAGCGGTAAATTTAGCCACAGCACTTTTGGCTGCCATGGTGAGCGACCTCTTCGAAGCGACACTAAGCGCCTTAGCAGTATTAGCCATACTCAATACCATCGTGCCCAGTATGGGGGGCGTGGCAGGAAACCAAACCTTAACGCTAGTTATACGCGGTATGGCCCTTGGCCATGTGAACGCCAGTAACTCACGCTGGTTAATAAGCAAAGAAATTGCCATTGGTGTGCTCAACGGCGTTATTTGGGCCGTGCTGATAGCTTCAGTAATTGCTCTGTGGAAACAAGATTACATGCTTGGGGTTATTATTGCGTTTGCTATGCTCGTTAACATGATAGCCGCCGCACTCGCTGGTGCTACTTTACCATTGGTAATGAAGCGCTTGAAGATAGACCCCGCTCTCGCCGGAAGCGTCATTTTAACCACCATTACAGATGTCGTGGGTATCTTTGCATTCTTGGGCACCGCAACCCTGTTTTTAATCTAGCCGCCCTATTTAAACGCCAATCGCCTCCCCCATCTGTTTCACATGGAGATATTTATGAAGGAAACATTATTCACTGTTTGCTTGCTCTTTACACAGTCGCTTATGGCTACCGGTGTTAATTACACGTCAACACCTATTCATATCGATGGCGTCTCTGAGAGCGCCTGGAACAATGCAACTTGGCATCCTATGCCCTATTTAATGGATGGAAGTCTTCCCTCTTCAGAGGCAGATTTTAACGGTCGCTATCGTTTATTATGGGATGAGAACTTTCTGTATTTGCAGGCAAATATTAGTGATGATGTGCTCGTTGATACCCAACCTAACCCAACAGTGAAATATTGGGACGACGATGCTCTTGAAGTGTTTATAGACAGCGACGCTTCTGGTGGTAATCATCAGTTTAACCACACTGCCTTTGCATACCATATTGGTCTAGATAACCAAGCGGCCGATTATGGGCCTGACAAAAAGGCGCATCTTTACACCGAACACTTAATTAGTCGATGGCAGCGATCTGCGCAAGCGCCGTTTGACATTACCTGGGAAGTAGCGATAAAGCTCTATCCAAATAGCTATCAAGAAAACGGTGAAAATGTCCCTCTTACTCTGAGCGAAAAACAAGTTATTGGGTTTATGTTGGCCTACTGCGACAACGATGGTAGTGACGTGCGCGAGCACTTTATGGGTTCACATGAAATACAACCCTGTCTCTTATACACATCTCCGAG
>OJFL01000965.1_pt1 | contig 12548 bp, 11 predicted proteins | sample 1594131 | NCBI WGS metagenome assembly OJFL01 (sample SAMN05416782, study PRJEB24817) | seawater metagenome | isolation source: Sea water | place: Canada:Atlantic | collected 2013-07 | reverse complement strand
AGATTTCTGCCTGTCTCGTGGGCTCGGAGATGTGTATAAGAGACAGACTTAATACCAACCAACCGATTGATCTAATAACGGTTTCAGAAGAGCTCGAAAAGCACGATGAGCTTGATGATGCTGGTGGGTTTGCTTATTTGGGCGAACTAGCTAAAAACACGCCTAGTTCCGCAAACGTGGCTTCCTATGCTCAAATTATCAGTGAGCGCGCCATTACTCGTGAGCTTATTGGTGTCGCTCACGAAATTGCCGAGATCGGTTACAACCCCGAAGGTCGTGACAGCGCTGATATTCTCGATTTGGCTGAAAGTCGGGTGTTTGAAATAGCAGAGCGCAGAACCGGAGAAAACGAGGGGCCCCGTGACGTAGGGTCGGTGCTTGGAAAAACTATAGACCGACTTGAAGAGCTAGTAAAGACTAATAAAGAAGTGACTGGTGTTACCACAGGTTTTACCGACTTAGATAAAAAAACCAGTGGATTACAACCTTCCGATCTCATTATTGTTGCGGCAAGGCCATCAATGGGAAAAACAACCTTTGCGATGAACTTGGTAGAAAATGCCATGATGGCAGAGGAAAAGCCGGTATTAGTATTTAGTTTAGAAATGCCTTCTGAGCAAATTATGATGCGTATGCTTGCATCACTAAGCCGGGTTGATCAAACAAAGATTAGAACCGCGCAATTAGATGATGAAGATTGGGCGAGGATTTCTAACACAATGGCTATGCTTAAAGATAAGGACAGGCTGTTTGTAGATGACTCTTCTGGTTTAACGCCTATGGATGTTCGCAGTAGAGCCCGGAAATTAGCTAGAGAGCGAGGTGGGATTAGCCTGATAATGATCGATTACCTTCAGCTCATGCGCGTACCTTCGTTAAGCGAAAACCGAACACTTGAAATAGCGGAAATATCTCGCTCACTTAAAGCCTTAGCAAAAGAGCTGGAGGTGCCAGTGGTAGCACTGTCTCAGCTTAACCGAACGCTAGAGCAACGTGCAGACAAGAGACCGGTTAACTCCGACCTCCGTGAATCTGGCTCTATCGAGCAGGATGCCGACTTAATCATGTTTATTTATCGCGATGAGGTATATCACGAAAATAGCGAAGATAAGGGGATTGCAGAGATTATTATCGGTAAGCAACGTAACGGCCCTATAGGTACGTCAAGATTAACCTTCCAAGGACAATTTTCACGGTTCGACAACTACGCAGGTCCTGCGATGGCCGATGAATATTAGCGTTCTTTTCACTAATTGAGTTAAATCAGCCCGCGTTAACGAGTGATTGATAAGGCGTGTGTAAAAATATGTGACATCAGCCAGCAGTGCTAAATGACCATGGGAGAACGTCAGTTAGAACGGGCTACACAGATACAAAGACACAAAAAAGGCGCCATCGGCGCCTTTTTTAATCGTTAAATCAGAAGATTATTTCTCTTCAGGTACTTTAACTGTGTCTTTAACTGTCACTGAAATGCGACGGTTAACACGATGTGCTTCAGCATTGCTAGCTGTATCTAGCAATTGTGTTTCACCGTAACCTACAGTATCTAGACGCGTTGCATCGATACCGTACATATCAACCATTACTTCTTTGAAGTTAGCTGCACGACGCTCAGATAAGTCCATATTATAAGACTCAGTACCCGGTGCAGAGGTGTGACCTTCAATTACTGCAGTTGTAGAAGGATACTGCTTCATGAATTCTGCGAATTCTGAAATTTCAGGATCCTTTGGCATTTTCACAACGGCACTTTCGTTATCGAAAAGAACGCGCAGTGTAATTTTTACTGTTTCTTGGTCGAATACAGTACAGCCTTTAGCATCAACTTTTACACCAGCTTCTGTATCTGGACACATGTCTTTGCTATCTACAACGCCATCGTTGTCAGCGTCTTTGATTGCACAACCCATTGCGTCTACTTGTGTGCCAGCAGGTGTGTTAGGACATTGGTCAACGCTGTTCATAACGCCGTCATTGTCGTTATCAACACTACAACCAGTTGCGTCTACACGTACGCCTGAAGGTGTCATTGGACATTGGTCCTTGCCATCTACTACGCCATCGTTGTCGCTATCCACAGGTGCTTTTGGCGTGCTTTTACCGAACGGTACTGCAAGGCCTAATTTAAAGCTGTAATCGTTATAGTCTTCACCGAAGTCATGGTAAGCAGCTACTTCAGTAATAAGTCTCACTGACCCATCAAGATCCCAATGTTTACCAATACCAATGTTGCCTTGCGTTGTTGAAACGCCTACTGACTGGCGCTTAACACCACCGAAAAGGAACCATGCGTCATCAGGCATGAAGTACATAGCATCTACGCCAACCATTTCACCGTCTGCATCGCCAGCAGAATTGCCCGCCGCGCTGTCTAGGTTTAAGTCAGTTATTTCAATACGCGCTGCCCAGCTTTGTGTGAAGCGAAATCCGTATTCAACTGATAGGCCTTGGCCTTCGTCATAGGCACCGTTTTTAGTTAGGGAAAGTGGGCGTGATTCGTCGGCGTTGTAGTACATGCCAGAAAGACCAATCCAGTGTTTGTAATCTGGTTCAGAAGATTCTTGTGCAAACGCATTCGTCGAAGCCATTACAGCAAGAGATAGCGCTGCTAGTTTTAAGTTGTGTTTCATAGTCACATCCTGTTTTACGTTGAGTGATTATCAATTTGATAATATGTTTTTTGTGCTCAAGAGCTTGATTCTTTAAGCTATGCACAAAGCATGCCATTTATTGTGTGGGCTATGCGACTGTCCCTTGTAGTGTGGCAATAATAGTGCGTCTTCCACCGTTGTAGCGGTGTTCACCGAGCATGATACCCTGCCACGTGCCAAGTGCAAGTTTTCCTTGCTGAATGGGAACAGTAATTTGACAGCCTAATAGGCTCGATTTTAGATGTGCGGGCATATCGTCACTGCCCTCATAAGTGTGTTGAAAGTAGCGAATGTCTTCTTTTACCGTATGATTTAGAAATGCCTCCATGTCTTGTCGAACTGTTGGGTCGGCATTTTCATTAACGGTAAGACTTGCGCTTGTATGCTGTAGCCAGAGGTGAAGCAATCCTACTTCTACTCTGCTGATAGAGGGAATTGCTTCTACTATGCGATCGGTGATGAGGTGGAACCCTCTTTGATACTCAGGCAGTGTAATTTTTTCAGACTGCCATACACTATTTGTCAAAACAGATTTCCAAATGAGCCATGCCCTGATCGCACATAAAAGGTAATATGATTTTTGCGCCATCTACCTGATGGCTGATAGTGTGTTGGTGACCAGAAACAACAATAGGAGTCGCCATGCCAAACTCGTAGCCTCGTTCTGCTAAGTCTCGTTTTGCATTGCCACAAATCATGTTGCTCACTTCACCAACCATGTCGCCCACTTCTGCATCCAGTTTCTCAGGACGCTCACCTACCATACGCTCCATTATAGTTAATGCTAGAGATTCGTCGAAGGTTATTGACATTGAACCCCGCACATTCGGCCCTACCATACCAATAAGACCAGACACGTCGCCTTTAGCCACGTCGCTTTGTTTTTTCTTTGGTTTGCCTGGGGTAAGCGTGGTCTGCGCCATTGTCTCCATAACATTGAGTAAACCGCCGATAAATGGGTTTACAAAATCAGCATTCATGAACTTGCTCCTTAGATGAGACATCTTCCGTTTGTTGACATTCAGCGCAAAGTCCATGTGCTTCAATGGTTTGTTTTGAGACGCGGAAGCCATGAGCTTCAGCTTGACTATCAAGGGTATCTTTTAAACCTTCAGACTGTATTTCTGCAACATCACCACAGCTGTCACAAATCAAGAACTGAACCGGGTGATTACATCCAAAGTGATAGCAAGCAACAAACGCGTTTGTAGATTCTAATCTATGAATAAAACCGAAGTCTAACAGAAAGTCGAGAGCGCGATAGACGGTAGCTGGTTTAGCGCTTGATTCAGTTTCTTTAAGCGAGTCGAGGAGTTCATAAGCACCCATGGGTCCATGCTTTGAAAGTAATATCTCGTACACTTTTTCTCTTAATGGCGTAAATCTCGCCCCGCGCTGTTCGCAGTAGGCACGCGCCTTGTGGATCAGTGTCGTATTATTCATGAATAGCTACCGTAAACTCGACTGTTATTAACTTCATTATTATAGAGTACTCTTAGCAAATTACTTTTATTGTGCACACGCTACAAATGCAGGGTTAAAAATCACAAGGGATCTGCAGTCCTTAAGTGAAATTGAGTGACAACACAAACACTAAGCTTTAAGTCTTTATCACACTGCTTTTACGAATGGGTAAGAGCAGGGATCGTAAAGTTAAAAAATAAACTTAACGTTTTTGTCATCTAAAGCGTGATTCGTCAGTAATTTTTGATGTTTTCAGTATAACACTGTGTTTTTGTGACACCAACACGCGTCAACGAAAACTGCAATGCGTGTCTCTCTGTTTCATGTCTATTTGTTTCAATGCTATTGCGCAAGTCTTTTGTGGCGTTTAACAAGTTCTACCTCAAGCAACTCACGTGTGCTTTATGTTATCTTGTTAAAAAAATAATAAGGCTTTTACTTATGATGATTAATTTGTCTCGCTCAGATATCAACGAACGTAAAGCATTGTGGGTTATCGTTAGCCGTGAAAAGTTAGTTGTTCGCGCCAATGATGCCTCCCTCCCCAATGCGCATTTCGAAGAGTTATCTTTCTTACATTCCTACGCTGAAGATGTACACGAACTGCCGCCTCTTAACGGGTCTGCAGAAACTGAAGCTCCCGTCTATGTTGTAGATTTAGGGTCTGAATTTTTTGAAGACCCTGGCTGGGAAAGAGTTCCTTTACGACAGCTGCTTTTTACTCAGCAAAATATCGCTTTTTCAGTGCTAGGGCGTGCCTGGCAATACATCCATTTTATGCGTACCCACAAATTTTGTGGACAATGCGGTGCTGAAATGGAAAGAGTAAATTGGGAAATGGCAATGCAGTGCCACCGCTGTAAACACAGAGCTTACCCGCGCGTATCACCGTGTATTATTGTTGCGATACACAATGGGGAAAAAATTCTGCTTGCCAAAGGAGTCAGGCATAAAGAGGCGAACATGTATTCTACCTTAGCGGGGTTTGTAGAGAGCGGCGAAAGTCTAGAGGAGGCAGCTCACAGAGAAATTTTTGAAGAAGTCGGTGTTCGTCTAAAAAACCTAAGATATTTTAACAGTCAGCCATGGCCCTTTCCTCATTCGCTCATGGTGGGATTTATTGCTGAGTATGATGGAGGAGAGATTCGCTGCCAGAAAAATGAGATAGATGACGCGCAGTGGTTTGACGTTGATGCATTACCAAAAATTCCACCCTCAGTTTCTATTGCTGGGCAACTCATAGCTGAGACAGTGTCTCTTATTAAAGACAAATAATTAAGCGCAGACAAATAAAAAACCCTGCCGAGGCAGGGTTCTAATATGGTTAGCACGGTCCCTTTGAAGGGGCTTCTTTTTGATTACGTATATAGTATTAGCAAACGATTTTATGAAGTGCAAGTTAATTTAGACTTTCGTTATATTCGACGTTTTTGTCTATGGTGTATATTTTTGCAGACACTATTCATCGCACTCACTCGTTGCTCCGCCGAAAGGACGTGTTTACATTCAGGTTTTTAGCACACCAAGAGATAATTGCTGATATAATTCACCTGTTTAATTTTAATCTCAAATCAGGTGAATAACATGTCGCAAAATATTCCTAATGTCGATAAACCAGCGTTAAAAAACGATCGTTATTTACGAGCGTTGCAAAAACAGCCGGTTGATGTAACACCAGTATGGATGATGCGACAAGCGGGTCGTTACCTACCTGAATATAAGGCAACGCGTGCTGTTGCGGGCGATTTTATGTCGCTGTGTAAAAATGCAGAGCTAGCGTGTGAAGTTACGCTTCAGCCTTTACGCCGCTTTCCTCTCGATGCCGCGATTTTATTCTCAGATATCCTTACTATTCCAGATGCAATGGGCTTAGAGCTCTATTTTGAGACAGGCGAAGGCCCGCGCTTTAAAAAGCCAATCACGTGTAAAGCCGATGTCGACAAAATTGGCATCCCTGATCCTGAAGGCGAGTTGCAGTATGTTATGAATGCGGTTCGTACTATTCGCCGTGAACTAAAAGGCGAAGTGCCCCTCATTGGGTTTTCAGGCAGCCCTTGGACGCTAGCAACATATATGGTTGAAGGTGGCTCGAGTAAAGCATTTACAAAAATCAAGAAAATGGCATTTGCAGAACCGGCTATTTTGCACACACTACTGGCTAAACTAGCAGATTCAGTGACCTCATATTTAAATGCCCAAATTGCAGCAGGCGCACAGTCGGTTATGATTTTTGACACTTGGGGCGGTGTGCTTTCGCCACGAGACTACAAAGAGTTTTCATTGCAATATATGGAACGTATTGTAAATGGCCTAACGCGAGAAAATGAAGGTAGAAAAGTTCCAGTGACGCTATTCACTAAAAACGGTGGTATGTGGCTAGAATCAATTGCTGCTACAGGATGTGATGCAGTAGGGCTAGATTGGACAATTGATATTAAAGAAGCCAGAGCTCGAATAGGCGACAAAGTGGCTCTGCAGGGTAATATGGACCCATCAATGCTCTATGCTCCTGCACAGAGAATTGAAGAAGAGGTATCAACTATCCTAGAAGGCTACGGCGAAGGTTCAGGTCATGTGTTCAATTTAGGCCACGGTATTCATCTTGATGTGCCACCTGAAAATGCTGGTGTATTCGTTAATGCCGTACACGAGTTAAGTAAGCCATATCACAAGTAAAAATAACAAGGTAATAAGGACACTTGATGAAACCTTGGTTTCTGCTTTTGCTTGTTTCGTTTGCTGTTATAGCTGGCTTTAAGTTTATTTCTTACAAGCAGAAGCTAGATAACTCGGCAGTGGAGCATGAGCGCCTAAGTAGCGTTCTAGCGCGCTCTCGCTCTACACAGAATAGCGAGCTAAAGGTGGTGCGCCCTACAGTAAATACAAAGGGATCAAAAGAAAGTGCCAAGTTTGTTGATGCTGAATCAGAGTTGCGAAGCATTTTTGGGGCATCACCTCAAGCAAACCAGATTTTGTTAGACAGTATTGTGTGTTCTGAAGCCTTATGTGAGATAGACGGGGTTTTTGTCGGCACTGTCGAAGAGCTCACTGAAGTGATAAAAAACTTGCCTGCTTCGCCTACCTGGGATGTTGGAACTCTCAATTCGTCAATAAATTCGACGTCTGAAAAGTCAGTACGCTTTTCAGCGACATTTACCCCGAAATTGGGAGTTCAACCAGCGCCAACGTCAATAGGGCGGTAAAACTTATGCATCTCGCGGCAGACCCTTTTCTACCACTCTAATTAAACGTTTCTGCTGACGCGGTGCTTCATCGCCCTTCTCTTGGGTGGATTTTACATGTAGTTGTTCGATTGCCCAGTCAATGTGTCTGTCTACTTGGTTGCTCACCATTCCTCGGCGAGCGCGAAGTATCGCGATACTGTCCTCACTATATGCTGCATTGCCAATCGCTACCGCGATATTACGCTGCCACTTCTCATAACCAATGCGACGAATAGGCGAACCTAACGTATTGTGTAAAAAGGTTTCTTCACTCCATGAAAAAAGGGTAGTTAAGGGCTGGCCTTGAAGTACCTCTTTGGCGTGAAAGTCTTCCTCTTCGGTAATATCTGCATAGCGATTCCAAGGGCAAACAAGCTGACAGTCGTCACACCCATAAATGCGATTACCCATAAGCGGTCTAAGCGTTTCAGGAATATCCTCGTCCGACTCTATCGTGAGGTAGGAAATACAACGTCTAGCGTCTACCTGATAAGGTGCCACGATTGCATTGGTTGGGCATATAGTCATGCATGCAGTGCAACTTCCACAACCTTCTTCAACCGGTGAGTCGACTGGAAGAGGCAGGTTGATAAAAAGCTCACCCAGAAAGAACCAAGAGCCCGCTTCTTTATTGAGCGTTAAACTGTGCTTACCCGTCCAGCCTATTCCTGCTTTCTCTGCTATGGCATGCTCTAAAACAGGGGCAGAGTCGACAAAGGGGCGGTATTCAGTTGTACTTAACGCCTGCGTAATTTTTTCACCAAGTTGCTTCAAGCGCTTTCGAAGCACTTTGTGATAATCCCGACCGAGTGCATAACGGCTGATGTAACCAATGTCTGAGGCGTTTAAGTGCTTAGCAAAAGAGGCATCGGGAGGAAGATAATTCATTCGCACGCTTATCACCCTTAACGTACCGGGTACAAGTTCAGCGGGCCTAGCGCGCTTCATTCCATGCGACTGCATGAAGTTCATGTCACCGTGATAGCCATTGTCTAACCATGCCTGCAAATGCGCTTCATGCTGATGCAGATCAATATCGCTTATACCAACTTGCTGAAAGCCTAGCGCTGCTCCCCAAGCCTTGATATTGTGGGTCAATTCAACGAGATCGATAGAATTAATTGCGGACATATTCTCATGCTAGATACTCAACTCACGTCAAGTTTATCATACAAACTATTTAGAGCCGACCAAGTTCGCGAAAACGAAAAGACGGCCGCGGCTAATTCAAACTGCGACATGTTTACGCTGATGCAACGTGCTGGCGATGCTGTTTTTAAGCAATGCTTAGAGCTGATTCCAAACTCAGATGTTTATCTTGTTCTCGTTGGCCAAGGCAATAACGCAGGAGACGGTTACATAGCGGCCATGAACGCAAAGCTTGCCGGTAAGCAAGTTGACTTGTGTGCCATAGAGCCGGAGCGCATTTTAGAAGGCGACGCCGGTATTGCGCAAAAGCGATGGTTAGATTCTGGCGGCGAAATTAAACACTTTAGCACACAGTTACTAGACCGAGCAGACGTGGTCATAGATGGGTTGTTAGGAACGGGTATCAATAGCTATATTCGCAATGAATTTGCTGATGTGATAGATGCGATTAACAGCAGTAGTACGCCGGTGGTAAGTGTGGACGTACCCTCTGGATTAGACGCGAATACAGGGCAAAGTTTGGGGCGCTGTGTGCAGGCTGACATAACGGTTACCTTCGTTGGAATAAAGCCAGGATTGGTAACGGGGGCTGGTAAACAATCTTGCGGCAAGCTTGTGTATGCAGATTTAGGCATTGGAAACGCGTTTCAGTCATTGGCAAAGCCAAGCGCTACTATGTTGAACATTGACCATTTTAAAGGAATGGGGCCAAGAGATGTTCACAGTCATAAAGGTACTTATGGTCGCCTTCTTTGTATTGGCGGTAATAGAGGGACAGCAGGTGCCATCCGCTTAGCTGGTGAAGCTGCCTTGAGAAGCGGTGCAGGGATGGTGCGGGTTTACACTCACGAATCCTCAATTGTTCAAGTGAGTGCCGGTCGGCCCGAATTAATGGTATCCGATAGTCATTTAGAAGACGCGCTCCAATGGGCAAGTTGTGTGGTTATTGGCCCTGGATTAGGGTTAGATGCGTGGTCTGAAAGCACGTTTGCAACAACGCTAAAGCATTGTCAGGCTACTAATAAGCCCATTGTTATCGACGCAGACGCGCTTAATCTTTTATGCAAACAGTCGACAGCTTTTACCTTGTCACAGAGTATTTTAACCCCTCACGCAGGGGAAGCGGCTCGATTACTTGGCGTCTCAGTTGATGATGTAGAAAGCGATCGCTTTAATTATGCTCGTCAATGTTCACAGCGATATCATTCAGTATGCGTATTAAAAGGTGCAGGAACGCTTATTGATAATGAAAAGAGAACATGGGTTTGTCGACACGGTAACCCGGGCATGGCAACAGCCGGTAGCGGCGATGTTCTCAGCGGTATTCTAGGTGCATTACTGGCGCAAGGTGTAGAAACCGATATTGCTGCAAAATACGGTGTGGTTTTACATGCAAAAGCGGGCGACGATATTGCCCAACAGCACGGTCAACGTGGTATGATAGCGAGTGACTTTTTTGATGCAGTACGTAGCCTAATTAACCATAACCAATAGCCTGAGTGTTCAGCGCATTTAACGTAATGGCGTGTAAGGTATCTACTGCGAGGTTTATTTTAGGTGGAATAACGTAGATGTCTTACCCGCAATCCTCATTTTTTGCCAGCGATGTTGATGATACTTCACAACTTGCTCAAGATCTTGCTAACGCAGTATCGAGCCAACTCCCTTCCGATGTGGTGATTTTTCTCAATGGCGACCTCGGTGCGGGTAAAACCACCTTCAGCCGTTATTTTATTCAAGCTTTGGGTCATTCAGGTAGCGTTAAAAGTCCCACGTATACTCTAGTTGAGCCTTATGAGCTAGAGAACGTCAATATCTATCATTTTGACCTGTATCGCTTAGCAGATCCTGAAGAGCTAGAGTTTATGGGCATTAGAGATTATTTTGGTGGGGGCGCTGTGGCGCTAGTAGAATGGTCTGAAAAGGGGGGAGAGTACTTGGCTTCCCCTGACTTAGTGATTAGTATAACAATGTCGACATCGGGGAGGCAGTTTAACTTAGAGGCGACAACAGCTCTGGGTGCCAAGCTGCTCCAGCAATGTAAGCGTATATAAAAACAAAAAGCATCTCTTGTTTTAACAGCAAGAGAATGAAGACGTAAAGGCAAACTATGGTGCGCAGTGTAATAACAGTATTAGTATTGTGTTTTATGACACAATTTGTGAATGCTGCACAAAATAAAATCAGCGGCATTAGAGTCTCCCCAGATTCATCAAAAACTCGCATTGTTTTTGACATGAATGGCGCACCAGAATTTACTTATTTCACACTGAAGAAACCGCTTAGAGTTGTTATCGATTTTAAGAACACGTCTGATTCCTTCAAGTTATCTACGGTTAAAAATAGTGGCAGCCTTGTTCGAAAGCTTCGCTATTCAACACCTAAACGTGCAACCTCTGCGCGGGTTGTGGTAGAACTAAATCGCAGTGCCGAGCCTACGCTTTTTGCTATGCCACCCGAGCAACCTTATGGGCATAGGCTTGTTCTTGATTTGGCGGATAGTTTGAAAGATGGTAAGCCGGACCCGTCAAATACCGCTAACTCGTTATCGTCAGCAAATACAAGTTCCTCAAAACAACGGGTTATTCTTGATGAGTCTAGCAGCACCCGAGACAGAGATATTATCGTTGCTATTGATGCTGGTCATGGCGGTCAAGATCCGGGCTCAATAGGTCCTTCCGGCACTTTTGAAAAGCACATTACGCTGAGTATTGCCAAAAGGTTGCAGGCTATGGTTGATGCAGAGCCTGGAATGCGTGCAATAATGACGCGCTCTGGCGACTACTATCTTTCACCTAATAAACGACCGGAAATTGCGCGCAAGAAAAAAGCAGATTTATTGATTTCCATTCACGCTGATGCTTTCACTCAACCCGAGCCGCGAGGCGGCTCTGTGTGGGTGTTGTCAATGCGAAGAGCGGATACCGAATTAGGCCGCTGGATGGAGCGTACAGAACGACACTCTGAATTATTAGGCGGTGCGGCAGAGGTTATTAGTGATAAATCGAGTGAACGCTATTTGGCGGAAACCATTCTCGGTTTGTCCATGGATCACTCAATGGCGACCAGTCACGATTTGGGTAACAAAGTTATAGAAGAGTTAAAAGCGGTAACCTCGCTGCACAAGAGAAAGCCTCAAGCGGCCAGCCTGGCAGTATTAACGTCACCAGATATTCCTTCAATTCTTGTAGAGGTAGGCTTTATTTCAAATCCTCAGGAAGAAAAAAATCTCAACTGGTCAAAATACCGTGAGCGATTGGCAAAAGCCATGTTTAATGCAGCAAAACGATATTTTAGACAGGTACCTCCAGACGGGACGCTGTGGGCCGCTGAAAAGGCGAAAAACAGGACGCACAAAGTACGCTCGGGTGAGTCGCTATCACTGCTTGCACAACGTTACAACGTGCGAGTTAGTCGCATTAAAGAAGCTAACAACTTAAACACTGACGTAGTGAGAATAGGGCAAGTACTCACCATACCCAGTACTTAAAAAACGCGCATTTCTCGTTCCATAGACTTTTTGCCAAACAAAAAAAGTCAGTAAAGCGAATTTACATTCTTACAGGGGGCTTTTTTGCCTATACAACTTTTGTCTCCACAACTAGCTAACCAAATTGCCGCAGGTGAAGTGGTAGAAAGGCCTGCATCCGTGGTTAAAGAGCTTCTTGAAAATAGCGTCGATGCGGGCGCTACGAAAATAGAGATAGATATTGAAAAAGGCGGGCACAAGAGAATTCGTATAAAAGACAATGGCGCGGGTATAGCAAAAGATGAACTTCAACTTGCGTTAAGTCGCCATGCCACAAGTAAAATTTCTACCCTAGACGATTTAGAACAAATTTTATCCCTTGGATTTCGCGGCGAGGCACTAGCAAGTATCAGCTCGGTGACACGTTTAACGCTAACATCGAAGACACAGGCACAAAACGAAGCATGGGAAGCCTATTGCGAAGGTCGAGATATGGCTGTAGCCATAAGGCCTGCTGCCCACCCCGTAGGAACCACAATTGATGCTGTCTCTTATACACATCTGACGCTGCCGACGATATGCAGTGTG